>ENA-USUJ01003207-USUJ01003207.1-human-gut-metagenome-genome-assembly--contig:-NODE-3207-length-11276-cov-6.705242_pt1 | contig 11276 bp, 10 predicted proteins | sample MGYA00250061_ERZ773398 | MGnify/ENA primary metagenome ERZ773398 (study PRJEB29103, sample SAMN06111992) | human gut metagenome | biome: human gut; feature: ankylosing spondylitis patient; material...
GAAAATGGCGCGTATGATGGCACAGAATGAATCATTAAAGATGGCTATATGATCCACACGGTCGAGAAGAAACGGCGGTGTGGATTTTTTTTGCCCATTTTTAGAAGCTCGACAGAAAAATCTACAAATATGTGGATTTTTGAGAGCCGGATTCCTATTTGCAGGGGAGGTGGTTACTCGGTCATCCTGTTATCATATAAACAGTTCAAGGGACAAGCTCACAGAACCATAGAGTTTGAATCTGTCGGCGATCTCTCGGACAAATAAAAAAATATCGTAAGCCCGATTCTAGAGCAGGCGAAGGATACCATAGCAGAACCTCACAGTACAGCGATTTATTTGCTGGTGCTGGAGGTATGTGAATGGGATCACTCTACCTATCTCTGGAATCGGGCTTTTTGTGTTTCACAGCCTTTCCAGATGGTTTGGTGCCTCATCTGCGTCCTGCTTCGGTATCTTTCCCTCCCAGAAGTCCGGGGGAAAGGACAAAACAATGGTGAACATGATGACTGGAGCAGTAGCAATCAACGGTGGAGTAGGTGTGATGGAGATCCATCAACCGCAGGTGGCGGTCAGCCAGATGGCAGCAAGCGCGGCACAGGCTGCAGAGCAGGTGGCTCTCAACGCACATATCACCCTGCGTGAGCTGAAGACAAAGATCGAAACTGTGGTGGAAAAGAAGCTCCCTACCTTTAAGACCCTTATGGAAAAGGAGCCGGTGGCAGTGGCACAGACAATGGTAAATGGAGCAAAGCTGACTGCTTATGAGAACGGCTACGCAGTGTATGAGGTAGATGACTCCCATACAGTTATGGCGGTGGATCGCTGCAACGATTACCGTTATGACTTTACGGATGGGACCTACGAGGTGATCCCGGCTGAAGCATTCGAGGATGTTGAGTGGAGTGTTCGTCTGCTGATGGAAGGCGAGCGTCGGATGGAGCATAACCTGAATAAGCGTGTGGCAGATTCAGAAAATGTTTCCCTGGAATGTGACGGCTCCGACTGGTCTGCGGCCGTTATGGTGGATTTTCTGGATGAAGACAATGTCGAGATGTTGGCAGACAGGGAGCTTCGCCGTCTGTACGCGGCCATGAGCAAGCTCACAGAGCGTCAGACTGAGGTGATCCAGCTTTACTTCTATAAAGGTATGACGCTGCAGGAGATTGCAGAGGAGCTGGGGATAACAAAACCGGCTGTCCATTATGCGATGAAGGGTGCTCTCAAAAAAATGAGAAAAAGTTTTTGAAGAACTACTTAACTTTTGCCCCAAAACGGTGGTCTTTATGAGAGGACCACCTCTCAAGTACATCGACAGGAGGAAAAACCTATGAATGCAGAAAGCATGAATAAGGCGAATGTAACCGCCAAGATAGAGGGTTCTAAGGAGGCTCGTCCGCCCGGCGGTTTTCCGCTGGCATCGGCACCGAAGAAGATTTTTATCTGCTCGCCGTACCGACCGACAGCAAATGACCCGCCGTGCAGGAAGGCGCAGATGGAAGCAAACATCCAGAGGGCAAAGACAGCCTGCAGGATTCTGACCACAATGGGAGTCCTGCCACTGACTCCACATCTGTATTTTACTCAGTTCTTAAAGGATGAGGATGCACAAGAGCGTGCAACAGGAATCCGATTTGGAATGGAGTGGCTGGAAGCAGCGGATGAAGTGTGGGTGTTCGGCGAAACCATATCCGAGGGGATGGCGGCGGAGATCAAGAGAGCACATGAGCTGAAGAAGCCCGTTTGCAACCTTCCGGAGCCGGGACGCATGGTCGAGTTGCTTTTGAAGAGACTTTCCGAGCAGTATCACATACCAATGGAAGATAAAACCGAAGAGCAGCAGGAAGCTGCAGAAAGTGAGGAAGACAATGGAGAATAAGAACGAGAAGAGCATGACTCTGGAGGAAATGATCGGCGAGATGCTGAAGGATGCCAAGGTGGTAAAAGTTCCGCTTCCTGCCAGGGCAGAGGAAGAAAAGGAAGCTCAGAAGCAGGACAAGCCGATGCCGGTGCGCCCGTCTGGGACTCCGTTCCTTTCGCTGAACATTGGGAACCTGCATCTCCACATGGAGATACAGGCTTTCCAATCGGAAGCATCGTATCGGGTGACCGCCGTATTCCTCGTGCCCGATGCCGACGGCAAACCGGTGGAAATGAAAGCCGAGCTGTCGCGCCGTATCAAGACCAAAGCCGAAGCTCAAAAATTTCTGGAAAGCTGCCGGTCAGCCTCTTTCACCATCCATGACATTTCTACCCGGCCACTGAAAAAAAGCCCTGCCGCTCCTTTCACTACATCTACTTTGCAGCAGGAAGCTGCCCGCAAATTAGGATTTACAGTAGCACAGACCATGATGGTAGCCCAGCGGTTGTACGAATCGGGAAAGATAACCTATATGCGTACCGACTCCGTCAACCTGTCCGAACTGGCGGTTGACAGCAGCAAAGCGGTCATTGCCGACATGATGGGAGAGCGCTATGTATATCCGCGTCATTTCGCCACCAAAACCAAAGGCGCTCAAGAGGCTCACGAAGCCATTCGCCCTACGTATATGGAAAATGCCAAGATAGAAGGTACTCCGCAGGAAAGAAAACTGTACGACCTGATATGGAAGCGCACGATAGCCTCTCAAATGGCAGATGCGGAAGTTGAGAAAACGACCGTAAGCATCGGCATCAGCAACGAAGCGGATACGTTCAATGCAACCGGAGAGGTTGTAAAATTCGACGGTTTCCTCCACGTGTATCGCGAGTCTATCGACGAAGACACGGAGCAGGAGGATGAAACCCGTCTGCTGCCCCCTTTGAAGAAAGGACAAGTCTTACATCACCAGAGCATTATTGCTACGGAACGCTTCACGCAACATCCGCCCCGTTACACCGAAGCCAGCCTTGTACGCAAATTGGAAGAACTGGGTATCGGCCGTCCTTCCACATACGCCCCTACCATTTCAACCATACAGCAACGCGGCTATGTGGAGAAAGGCGAAAAGAGCGGGGAAGAGCGCTCTTACAACATACTTTCATTGCAGGACAGCAAGATTACGGACGTTACGCAAACAGAAATTACAGGAGCCGAAAAAGCCAAATTGATGCCTACCGATACAGGTACGGTAGTCAATGATTTCCTGATGGAATATTTCCCCAACATCCTCGACTATAACTTTACTGCCAGCGTTGAAAAGCAGTTCGATGAGATAGCCGAAGGAGAAAAGAAGTGGACCGCCATCCTGAAGGATTTCTATAAAGATTTCCACCCGTCCGTGGAAAACACGCTTGCCACCAAGAATGCCCACAAGGCCGGCGAACGTATCTTAGGCGAAGAACCGGGCAGCGGCAAACAGGTATCCGTAAAAATCGGCCGTTTCGGTCCCGTTGTACAAATCGGTACTGCCGGAGACAACGAAAAGCCACGCTTTGCCCAACTCAAGAAAGATATGTCCATTGAGACAATAACATTGGAAGAAGCTTTGGAACTGTTCAAGCTTCCCCGCACCCTGGGCGAATATGAAGGCAAGACAGTAACCATAGGAACCGGCCGCTACGGACCTTATGTACACAACAACGGAATGTATACCTCACTTCCGAAGACAATAGATCCGCTGGAAATAACATTGGCAGAAGCTATTCAGCTCATCCAGGAAAAGAAAGATGCCGAAGCCCAGAAACATATCAAGAAATTTGAAGAAGAACCGGAGCTGGAAATATTGAACGGCCGTTACGGACCGTATATTTCTTATAAAGGCAGCAACTACAAAATCCCGAAGGACATTATCCCGCAGGATTTAAACCTGGATGCATGCAGGGAAATCATCAAACTGCAGAGCGACCCCGATGCACCGAAAGCCAAACGCGGCAAATACGCCAAGAAGAAAAAGTAAAGAAGCCATAAAAAAAGAAAGCCCTCTCCGCAAATTGCAAAGAGGGCTTTTTCATATGATAAAATATCTCGATTACATTCTGTCGGGAACCTCAATGCCAAGCAATCCCATTCCCAAACGTACCACCTTGGCTACATTCTCGGACAAGGCAAGACGGAATATCTTCACAGCCTCATTCTCCTCACGCAATATGCTGAAGTCATGATAGAACTGGTTGTATTCCTTCACGAGGTCGTAAGTATAGTTAGCAATCAAAGAAGGGCTATAATCCTCACCCGCCTGCTTCACAATAGCGGCAAAGTCTGCAACCATCTGTATCAGGCCTTCCTCTTTCTCACTCAATTCAATACCGGCCGGAAGTTGTGCAGGAACGGAAATACCTGCTTCTTTCGCTTTACGGAGAACCGACTGGATACGGGCATACGTGTACTGGATGAAAGGTCCTGTATTACCATTGAAATCGATGGATTCCTTCGGATTGAACGTCATATTCTTGCGAGCATCCACCTTCAATATGAAATATTTCAATGCGCCTAAACCGACAATGCGTGCAATATTATCAGCCTCCTCTTGGGTCAGACCATCCAGCTTGCCCAATTCTCCGGAAGTTTCCTTAGCGGTATTAATCATTTCAGCCATTAAGTCATCGGCATCCACAACCGTACCCTCACGGCTCTTCATCTTACCTTCGGGCAATTCCACCATACCGTAGGAGAAGTGAACCAACCCTTTGCCCCATTCGAAGCCCAGCTTATCAAGCAGAATGGAAAGCACCTGGAAATGGTAGTTCTGCTCGTTGCCTACCACATAAACCATCTTGTCAATGGGGAAATCGGCAAAGCGCAATTTGGCCGTACCTATATCCTGGGTCATATAAACAGAAGTGCCGTCGGCACGGAGAAGCAATTTGTGGTCGAGCCCCTCTCCGGTCAGGTCGGCCCATACGGAACCGTCTTCTTTGCGGTAGAAGAAGCCTTTCTCCAAACCTTCCATAACCTTCTCCTTGCCCTCCAGATAAGTTTCCGACTCGTAGTAAATCTTGTCGAACGTAACGCCCATCATACGGTAGGTCTCATCGAAGCCTGCATATACCCAATCATTCATCTTCTTCCACAGAGTACGGACCTCAGGGTCGCCGGCTTCCCACTTCACCAGCATCTCACGCGCTTCTTTCATCAAGGGAGATTCCGCTTCGGCTTTTGCCTTGGCCTCTTCTTCGCTCATGCCTTCACTCTGGAACTTCGCCATCAGCTCTTTTACCTCAGCCTTATAATGCTTGTCGAAAGCCACATAATAGTCACCTATCAAATGGTCGCCTTTCTTGCCGGACGATTCGGGAGTTTCACCGTTACCGTACTTCTGCCAAGCCAACATTGACTTACAGATATGAATACCGCGGTCGTTCACTATATTTGTCTTAACCACCCTGTTGCCATTGGCCGAGATGATATTTGCCAACGCGTTTCCCAACAGATTATTACGGACATGTCCCAAATGGAGCGGCTTATTCGTATTGGGCGAAGAATACTCAATCATCACCAGCGGAGAGTTATCGGTTGCAGCAACAATGCCGTACTTTGCATCCGCATGAATTCCATTCAGCAACTCAATCCATGCCGAAGAAGCGATTGTTAGGTTCAAAAAGCCCTTGATAACATTGAATGCCGATACCGACGGCTCGTTTGCCTGCAGATATTCGCCAATCTCCTGTGCGGTCTGCTCCGGTCCTTTTTTAGACATACGGAGAAAAGGGAAAACGACCAGGGTAAGGTGTCCCTCAAATTCTTTCTTGGTTTTCTGCAACTGTATCTGTGCAGCCGGAACATCCTGACCGTACAGCGCTTTCAGTCCGCTCATTACGGACGCTACCAATTTCTGTTCTATATTCATGATTCAAATGTATTTTCTGCGTACAAAGATACGAACTATTTTTAATTCCATAAAAAAGGAGACGTTGTATGCGCCTCCTTTTCTCAAGTTTTATTTATGATTGATTTTATTCGATAGTCAATTCCGAACCCGGTTTGAACTTAGCGACTTTTTTCGCCTCAATCTGAATAGGTTTCTTTGTTGCCGGATTGATGCCAATGCGTCCGGCTCTCTCCATTACAGAAAAAGTGCCAAAGCCAACCAATGCGACTTTATCACCTGCCTTTAATGCTTTTGTTACCGATGCAATAAATGCATCCAATGCTCTTTTTGAATCGGCCTTTGACAAACCGCCTTCCGCTGCCATTGCGCTAATAAGTTCTGACTTATTCATAATACGAATGATTAATTAATTGTTACACAAAAGAAAAATTCCAATGCTACTTCCTACAAAAATAGAGCAAAAATTCTGAATATCAAATAAAAACATTAAAAAAAGGGCGGAAAACAGAGAAAAAGAAAGAATAGGAGTTCCTTTTTCTGTTATAGAACAGAATTTATTCGTATTTTTGCCAAATAAAGCGAAAAAAACAGATTATGAATACTATACCGACAGTAACCAAAAACCTTTTAATCATCAATGTACTGATGTTTCTCGGCACAATTGTGGCACAGAGTTACGGCATTGATTTAAACAACTACCTGGGACTGCACTTTTTCCTTGCCGGAGATTTCAATGCAGCACAGTTGATTACTTATATGTTCATGCACGGCGGATTTACCCATCTGTTCTTCAACATGTTTGCCGTTTGGATGTTCGGCCGTATACTCGAGCAGGTCTGGGGGCCGAAACGCTTCCTGTTCTACTACCTCGCATGCGGCATCGGTGCAGGGCTTATCCAGGAGCTTGTACAATACATCCATTACGAAACGGTGCTTTCCGCATACGACAGTGTCAATACCGGGTATTCCATCATCCCCATGGAAGAATATCTCAACATGATGACTACCGTCGGAGCCTCCGGGGCCGTATATGCCATCTTGCTGGGATTCGGCATGCTGTTTCCCAACCAACCGATGTTCGTCTTTCCGCTACCGTTTCCCATCAAAGCCAAGTATTTCGTTATCGGATATGCCTTGATAGAATTATTCTCGGGACTTGCCAACAATCCGGGCGACAATGTGGCGCACTTTGCACATTTGGGCGGTATGATATTCGGATTCATTCTAATAATGTACTGGAGAAAAAAGGACAGAGGAAATGGCTACTATTATAACTGATTTAAAGGAATCGTTCCGTAGAGGAAACATCTACATCCAACTGATTTATATCAATGTAGGAGTATTTATCTTCACTACACTGACAGGAGTCATATTGCAGCTCTTCAACCGGAGCCTCGGCGGAGTGTTCGAATGGCTGGAACTGCCCGCTTCACTGCCCCGCTTCATCATCCAGCCCTGGGCTGTCCTGACGTATATGTTTATGCACGCAGGAGTCCTGCATATTCTTTTCAATATGCTTTGGCTGTATTGGTTCGGTGCCTTATTCCTGAACTTTTTCTCTGCCAGACACTTACGGGGAGTATACATCTTAGGCGGAATCTGCGGCGGACTGCTTTATATGACCGCCTACAACATCTTCCCTTATTTCCGTCCGATGACGGAATACTCTTTCATGCTGGGAGCATCGGCATCCGTACTCGCTATCGTGGCGGCTACCGCCTATCGGGAACCTGACTACCCGATACGTCTTTTCCTTTTTGGAACCGTACGCCTGAAATATCTGGCATTGGTTGTTATCGTAACAGACCTGTTATTCATCACCTCCAGCAATGCCGGCGGACATATCGCCCATTTAGGCGGAGCGTTGGCAGGTCTGTGGTTTGCAGCCAGCCTTAGCAAAGGCGCGGATATCACTGCATGGATTAACAAGTCTCTGGACGCTGTCACTGCCTTGTTCAGTTTCAAGCCCCGCAAGCCCAAGATGAAGGTCCATTATGGAACCGAAAGACAGAAAGATTATAACTATAACGCCCGAAAAAAAGCTCAATCCGATGAAATAGACCGTATCCTCGACAAATTGAAGAAGTCCGGATATGAAAGTCTCACAACGGAAGAAAAGAAGAGCTTGTTCGATGCAAGTAAACGATAATGTATGTATGAAGCATTTCGGTAATTTTGTCGCCCTGCTGATTGTAGCGGTCAATGCTTTATTCACGGGTCTTTTGCTGTTGGTGGCATACAGCCCTTACATCCAACCGGCAACGCATCCGGTACAATCCTGTCTCGGACTGACTTTTCCGGTCTTTGCACTTATCAACGGCGGCTTTCTGATTTTCTGGCTGGTTATACAACGATACAAGACAGCTTTGCTGCCGTTAACCGGCCTTCTGCTATGCTACTCGCAGCTACGGACCTATCTGCCCCTTAATTTTCACACCACCGAGCTTCCCGAAGGCAGCATAAAGCTCCTGTCTTACAACATTATGGGTTTTGACGGTGCTTACAAAAAAGACGGGAAGAATCCGATACTCACCTATCTGAAAGAGAGCAATGCCGACATCCTATGCCTGCAGGAATATGCATCCGACGAATCTCCCCGCCACCTCACGCAGAAAGACATCGAACGGGAGTTGAAAGATTATCCCTACCGCTGTATCAACGTCGTAGGCAGCGGCAGCGGCTATACCAACAGGATAGCATGTTATTCCAGATTTCCCATTCTATCCGCACGTGTCCTGGACTATGCAAGCAGCTACAACGGTTCCGTACTGTATGAACTCAAACTGAATGAAGATACGATTACCCTTATCAACAACCATTTGGAGTCCAACAAACTGACAAAGGCCGATAAAGACATTTACGAAGAAATATTGAAAGCTCCCGAAACGGAAAAAGTGAAAAGCGGCGCACGGCTGTTGCTGCATAAACTGGCGGAAGCATCCGCCATCCGCGCCCCGCAGGCAGACACCATTGCACGGGAGATAGCATCTTCCCGGCATCCGTCCGTCATCGTCTGCGGAGATTTTAACGACACTCCCATTTCATACGCCCACCGCGTCATAGCGCAAAATCTGGATGACGCTTTCACCCAGTCGGGACGCGGACTGGGAATCTCCTACAACCAGAACAAATTCTATTTTAGGATAGACAACATATTAATCAGCAAGAACCTGCGGTCGTACAACTGTACGGTAGACCGTTCCATAAGAGAGTCCGATCACTATCCGATATGGTGCTACATAGCCAAACGGCAATGACGTTCCCTGCCAAGATGAAATTATCAATAAACTACTCATTATCTAATACTCTGACTTTATGTTTAAAAGAAGTATTCTAATTTTAGCTGCAAGTTGTATGATGTACTCCTGTGCCAACCAAACGGAAAGCAATCCGTTCCTCACCGAGTTTCAAACCCCGAACGGTGTTCCGCCTTTCGACAAAATCAGGCTGGAACACTACGAACCGGCATTCCTTCAGGGAATAGAAGAGCAAAATGCCAATATCCGGGCTATTGTCGACAATACCGAAGCGCCGGATTTTGAAAATGTAATCGTTGCTTTTGACAACAGTTCACCCATACTCAACCGGGTAAGCGCCATCTTCTTCAACATGACGGATGCCGAGACCAGTGACGCCCTGAACGAACTTTCCATAAAGCTCGCTCCGGTACTGTCCGAACATGGAGACAATATATCGCTTAACCAGGCGCTATTCAATAAAGTACAGGCCGTTTACCAGAAAAAGGATTCGTTAAACCTGACCACCGAACAACAAAGACTTCTGGACAAAACATACAAAGACTTCGTACGTTCCGGCGCCAATCTTTCTGCCGAAAAGCAAGCCCGCCTACGCGAGATAAACAAGCAGCTCTCCACGCTGGGCATCACTTTCAGCAACAATATCCTGAACGAAAACAATGAGTTCATGCTCTTTGTAGACAAGCAGGAAGACCTTGCCGGACTTCCCGAATGGTTCCGCCAAAGCGCTGCCGAAGAAGCAAAAGCAGCCGGACAGGAAGGCAAATGGCTGTTTACGCTGCACAACGCCAGCCGTCTCCCGTTCCTGCAATATTCAGCCAACCGTCCGTTGCGCGAGAAAATATACAAAGCTTACATCAACCGCGGCAACAACAACGACAAGAACGACAACAAGAAAATCATTACCGACATCGTCAGTCTGCGTCTCGAAAAAGCCCGCCTGTTAGGCTTCGACTGCTATTCCAACTTCGTACTGGACAATACGATGGCAAAGAATTCGGCCACAGTAATGGAGTTCCTGAACAACCTGTGGAATTATGCCCTGCCTAAAGCCAAGGCCGAAGCTGCCGAACTCCAGAAGCTGATGGACAAAGAAGGCAAAGGCGAGAAGCTGGAAGCCTGGGACTGGTGGTATTATACCGAGAAGCTCCGCAAAGAAAAATATGACCTCGAAGAGGACCAGATCAAACCCTACTTCAAATTAGAGAACGTACGCGAAGGCGCTTTTGCCGTTGCCAACAAACTCTATGGCATCACGCTGACAAAACTCAACAATATCCCTGTCTATCATCCCGATGTAGAAGTCTTCGAGGTAAAAGATGCAGACGGCTCGCAATTAGGCATCTTCTACGTAGACTACTTCCCGCGTCCCGGCAAGAGCGGCGGAGCATGGATGAGCAACTACCGCGAACAGAAAGGCGACATCCGTCCGTTGGTGTGCAACGTAGCCAGCTTCACCAAACCCGTTGGCGATACCCCCTCCCTGCTCACAATGGATGAAGTGGAAACCCTTTTCCATGAATTCGGCCACGGACTGCACGGACTGCTGACCAAATGCAACTACCTGGGCGTTTCCGGCACGAATGTAGTGCGCGATTTCGTAGAACTTCCGTCACAAATCAACGAACATTGGGCCACTGAACCCGAGGTATTGAAGATGTACGCCAGACATTACCAGACCGGCGAAGTCATCCCCGACAGCCTCATCGAAAAGATACTGAAACAAAAGACCTTCAACCAGGGTTTCATGACTACCGAGCTGCTGGCAGCCGCCATTCTCGACATGAACCTGCACAACCTGACGGATACGAAGGATCTCGATGTCGTAGCCTATGAAAAAGAAGCTATGGACCAACTCGGTTTAATCCCCGAAATAGCTCCCCGCTACCGCACCACCTACTTCAACCACATCATAGGCGGCTATGCCGCAGGCTATTACAGCTATCTGTGGGCAAACGTGCTGGACAACGATGCTTTTGAAGCATTCAAGGAACACGGCATTTTCGACAAGGCAACCGCCGACCTTTTCCGCCGCAATGTGCTGGAAAAAGGAGACAGCGAAGACCCGATGACACTCTACAAGAATTTCAGAGGGTCAGAACCGCAATTAGAGCCGATGTTAAAAAATCGCGGTATGAAGTAAGAATTGTGAAAAAAAAGCTATATTTGCAGCCTTATATACAATAGAAATCAATTAAAAAGTAATCATAATAAACTAAAAGTAACATGCAAAACAAAGGATTTGTAAGGGTTTTTGCGATATTGCTCA
>ENA-USUJ01003215-USUJ01003215.1-human-gut-metagenome-genome-assembly--contig:-NODE-3215-length-11257-cov-8.029249_pt1 | contig 11257 bp, 7 predicted proteins | sample MGYA00250061_ERZ773398 | MGnify/ENA primary metagenome ERZ773398 (study PRJEB29103, sample SAMN06111992) | human gut metagenome | biome: human gut; feature: ankylosing spondylitis patient; material...
CGCTACCGGTGGCCCGAGTGGATCCGCGTCTGCAAGGAGCATGGTCTGACGCGTTCGATGAGCGCGAAGGGATGCAGTCCGGACAACGCGGCCGCGGAGGGGTTCTTCGGCCGTCTCAAGCAGGAGTTCTTCCACAAACGCAGCTTCGCGGGCGTTTCGATGGACGGGTTCATAAACATGCTGGACGGCTACATGGTCTGGTATCGGGACAAGCGGATCAAGACGGAGTTCGGACACGGGCATCATGGATCGTCGACACGGGCTCGTCTTGTGGCATGATTGGTGGTGATGGAATCAATGACGAGTCCAACAAAATGTCACCGGCCCCCGACACGCAAATTTATTTGACGAAAGACACCGGGTTCAGCCCCAACGCGGAGCTCGCCAACAGGATGCTCGTCAAAGCAGCGGAGGGCTTCTTCGGGCGTATGAAGGTCGAGGCCTTCTACCCCGAGCATTAGGAGGAGCGCAACCGCGGCGAGGTGCTCGCCCTTGTCGAAGAATACATCTACTGGTATAACCACGAGCGTATCAAACGGTCGCTTGGTTGGATGGGACCGGTATAATACAGGCAAAGCCGAGGAATGGCTGTATGATCATCTCCAAAAAACGTCCGCAGCCCCTACCCATGATTACATGAAAATTCATCAGACTTTCTTCACATCAGCTTTGTCAGCTCAGCAAGACAATCGATGAATCGCTTTTCCACGCTATGGAAAAGTTCATCGGAAAGATTGAGCGTATAGCGACTATCGCCATTTGCGCTATTTAACACTTCCATCTTACAGTCCAGCAATGTTTTCAAAGGAACAGTTCCGCTTTCACTTTGACCGATAACTTCATTTTCCCAAAGTCGAATTTCTTTATCTGAGAAGCCATTCGAATTATGTCTTTTTTTGAAAATATGGCGATTATCAGCATTGGAGAAATCAAAGTAAGCCACAAAAACACTGCCTACGTAGCTCTCAGAAATTTCATTCAAAGCAATGCAAATCTTACGAATCTGCACTTTTTCTCGTTTTTTCCCATGCGACTCATTTTGCAGAGAACAAATAATTTTTAGATACGAAGCAAGTAAACGCTGAAATGCTCGCATTTCTTCCATTTCTGTTTGCAATAAAGAAAAGTTCTTCTGTTCTTCTTGCGCTTGAAGTAGACATTCATTATACGTTAAAGGAGCAATTACATCCTCTTCGCTTCCCTTTAACTCCGGATTCCGAGATAAATAATACTGGGCAGCGGCAAGTTCAGCATTACCACAAAAAATAGGAGCATATCCCCAAAATCTAGACGAATGTTCCAGCATTTTCTGACAACAAGCAATACTCCGTTCCAGATAAACATCAATTAACTCGCGCTTATGCAAGCAGTACTCAGAGAAAGCCACTATGAATGCCACCACAGCCAACAGGGCCATAACACAGTTAGCAATTGCGTCAATGTACTCAACCATCATTCCCCTTTCCCTGAAAACAAATACTAGATTGTTTCAGTCAGTCACATCATCAAGTATTCCGAAATATACAGAAATACCGCAATGCACGGCAAATTCAATTAAACGCAACTCTTCATAGGCCACTTAAACAAACCACCACCCCATCAAATTGGATAGAGCATATACAAGCCCACATCCAGCAGCACCCCCGTACCCCCACTTGCACAAATGAGAAAGATTTGCAGGGTTGACGCATCGACAACAACTGGATTGCATTTTCAGGGCATCGCCGAATATACTCCCACCACACAACAAGTTAGGGTGGTACAAAACACCATCAATTAAGTACCACCTTTGCAAACATTTTCACAAATGAAAGAGTTGTTTCAGCAACGATTTTCATTGTTTTTCCAAGGCTTTTCGCACTTTAGTACCCTAGAAAAGGTATAAAATAAACAGCATACGTTCGCAATAGTGCAAACGCTATCAAAGAAGATGAACCCCCGTTAAAGGGATTGAAGAAAAGGAATAAAGGAGCCATGAAGCACCGGAAACCAACACCAGCTTGGCGCAACTGGCATCAGCTGGGGCTGAAGATTAGCAAGAAAGTGGTGGTCGGCATCACCGCTGCGGCGACCGCCTTCGGCGGACTGGCAATCGCCAGTACAGCGGCACAGGCCAGCACCGATCGCGACAGCTACGCCGACACCGTTGAAAACGCCACGTTCGAACAGGCTCGCAAGCATTACGGACTGGCGCAGCAAATGAGCGAGGGCGCCACCCTGCATGCATGGGAGTGGAGCTTCAAAACCATTGAGGAAAACATTCCCGCCATTGCCGAAGCCGGATACACTTCCGTGCAGACCGAGCCCATCTCTGCCATTCACAGCGGCGGTAAGGGCATGATCTTCACCGAGAACTGGTACTACGTGTACCAGCCGACCGACACCACCATCGGCAACTGGGTAATGGGCACCGAGTCGGACCTGAAGAGCCTGTGCGAGACCGCGCACAAGTACGGCGTGCGCATCATCGTTGACGTGGTGGCCAACCACATGACCGCCACTTGGGGCGCCATTTCCGACCGTTGGAAGAAGTCCGAATACTACCATCACGATTGCAACAATGGTGACGTGCAGGATTGGAACAACCGCTACCAGGTGACCCACTGCAAGCTGCTCGGCCTATATGACATCAACACCGAAAACACCGAAACCGCCAACATGATGCACGACTTCCTCGTGCAGGCGGTCAGCGACGGCGTGGACGGCTTCCGTTTCGACGCGGCCAAGCATATCGAGCTTCCGGACGAATACAACAATTCCCAGTACTGGAACATCATCCTCAACAATGGCGCGCAGTTCCAGTATGGCGAGGTGCTGCAGGATTCCATCTCCCGTGATTCCGATTACGCGAACCTGTTCTCCAGCCACAGCAAGAACGGCGGCGGCGTGACCGCTTCCGCATACGGCCAGAAGCTGCGTGGCGCACTGAATTCGAAGAATCTGAACGCCAGCGACTTGTCCAACTGGAGCCATTCCGCAAGCCCGAGCAAGCTGGTTTCCTGGGTTGAATCCCACGATAACTACGCCAATGGCGACTACGAGTCCACCCGCATGAGCGAATGGCAGATGACCATGGGCTGGGGCGTGATCGGTTCCCGCTCCCAGACCATGCCGCTGTACTTCGACCGCCCGGTCGGCTCCGGCGGCAGCCAGCCGCAGTTCGCCGAGAAAAGCAAGCTCGGAGATGCCGGTGCGGATTCTTGGAAGGATGCGCAGGTCGTGGCGGTGAACCACTTCCGTAATACCATGAACAACAACAAGGCTTCGGAGTATCTGCGCAACTGCGGCGCGAATTCCTGCCTCATGGTGGAACGCTACATCAAGGACGGCAACTTCAAGAACGACGGCGTGACCATCACCAACATGGGTGATACGCAAGAGTTGTCCGGCACTGCCACCAACCTTGACGACGGCACCTACAAGGACCAGGTCTCCGGCGGTACCATCACCGTTTCTGGCGGCAAGATCACTTCCGGCTCTGCTCCTGGCGGCAAGATCAGTGTGTTCTTCACCGACAATTCCGGTTCGGTCTCCGCAACCCCGGGCGACAGCTCGTTCAAGACGGACACCACTACCGTTACCTTGAATGCGAACAATGTCACCGATGCCACCTACACCACTTCGGAGGGCAAGTCCGGCTCGTATCAGGATGGCGACACCATCATCATCGGCGCTTCCACGGCGATCGGTGACACCATCACCGTGAAGCTGCAGGGCAAGGATGCGGATGGCCAAACGGTCTCCGCAACATACAAGTACACGAAGAAGGATCCGGCCGCCACCAGCACGGCTTATGCGAAGAAGCCGAGTGCGTGGAGCAACCTGTACGCCTATGTGTATGTAGACGATTCGAGCGCCACCACTTTGAAGGAAAACGCGAAGTGGCCGGGCGAGCCGATGACACAGGTCGCTTCGGGAGACACTTGTGGCAAGGATGGCGAGTACAAGTATGAGATTCCCGACGATCTCGAGGGAAGCAATACGCGCATCATCTTCAACGATGGCAATGCCACAAATACCAAGAAGTATCCTGCCGACACCACCGAAGGCGAGGATGCCGCTGGCCTCAAGATCGACGGCAATTACGCTTGGGACGGCAACACTTCGTCCGGCACCTGGGAGGCCCGCAATTGCGTGGTCATCCCGACCAAGTCCGTGAAGATTGATCAGTCGGATTACAGCGTGGACCTGTCCGAGGGCGTGGCCACGAAGCAGTTGACCGCCACGACCGATCCGAAGGGCGCGTCCGTGAGCTGGAGCTCGTCCGACAAGGACGTGGCGACCGTCAGCCCGAAGGGCGTGGTCACCCCGAGGAAGGCCGGCAAGGCCACGATCACCGCGAAGTCCGGGACCAAGACCTCGTCGATCACCGTGACCGTGACCGGTGAGCTTCCGCCGGACCCGGTCGCGAAGAACACCGTCTACGCTTCGAAGCCCTCGGGCTGGGGCAAGATCTACGCGTACGTGTACACGGGCGACGGCGCGACCGCGGCGAACAACGCGGCCTGGCCGGGCGTGGAGATGACCGCCCCGAGCGCGACCGACGGCTGCCAGCAGACCGACCTGTACAAGTACGTGGTCCCGGACAACCTCGCCAAGGGCGCGAAGGTGATCTTCAACGACGGCGGCAGCCAGCAGTATCCGGGATCCCGCCAGCCGGGCCTGGACTACAACGGCGGCATCGTGAAGTGGGACGGCTCCTCCGCGGCCCTGGCCGCGGTCGAGTGCGAGACCACCATCCCGGTCACGTCCGTCTCGGTCTCTGGTGATGGTGTGAAGGACGGGAAGCTCTCGCTGAAGTCCGGGGCGAGCGTGCAGCTGACCGCGACGGTCAAGCCCGACAACGCGACGGACCGCAAGGTCACGTGGACGAGCTCGGACTCGAGCGTCGCGAACGTGATGGGCACGGGCGTGGTCACGGCCGGTTCGAAGGCCGGCACCGCGACGATCAAGGCCACGGCGGGCGGCAAGTCGGCGTCCGTCCAGGTCACGGTCACGGGCGTGCCGAAGCAGCCGATGACGGTGTGGTACAAGCCGGATTCCTCGTGGAAGACCGCGAAGGTGCATTACCAGGCGAACGGCAAGTGGACGGGCTCGGCCCAGCGGATGACCCTGTACAGGAACGGCTGGTACAGGTACACGATCCCGGACACCGCCGGCGGGCAGGTGCGCATGGCGTTCACGGATGGCGGTTCCGTCTGGGACAACAACGGCGGGCAGGGCAAGGACTACCGGGTGAGCGGTGACAGTGTCGCCGTGGCCGGCGGTCAGATGATCACCGACGTCACACCAAACTGCGCGGCAACCAACAAATGATGTGATTTTTAGCATCTCATAAAATCACTATCCGAGGGTGACCCCAATGAAATCATTGAGGTCACCCTTTTTTTGAATCCAAAATAAGCTGATAGGATAAAGAAATTATCGCGATGAGACGCTGATGTCCCTGAATAGAGGAAGAAAAATGAGAAGATTAGCCGCCTTTGCATGCTCTTCAATCGCTACTGTTGCCTTAGGGCTGAGCGTAGCGTTACCCTTAAGCTTCGCTCAAAATGCTAATAGTAAGATAGAACAATCTACTCAGGTTTTTTCTACGGATTTCAGCCATTCCGAATCAGCTTCTAGTGGTTCTGTAACTCTCACAGCTTCGTGGAACGATCCGCAATTAGGCAGTCCAACCACTTTCCATGTCGAAGGAACTGGTGGTTCCGGCAAATATCTGTTCCGCATGGATGCGCCTTCGTATAGCAATCCCGGTGAATACGCTTTCGAAAGCGTTGCCGATCCCAGCCGTGGAGAATGGACCCAGTACACTTCGGAAGCCACTAGTCATGATTACGAATTCACGATGACGGCTTCCGGAACTTATAACTTCCGATTCTTTGTCATGGACAAAGGTGCAGGTGTTTACTATCTTCGTCTCAATGTCTATATCCAGGTCTCAGATCCAAACTATCCGTCGGTTAGCGACATAGTTTCCCAAACGGTCTCTCAAAGCGAAGAACAAACTGATGGAACGGAATACGCAAAGGCCGTTTGGCTGCATGATTGGCTAATCGACCAAATGAAATATGACTCTTCATTGAAATGGAGCAGTGCGGAAAGCGCACTTACCAGGGGCCTCGGCACATGTCAATCCTATGAGTCGGCATATAGCAGCCTGCTCACCAAAGCCGGCATTGAGAATGCGGAGACTAGGGATACTGCGGATGGGCATACTTGGAACGCAGTAAAACTTGATGGAGAATGGTATCAGGTTGATGCCACATGGGATGACAGTGATAACAATTGGTATGGTTTCGATCAGCGACATCTGTATTTCGGATTAACCGATGAGCTGATGGCCATAGCACATCCTGGCCACACTTCGATATATCAGGCTGATGGCTATGGGCAACGTTCCATATCCTTGAAGGACAATTATTTCATTCGCTCCGGAGAAGCCGATCAGTGGGCGGATAAATATGCCGAACGTATTCAGAGTCATCTTGATGACTTAGAAGAATCTTTCATGATTGGTGTCGATAACGCCAATGATCCACCAAGTATCAGAAACATCATTAATGGAATCATCGCATATGCTTTAAATCAAAAAAGCTGGCATACAGCCGGACGTGAGGCAAAGCTCGAAGCCGCAACGAATGATACGTCTTTTACTTTCTCTGTTAAGTATGCGGATGTTTCGGTTCCGGTCGAGTCGGTGTCGGTCTCTGGTGATGGTGTGAAGGACGGGAAGCTCTCGCTGAAGTCCGGGGCGAGCGTGCAGCTGACCGCGACGGTCAAGCCCGACAACGCGACGGACCGCAAGGTCACGTGGACGAGCTCGGACTCGAGCGTCGCGAACGTGATGGGCACGGGCGTGGTCACGGCCGGTTCGAAGGCCGGCACCGCGACGATCAAGGCCACGGCGGGCGGCAAGTCGGCGTCCGTCCAGGTCACGGTCACGGGCGTGCCGAAGCAGCCGATGACGGTGTGGTACAAGCCGGATTCCTCGTGGAAGACCGCGAAGGTGCATTACCAGGCGAACGGCAAGTGGACGGGCTCGGCCCAGCGGATGACCCTGTACAGGAACGGCTGGTACAGGTACACGATCCCGGACACCGCCGGCGGGCAGGTGCGCATGGCGTTCACGGATGGCGGTTCCGTCTGGGACAACAACGGCGGGCAGGGCAAGGACTACCGGGTGAGCGGTGACAGTGTCGCCGTGGCCGGCGGTCAGATGATCACCGACGTCACACCAAACTGCGCGGCAACCAACAAATAAACTATTGAGATTATATTCCGCCTGCAGAATGCTGCTAATTGGAGAATCTCTAGTTCTTGAGGGACAACAACGAAAATTTTTTCGTTGTTGTCCCTCAAGTGGTTCTGACGTCATTCACTATTTCAGCTGATAGTGCAAAATTTATTTTTAGAATTTAGAGTTATTGCGTCATTGCAGTGTTACTGCATCACTGCTATTGCACCAACTGTCGTCAACAATGCCCCCGTCTATAGGCAATGAAAGAATACAAAAGATGTATGTGCAGATGAGGGGGTTACCTGTGTTTGGCAATGTTGATAAGCGCTTTCATATTGGTTATTCCTACTTCGCTTCTTTTAAAGAAGGTCTTGCGCGATAGATTTATGGAGCTTGTTCAAGACATGAGAATTGCATTTATCGGGCATAAGCGTATACCTTCTCGTGAGGGCGGTGTTGAAATTGTGGTCGATGAGCTGTCTTCGCGTATGTCGGCACGGGGGAATCGGGTTGTAGTATACAATCGCAAGGGCCATAATGTGGCCGGAGCTGAATTCGATAATACCGTCAATGCTTCAGACAAGCCATTCTCATATCAGGGTGTTCAAGTCGTTCCCGTGACCACGATTGATGCCAAAGGTATGGCTGCGCTGTCTTCCTCCTTCTTCGCCACGTTGAAGGCGATTGCAGCGAAGCCCGACGTGATTCACTACCATGCCGAAGGTCCGTGCGTGATGCTCCGACTGGCGCATTGGGCGGGAATCCGCACCGTTGCCACCATCCATGGCCTCGACTGGCAGCGTGCCAAGTGGGGTAGGTTCGCTTCCACGTATTTGAAGTTCGGCGAACGTACTGCGGCCAGGTGCGCGGACGAGGTTATTGTGCTCAGCCGAAACATGCAGGAATACTTCACGAAAACATATGGGCGCGATACCAGATTCATCCCTAACGGCATAGAACGCAAACAGCTGGTTACGGCACAGGAGATCACCAGTGAATATGGTTTGCGCAAGGATGATTACATTCTGTTCCTTGGTCGTATCGTTCCAGAAAAAGGCGTGCACTATCTGATCGACGCGTTCGGCAAGCTCGATACGGATAAGAAGCTGGTTATTGCTGGTGGGTCTTCCGATTCAACGGAATACTATGAGCAGGTTAAACAGATGGCGGCGCAGGACCCGCGTATCATACTGACCGGCTTTGTACAGGGGCGTATGCTGCAGGAGTTGTATAGCAACGCGTATATCTATGTGCTGCCGAGTGATCTTGAGGGTATGCCCATGAGTCTGCTCGAGGCGATGAGCTATGGCAATTGCTGCCTGACTTCGGATATCGCCGAATGTACGGAAGTGGTGGAGGATAAGGCTGCCTCCTTCGCGCATGGTTCCGCGGATGCGTTGTACAAGGCATTGAATGAACTAATCCAACATCCTCAGAAAGTCCAGAAGTATAAGAATGAGGCCGCTGATTTCATTACCGGCAAATACAGCTGGGACTCGGTAGTGGATCAGACTCTGGCTTTGTACAAGGGCGAGAAGGTCGGTGAATGATGCGCATTCTGCTGGTCAACAAGTACTTCTACCGCAAGGGCGGCGCCGAAACATATTTCTTTGCCTTGGCCGAAGGCTTGAAGGCGCTTGGCCATGAGGTGGCGTTCTTCTCCATGAAGCATCCCAATAACGAACCAAGTCGTTGGAGCAAGTATTTTGTCTCTGAAAAGGATTATGTGGGGGAGATCTCCGCATTCAAGAAGGTGCAGGAAGCCTCCACGCTGATTTACTCGTTCGAGGCGAAGCGTAAGTTCGAGGCATTGCTGGAGGAGTTCAAGCCCGACATCATCCATATGAATAATGTGCATCGTCAGCTCACGCTGTCGATTCTGGATGCTCCGTATCTGAAGAAGCACCATGTACCGGTGGTATACACGGCGCACGATTATATTCTGCTGTGCCCGGCCTACACCATGGTGAACGGCAGGGGAGAGGTCTGCGATGCCTGCTTGGACAGGCATTTCATGCACGCCACCAAAAACATATGCGTGAAGGGGTCCCGCGCGAAGAGCGCCTTGGCCACCATGGAAGCGGAATTCCTGAAATTCCACCATTCATATGACAAAATCGATCTGATTATCGCGCCTTCGAAATTCATGAAGAGTAAGCTCGATGAGGGAGGCTTTGCCGGCAAAACCGTCGCGATGCAGAACTTCCTGACCGATTCGCAGATGGCGATGGGCGCCCGGGTGGCGAATACGCATAAATTCGAGGATACGAAGGCCGGAGCAAGACCGTATTTCCTGTTCTTCGGTCGCCTTTCCAAGGAGAAGGGCGTTCTCACCTTGGTGAAAGCATTTATGCAGGCTGCGGGGCTCGCTCAGGGGAGTGCCAATGCGCAAAGCGATGATCAAGATGCCCAAGTGATTCCTGATGTATGGGATCTGCACATTGTGGGTGACGGACCGGAACGCGGTGCCATTGAACAGCTGATAGCCTCGGCTGGTCCGCAGGCCGTCTCGCGTATTCATCTGCTGGGATACAAGAGCGGCGAGGATCTGCAACGAGAGGTCGGCAATGCCCGCTTCACCGTGCTGAGCTCCGAATGGCGTGAGAACATGCCGTATTCCGGTTTGGAATCCTTGGCTGCCCAGACCCCGATTATCGGTGCCAGGATCGGTGGCATTCCGGAATTGGTGGAGGAAGGCAAGACAGGGGTCACGTTTGAATCGGGGGATGCTGTGGATTTGCTGAACAGTATGCGCAAATGTTCTGCAGTTAGTGCCTCGAGCTATTCATCCATGCAGCGGTTCTGCCGTGAATATGTCAATGCAAGATGTCTGCAAAATAAGTATGCATTGACATTGATTGATTTATACGAGAGGGTGATTTAGTGATGACGAAGAAACATAATAATCTTGGCCGGATTGTTCATCGAGCCTCAGAAGAAATGTATGCAACGAAAAAAATTGCTGAAGTGACTTCGTGGCCTGAAGCAATTAATACTTTTCGTGCGAAATTAGACATTCAGGTAATGAATCACAATGGATATAAGGAATCGGACGCGGTCAAGAAGCGGTTGCTTCGTAAGCACGAAACGGTTCTCAAGTATCTTGAGAACAAGTTCGGTGATTTTTATGCTGCATACGACTACCGGGCACCTCTTCCAGAGGTTGATCTGGCGTTAAAGAATAAAATCTGGATGTGCTGGTGGCAGGGGCTGGATAATGCTCCGGAAATCGTAAAGGCCTGCGTTGACTCTGTTCGGCGTAATGCAGGAAATCGGGAAGTAATTATAATTACTGACAAGAATGTGCGGGAATATGTTTCTTTTCCCCAGTGTATTCGGAGACGATATAACGAAGGAAGTCTATCTAAGACGCATATTTCGGATTTTCTTCGGCTAGAGCTTCTTTCACGATATGGTGGCTTGTGGTTGGATGCCACTTTTTTCTGTGCAGGTTCGCTAGATAAATCTTTATACTCTGCTCCTCTGTTTTCTATTAAAAGACCCGACTATTTCCATGCATCAGTCGCGGGAGGCATGTTTGCTAATTATTCATTAGGCTGTGATAATGAGCATAGACGTGTATTCGCCACAATTCGTGATTACTTCCTCAAGTATTGGGAAGAAGAGCAATTCCTTGTAGATTATTTGTTGACTGATTATCTCATCGTTCTTGCTCAGAGACATGACTCATACATAGATCAAGCTTTTAAACAGATTAAGCCAAATAATCCGATGTGTGATGAATTATTTAAGGTGCTTGATGAGCCATATGATGCGTTGAAATGGAAAGCGTTGACAAAAGACACCGATCTTTTCAAGTTGACTTGGAAACAACAGTTTAAGACATCTTCTAATCATCAAGAGACTTTTTTGGGAAAAATTTTCAAACAATAAAAAATGTTCAGATGTTCGCAGAATTAATTTTATTGTTTGATAAGTGTTTAACTCTATCGAAGAAAGGCCTGCAAAAACTCCTATCCCGAAAAGTTATAGACCTGTAAAAAACAAAGAACAAGA
>ENA-USUJ01003217-USUJ01003217.1-human-gut-metagenome-genome-assembly--contig:-NODE-3217-length-11246-cov-6.431462_pt1 | contig 11246 bp, 11 predicted proteins | sample MGYA00250061_ERZ773398 | MGnify/ENA primary metagenome ERZ773398 (study PRJEB29103, sample SAMN06111992) | human gut metagenome | biome: human gut; feature: ankylosing spondylitis patient; material...
GGAAGCACTGGCTTTTTGCACAGCCCTGTGGTATCATTTCTCATAGAGAGCCGAGAGGCGCAGACAAGAAAATCAGCGTCTATTTCACATGTGCATCCGAGCAGCTCCAGCAAAGACAAGCTGTCTGCGTTTTTTGAAAGATCGCCGTGTGTCTCGGCAGCGGCGAAAACACAATGCACGTTCTCTGAATGAGGTGACCGGATATGGCAAAGAAAATGACGCGGGCCGCGCTGTTTTTCATGATCGGGACGGCCATTTTGACCGCTTTCTACGAAAAAACCGCTTACGGGCCGGTGCTTTCACTCGCCATTACCTTCGGAACGGCTTCCTACCACCTCGTCATGCGGCTGCTGGTGGGATGCGCATTTCAGGCAGTGATGCAGAATCGTGCGGATCTCTACAAGCGGTGGTACCGGGTCGGCAGGCGGGAAATGGCGGTCTATGAAGCGCTGAAGGTAAAGCGGTGGAAGCGCAGAATGCCCACCTATGACAACGCGCTGTTTGATCCGCGTCTGCATACATGGGACGAGGTCGCCCAGGCCATGTGTCAGGCGGAGCTGGTCCATGAAACGATCGCGCTGCTCAGCTTTCTGCCCATTGCGGCGGGGCTCCGGTTTGGCGCATACCCGGTATTCATCGTGACCTCCGTTTTGTCCGCCGGATATGACCTGCTGTTTGTGATGATGCAGCGGTATAACCGCCAGCGGATCATGGTGCTGCTGGAGCGCAAGCGCACATCGTCCGCCTGTGCCAAATGAATCCGTGGCCGATCAGCAAAGGGCCGCCATCCCGATTCACCGGGCAGGCAGCCGGTTCTGCGGTAAAAATGAGCATGGCCGAAGCGCGATCTCGCGCTTCGGCCATGCTTTTTGTTCTGCTTGTTCTGCGCTTGTCGAAGCCGGGCGGAACGATAGGAGGAACCGCGCTTACCCGGCAAGAAGGCTGCTGAGTGCGGCGATCAGTTCCTCGATGTTGATGGGCTTGGACAGGAAGCCGTTCATGCCGCATTCCAGCGCACTCTTCCGGTCCTCCTCGAAGGCGTTAGCCGTCATGGCGAGGATCGGAATTTTCGCCAGTGCAGGGTCAGGCAGCGCCCGGATCTGTCTGGCGGCCTCGCCGCCGTCCATAAGGGGCATCTGCACGTCCATCAGCACCAGATCGTAGTCTCCGGGCTTGGACTCCTCGATTTTTTTCACGGCTTCCACGCCATTTTCCGCCGTATCCACCACGAAGCCGTATTTACTGAGGATCTCCACGGCGATCTCCCGGTTCAGCTCGTTGTCCTCCGCCAGCAGGATGTGCTTGCCGCGGAAATCCGGACTGCCGCCGGGGAGGACGCTGTCAGCGGTCTCCGTCTGGCTCTGGCCCAGAGCCGTCAGCAGACCAAACCACATTAAAAGCCGGCACCACCGATGTACTGCAAAACATGCCTATAGAAGATATTCCGGAACAGTTTCAGGAGGTGCGGCAGAACCTGACGCATGTTCCCATGCCTACCAGCGCATAGCTTTTCAAAAATACGCAAAACTCCTTCGGAAGCGGTTTTCCGAAGGAGTTCTTTATATATATATATTTATTTATCTGCGGTTGACATCAAATTTCTTTGCCAGCGCTTTGGTAAGCAGGTTAATGCCAAGAACAATAATCAGCAGAACTACTGCAATACCAAATGCTACCCCGAATTCCCCCTTCGTTGCACTCAGGTAAAGCTGAATGGTAAGTGTTCCCGCCGGCATTTTTGCCTTTGCCAGCAAATCGGTAAAGTTCTTCGGGAGGAGACCTGAACTTCCCGCGGTAAACAGCAGTGCTGCTGACTCCCCAACAATTCTCCCGATGGCTAGAATAACTCCGGTAATGATTCCCGGCATTGCGGATGGTAATAAAATGGTGCGTATCATATGCCATTTTCCGGCGCCTAAACCGATCGCTCCGCTTCGGTAACTGTCCGGAACCGTTTTTAACGCTTCCTGTGTATTCCGGGTGATCAGAGGAAGTACCATCAGAGTCAGGGTAAACGAACCTGTGAGGATAGAATACTTCAAATGCAGAGTCTGTCCAAAAAACATCATACCAAACAAACCAAAGATAATGGACGGAATCCCCGCAAGTGTCTCTGTGGCAAATTCAATCAGACTGACTAATTTTCCCGGTTTTGCATACTCATTTAAATAAACGGCAGCCCCAACACCGATGGGGGTAGCAATCAGCATCGTTACAATGATAATATAAAGCGTATTTACAATATTTCCTGCAATACCGGTCGTTCCCTTTAATACAGATGTCACACTGGTAAGAAACTCCCAATTTACACTCCGGATACCTTTGGCAAATACATAGATAATGATCCCAAGAAGCAGTGCAACGGAAATAATTGCACATACATAAATGGCAATATAAGTAAGGAAATCCGCCGGATGCCTTGTTTTGGTACGAATACTGGTATTCTTTTCTGTCATTGTTCAACGGCTCCTTTCTTTTCCACCTGTGCAAGGACCAGATTGATAATCATAATAAAGATAAACAATACCAGACCTACCGTAAAGAGTACCTCCCGGTGAAGTCCTTCGGCATAACTCATCTCGCTGACGATCTGTGTCGTCAGGAAACGTACCGAATTGAATGGGAACGGCAGATTTACAGAACCTCCGGCAACCATATTGATCGCCATGGCCTCTCCGAGCGCACGTCCGATTCCAAGCACTACACCTGTCATAATACCAGATCTTGCTGCCGGGATCATCACTTTAAATATCGTCTGGATATGTGTTGCCCCAAGTGCAAGAGAAGCCGACTTTAAATGTCCGGGTACTGCACGGATCGAAGAAACACTGATGTTTATCACGGTTGGCAGAATCATAATTGCCAGCACAATAATCGCAGAAAGCAGATTCGATCCACCCGTAAACTGATGGGTGGTGCTGCCTGCAAATACCCGCTTTTCCAAACGGTACATCAATGGATTTAAAACCATAAGCCCCAACAATCCGTAGATTACAGACGGAATCGCAGCCAGTAGTTCTACCGCTGGCTGAACAATTGCTGCCAGCTTTTTGTTGGCTACTTCCGTGATAAATACCGCTGTCAGAATTCCAATCGGTACACCGATCAAAATTGCAACTGCAGTACCTATAATTGAAGTCAGAATAATGTATAAAATGCCATAAGATGGTGTTGCTGCTGTCGGCTGCCATACAGTTCCAAATAACAGGTCAATCACCCCGACCTTTGCCAGTGCCGGGGTGCCCTTTGCAAACATATAAACCGTTATGGAAAGAACTGCTACGATGGCAACGGCTGCGCATATAAGAAATATTACTTTTGCAATCGTTTCCACGATGTGCTTTGTTGCTTTGCCGCCTGTCATATCTTTATCCTCGTTTGCCTGTTTACGTGTTTCTTAATTTACATTATTTGCTGTTTGGGATGATCAGTCCTACAGACTTGATAACATTCTGTCCGTCTGCAGAGTTGATAAAGTCGAAATATGCCTGTACCTGCTTACTCTGCTCAGAAATCTCACCCTTGGTAGCCATTACGAACGGTCTCTGTAATACATAGTCTCCTGCAAGAATATTGTCTTCTGTCGGCTCTACAGAGTTGATCTTTAATCCATTTACGGTGTCATCCAGCACATCCAGGGATACATATCCAACTGCTCCCGGAGTTGCTGCAACCTTTGCCAAAACAGCACCTGTAGAATCAAGTTCCTGTGCATATTTGCAGGAATCCTTTACATCCATCAATTCCTCAAACGCATCTCTTGTACCAGATCCTGCCTCACGGCCGATGACTACAATCTGCTCATCCGGTCCGCCGAGATCTTTCCAGTTTGTAATCTCTCCGGTATATACTTTTGCAAGATCTTCAGACTTAATATCTGTGATTGTGTTTGCTGTATCTGTAATAACTGCGATACCATCAATTGCCACAATGTTCTCTACGATACCCTGGCTTTTCTCATCGTCAGAAAGGGCACGGGAAGCATCTCCGATATCAACGCTTCCTGCCTCCAGAGATTCAATTCCTGCACTGGATCCGGTAAACTCTGCGGTTGCGGAAACATTCGGATATTTCTCCATGAATGCTTCATTCATGGCATTTGCAAGCTTCTCCATGGAAGTACTTCCTGCCAGTGTAACGGTTCCACTCAGATCCGCTCCATCTGTTGTATCTGTATTTGCAGTTGTATCAGATGCCGTTGTATCTGTATTTGCATCAGCGTTTGCATCACTGCTGTCAGAACCACATCCCATCACACCTGCAGCGACCATTGTTGTTGCTGTCAGTAAAGCCATCATTTTTACAAGTTTGTTTTTCATGATTTTCTCCTCTTTCTTTCATGTTGTTCCTCATTACAGTTGTTATCTTATCGGGTCTGTGTAAAATGCATAACCAGACTAAGGTAAATTCAATGTAAAAAATATGTTGTCCTGTAAAACGACAAAAATTACGAATGTTTTAAGTTTATTTAAGGTTCCCGTCTTATCTTCTATGTATAAAGATGTTACCGTAGTCTACGCCATTGTAACCGCACACAAAGGGAAAATTTCTGCCAAAAGTGAAGATGGAAATTCCCTGACTTTTTCCATTCTTCTCAATTAAATATCCCGTGTTTCCACAAAAAAGAGAAGGAGATTCTTACATAGCATGCAGAATCTTCTTCTCTTTTTCATTGGATCTTTATAAGTTATTTCAAAAATCCGAAATTGCTGACTATAGCAGCTTCCTTTGCCTTTCCATTGCAGACGTTAACAAAACTGATGATACGGACAACCAGTAAAATGATAAAACATACGGCTGCTGCAATCGGAACGACAACGGTCCAGCAGAACACTACAGTAATCAGTCCCAGCAGAACTTCAGACACAAGTATCCTGATTCCCTCACGCACATGAAATCCGACATAAGGAGAATCCTTCGCCACAAGAAGTGCCACGATGGTTCCCAAAATTCCCAGAAGATATGGAAGCATTGCAAACAGTTTGTGCTCCGCAATATCTTTTCCGTCAAATTCTGTGGAATGATCCTTAGGATCTACATAAGGCTGCCCGTACGGCATACCATTGTTCATCTGTGGATTGCCATAATACGCTCCGTTGTTTCCCTGTGGATTTCCGTAGCCGTATGGCGTCCCCTGCGAATTCTGATTTTCCTGTGTTCCTGTATGTAAGCTGGCTCCGCATCTGGTGCAGAATGTACTGTCATCTGGCATTTCACTGCCGCACTTCGGACATATCATATAAAATTCCTCCTCTTCGTTTGAAATGAACTCTGCGAACATCTCCGCGCTTTTTATTTTATATAAGTTTATGTTGCAAGTCAATTTAGATTCTCTTAAGTTTTCCTTTTCTTTCTTCATAAATTGTTTTCAGAACAGACACTACCACAATCTGATACCCCGGATGCTGCTTTCCTATACCCCTGCCAAATCCTATAATTCCGTTGTAATCAGTTGTCCAAAGCTCACCAGCGGAGAAACGTACACGCTCCTTGCCGGTGATACCACCACAACGGTTACATTGGATTCCCTTGTAAAATCGGTAAAAAAATAAAGTGTGCGTTTACCGCACACTTTCGCGCCCTTGCGGAGACACAGCATCATCTTTGACTCCGCAGGGCGCGCATCTTTGCAGGCTGACCTGCTTTAATTGCCAAGTTCCAGCATGGTATCAATACAGCGTTTTGCTTTTATACGCACTTCTTCGTCCAGCTTGATTTCCTCTCCGCCGGTGCCCTTTACACACTGGTATACATCTCCGAGTGTGGTCAGTTTCATATTGTGGCAGACACAGTCTCTTGATAATGGATAAAACTGCTTGTCCGGACATGCAAACTGCAGATGCTGCACGATACTGTTCTCGGTTCCGATAATGAATTCCTTTGCATCACTTTTCTTTGCATAATCCATGATTCCGGTTGTACTTCCCCGATAATCCGCCAGTTCGGAAACCTCCGGCAGACATTCCGGATGTACCAGAAGAAGTGCGTCCGGATGTGCCTTTCGTGCTTTTTCCACATCCCGTTTCGACATGCGGACATGCGTTGGACATCCCCCATGCAGCAGTTTGATATTTTTCTCCGGCACCTGATCAGCCACCCATTTTCCCAGATTGCAGTCCGGGATAAACAAAATATTTTTATTCTCTATATTCTTTACAATCTGAACTGCCGATGAGGAAGTTACACAGACATCACAAATCGTTTTTAACTCGGAAGTCGTATTAATATACGCTACCACGGTATAATCCGGATACATCTTTTTCACCCCGGAAATCAGTTCCACATCCATCTGCTCTGCCATCGGACATCCCGCATTGCTGTTGGATAACAATACCCTTTTCTGTGGGGACAGAATCTTGACCGTCTCTGCCATAAAACGGACTCCGCACATCAGCACAGTGCTCTGCGCTGCCTTGGCAGCCTGCACGCTCAGCCCATAGGAATCCCCTACATAATCAGCCACCTCCCAGATATCATGACTCTGATATGCATGTGCCAGAATACAGATATCCTTTTCTTTCTTCAGGTGGATGATCTCGTCCTGCAGTTCTCTTGTCGTTAACATAAAATACTCCTTTTCACGAAATACCCTTCTATACAGACATTTCTTGTTACATTCAACATATTACATAGAGTATACTCACATGCCCGTCAGGTGTCAAGACACAAAAGGGTTAAAACCACGGAAGCCTGTGAAACGGGATGATAAGGATTTCCTTCGACTTCATGTCATCCGTTGTAATGTAGGTATGTTTCCAATATCGCGCATCCAGGGAAATTTCCCGGTTATCCCCCAACATGAAATAAGAGCCCTCCGGAACGGTAAAGGTTTTATCTTCTTCTCCACAATCCGTTTCGACAGTGTCATCCAGATAAGCCGATTCATCCAGCGGTTCCCCATTGATGTATACTTTTCCTCCGACAAAAGAAACCGTCTCCCCCGGAAGTCCGATCACACGTTTGACCATGGTTTCATTTTCATCTTTCTGATAAAACATGACAATATCGCCGCGTTGTGGTTTTTCTTCCTCATATGCATGACGGTCTCCGATGAGCCAGTCATGAACCATCAGTGTCGGTTCCATACTCTCAGATGGCACCCGCCCGATCATCAAAAAACAACGGAATGTGATAATAATGGCAAGAAGAACTGCTATGTAAATCACCCACCCCACGATATCTTTTCGTTTTTGTTTTGTCTGTTCGTCCATAGATTCCTCCCTGTATGTTTTTCATTTGGAATTAATCATATCATACCAGAGGCAAAGATGTATAAATTTTTTTAAGATTGTAAGTAACGTGAAAAATTTATGCAATTACTGTAAATCTCTGTGGATATTTTCGGTTGTGAGAACCCCGGTGTTTATGTTAAGATGGGGGTGTCTGTTATAGAAAGGAGAACCAGATTTCGAAAAGTTAAAAACTTTAGCGCCATGTACCCTGTGATACAGCTTTCGCTGCACCACAAGGGTTAACGAGGATTCAGGTGATCGAAGATTCGGCGGATGCCTGAACGCAGGAATGGGGCTGCGCATACGAATCACAAACAGGATGGTAACATCCGAACAAAGGATTCGTACCCCGATGGAGCCAATTGCATGAGAATTTGCTTACGCGAAGCAATTGGCATAGGTGATAACACTTACGTGTTACCACATAATGCACAATGAAAAATATTCTGATGAACGAAAACAATATCGGGATCATAAAATTATATGAGAAAAAGGAGATTTCAATTATGTGTGGAATTATTGGATTTACAGGTAAATTAAAAGCCCAGGATGTCTTATTGACAGGACTTGCAAGCCTTGAATACCGTGGATATGACAGTGCGGGAATTGCGTACTTTAAAGATACCGGAAAAATTTCACTTCGGAAAACTGTCGGAAAAGTAAAAGATCTTCGTGCAATCTGCGATGATGATAACAATTCTACGTGTGGAATCGGCCACACCCGCTGGGCAACCCATGGTGGCGTTACCAATGCCAATGCACACCCTCATAAGGTCGGACAGGTTGCATTGATCCACAATGGTATCATCGAGAACTATCATGATCTCGCCACCAAATACGATCTGACGGATGAACTGATTTCCGAGACGGATACCGAAGTTGCCGCCGCATTGATCAATAAACTCTACGAAGGAGATCCAAAAGAAGCTCTTCGCAAAGCAGTAGCCGAAATTGAAGGTTCCTTTGCCTTCTGCGTTCTGTTCAAGGATCATCCGGGTGAAATTTATGCGGTAAGAAATGTCAGCCCTATGGTTGCAACATACTGTGATGACGGTGCTTTTATTGCATCTGACCTGACTGCTTTTATCGCATACAACAAGCGTTATTTCATCGTGCCGGAATATCATATTTTAACTATGACTGCGGACGGCATTACGTTAGAGGATTTAGACGGTCATTCCGTAGAACCGGAATATATGGAAGTAAACTGGGATGTTACCGCAGCCCAGAAAGATGGTTATCCGCATTTCATGATCAAAGAAATTCATGAACAGCCGGCTGCCATCACAAGAACCATTACCCCACGTATCAAAGATATGCTCCCGGATTTTTCGGAAGATGCCATTGCGGATTCCTTCTTTGAAAATGTAAGCGACATTACAATCGTTGCCTGTGGTACTGCAATGTACGCGGGAATGGTAGGAAAAACCATGATCCAGAACCGCCTGCATATTCCGGTTACCGTGGCAATCGCATCGGAGTTCCGCTATGAAGAACCGGTAATCAATGAAAAATCCATGGTGATCGTTGTATCCCAGTCCGGAGAAACCATTGATACTTTGGAAGCTCTTCGCCTTGCAAATAAATATACAAAGAAAACACTGTCCATTGTAAATGTAAAAGGCTCCAGCATTGCACGTGAAAGCAGCTATGTATTATATACACATGCCGGTCCGGAAATCGCTGTTGCAAGTACAAAAGCATACACCGTTCAGGTTGCTTCTTTTTACCTGATTGCATGTAAACTTGCCATGATGCAGCAAAAGATTTCTGTTGAGGAAGCCCGTACCTTTATCGGGACATTGCAGGAAATTCCAAATTACATCGAGGAAGTTCTTGCACAGGCTCCGGATATTGAACAGCTTACCAAACGTATGATCAATGCCAACAACGCTTTCTTTATCGGCCGTGGATTAGATTATACGCTTTGCATGGAAGGTGCCCTGAAATTAAAGGAAATTTCTTATATTCATGCCGAAGCGTATGCTGCCGGTGAATTAAAACACGGAACCATTGCTCTCGTCAGTGAAGGGGTTCCGGTAATTGCCGCCGCTACCCAGAAACATGTATACAGCAAAGTTATTTCCAATATCCGGGAAGTAAAAGCCCGTGGTGCTTATGTCATTCTTTTGTCCAAAGACAAAGAAATCACAGATCCTTCTATCTGTGATGTACACATCAATCTTCCGGATGTATCCGACGAATTTACGATTTTTGAATCTGTTGTAATTTTCCAGCTGATTGCATATTACACATCCGTTGGAAAAGGCTTAAATCCGGATCAGCCACGTAACCTGGCAAAATCTGTAACGGTAGAATAAAAAAGACTGCCGCACGAAAATTCGTGCGGCAGTTTTTTATTACTTCTTCGACGTCTTATATCATTTATGCTTCCACAGGTAACCTTTGCTTAGCCTCCTCATATTCTTCTCTCGAATACTTCGTTAAAATCTTATCCTTCGAAAGACCTAGATCAATCATATTCTGGATTGCTTCAATTCTTGCCTTTTTTGCGGCAATCTGTTCATATTTCTGCATTACTTCACACATGATATCAAGACCTCCTTTTTCATTCTTTAACTTGTGCATTCTACTTGTAAAAACAGGAAATTTTGGATTATTTACCTCTTTTTCTGTAAAGCAGGACATCAAATCAGCAATATCAGTTCCATCATCACAAATCGTATTTACAAAAATTCTATGCAATCCATCATCCAAAGGATCTCCGGTTTCCCTAATCACATTCTCTACGTGGTAAATAGTTCTACCTTTTTCAAAAATATCAAACTCAGAGATATACACTACATATACCTCTGCAACATCCTGAAAAAGTTCATTTACTTGTGATTCCTTGATCGTAATGCTTGATGCATTGAATCTTACTCGTTTTAAATGATTATCATTGTCTGATCGCTGTACCTCTATATTACACTTTTCACCATTTCCAAGCATGCATAATGCATCAAGCCGAACAGAACGACCATAAAGATTTCGTTCACTGCTCTGTACTATAACATCATTGACGATAAGCTTATTATCTTCCAAAATTGTTCTCAGTATTTCCTGACAAAACGAAACATCATTTGCTAATACTTCAAAGAATACATCGTCAATCGGTCGAAAATCCTGAACCTTTTGTTTCTTCTGCTCTAGAGTGAGCTGTTTCTCCATATTTTACTCCCTATATATAATCAATTACTTATAAAATATTATAGCAACAATAATTTATCAATTCTATATCAACATCCTTTCTATGATAATACTATCCTTATCTACCACCATTATACAAATCAATTTATTCTCTATATTGCTTTCAATATTTCATTCCAAAGTCTTTTCCGATTATTATCTTTAGTATTAATAGATATGATTCCATATGATCTAGTATGTTTACACTTCTGTGCATTGGGTGAATTCGATAAAGTGTATATAGCAGCAGAATCATCGATTCTCCCCTGTAGCAACCACATCATTTCCACTCCCGCAGTTTCTTCGCGAGCCTCTACTTCAACTCCATAATTCCAAATACATTCCCGTAGCCGGTATTTTATGATACTATTTCTGTTGGCATATTTGGAATCTAATACAACATATTTTTCGTCCTTTCCTCTAGAAAATTTTAGGACAAAATCCGGAGAATAATATGAATTCTTTTTTGTTGTCCTATACAAATTTAATCCATTGCTATATCCATCAGAATAAATAACAGGTTGATAATATACCACCACTTTCTCATCATTTCTATAAAGAACATATGTATTTGCAACATCTACCTCATTTTTATATTTATTATCACCCACTTTGTATTCAATGCATCTAATATCATTATTTGCGTCTCTTATCACAAAATCTTCATCCAGCAACATTTTGAGAATTTGCTGCAAGCAATAATATTCATACAATTTATCTATAGTTTTAACCCTAAATATTATTTTTTCTCTTTCAAGACTAATTTCACCAAACTCAAACCATTTGACTATCAAATCATACACTTTACTATAAGCCTGAATTTCT
>ENA-USUJ01003219-USUJ01003219.1-human-gut-metagenome-genome-assembly--contig:-NODE-3219-length-11244-cov-4.596490_pt1 | contig 11244 bp, 10 predicted proteins | sample MGYA00250061_ERZ773398 | MGnify/ENA primary metagenome ERZ773398 (study PRJEB29103, sample SAMN06111992) | human gut metagenome | biome: human gut; feature: ankylosing spondylitis patient; material...
ATAATTCGTTCGATATTCATAATATTACGTTTTAAAAGGTTTATCCTTTCGTGATTTCAAGGTTATTCGAACAAAGTGTCAACGAATAACACTGCAAATATAGGAATTCTTTTGGATTTACCTATACTTTTCAGCGATATTTTGATTAAAGAATGATAAAATGTCAGATAAGTAGTGATTAATGATTAGTGATAAGTGATTAGTGATTAGCAGGCTTCATCCTTACACCGCATTACATAATCACTTATCACTAATCATTAATCACTAATCACTACTTATCAAACTTCATTCCCATATTATACATGATAAAGGCGTAGGTGTCGGCCTGTTCTTCAAGCACCTTACTCATTGGCTTACCTGCACCATGTCCGGCTTTGCTTTCAATACGGATAAGCGTAGGATTCGTTCCATCATTACATGCCTGCAGGGTAGCAGCGAATTTAAATGAGTGGGCAGGAACTACACGATCATCATGATCAGCAGTAATAACCATCGTTGCAGGATATTGGGTACCGGGCTTCAGGTTGTGCAGTGGAGAGTATCCTTTCAGGTACTCGAACATTTCCTTACTGTCCTCACTCGTGCCGTAATCGCTTGCCCAGTTCCAGCCGATAGTGAACTTATGATAACGCAACATATCCATTACACCTACCCTGTTCCGTAGAGTTAGTCATAACTAAATTTTCTCATCAAAATTTTGAGTAATCTAGTTAGAATTCATCAATAAATTGATAGATACTAAAAGGCGCACTGTCCCATGGGATTAAAAATTGATGAACTTCGCTCCTTTGTTGCCGTTGCGGCAACAGGTTCATTCTCTGAAGCGGCACGAAAAATGAGACGGGCTCAGTCGGTGGTGTCGATGCATATTTCAGGCATGGAGGCCGAACTTGGTTACAAGCTTTTTGACCGGACGCCCAAACCTGTTTTGACACCCAGAGGAACTGAACTTCTGGTCGGCGCGCAACGTCTTCTGGCTGAAGCGGATCGTCTTGAAACCCGAGCCCTGTCGCTTACCGATACGCCATCCCCTGCTCTTTACATGGGCATTGATCTTGTCCTGGAAGCTCCGGTCATGATTGACTGGCTGCGGCTGTTTGCCCGACGCTTTCCATCCGTACGGCTGCAGGTTGAAAACATAACCGGTTCTGAAGCAGACTGGTTTTTCAGCAAAGCCGGCATGAATTTGGCTCTGATTTTTGCATCCTCCCCATCTTCTCACTGCGATGAGAGATTGCTCGGGCACTCACCCGTGTCCATTGTTGTCGCAAAAAACCATCCGTTGGCCTCCCTTTCTCGGCCAACCCTTGAAGATTTGCGCTGCTACCGACAAATCGTGGTGCACGCCAGAGCACCGGAAGCAACTCCACCCCGTGTTATTTGCAACGACCATTGGGAAGTTGACAGCGGCCTATGGGCTTTGGGCTTGGCTGCAAAAGGGGTAGGCTGGGCGATTCTGCCCAAATTCTTACTTTTAGGTCAGTCGCCGTACAAGAACTTGGTTACTTCCATCGATTCAACGCTTGCGCTTGCTCCGGAACGTCTTGTGTTACGAAGCCGCGACGGTGAAGTTGATCCCGAAATTTTAAATTGGTGGGCAGGCACAATCAGTAAGTACAAAGCCAAAATCGGTCTTACCTAAAAATCCGTCGCATTCCTTCCAGCAAGAAAATTTCTTCAGTCGGTGCCTGGAAATACCGTCAGCCGTGCACAAACATACTGTACGACGTTGAAAGCGGCCCCAAGGCTGTAGCTATTCGGCTCTCGCCTTGATCCAATTCTTGATCTCGTCGACAACTTTTTCTTCCCGACCATTGAAACCATGGTACGCAAATGCCTGACATGGCTTACCTTTGGTCTTTCCGCCGGATACGGTCACGAAGTCGGCATTTAGCTTTGCCGCAAGTTCTCGGGCCGCATCGTAAGGCGTGCTCTTGCAGCCATCGGAAACATGGTGCACAAAGAGTTTAGGGACCTTGATTGCATCCAATGGGATATCTCTGAGCTCTTTCATTGACGCAGTAAAGACCACACCATCGAGACGGTCACGACATTTACCGGCGACTTGAGCCGCCGCCAGCGTACCTCTGCTGGTTGAGACCAGCCAGACTGAGGCATGCGGATACAGTTGCCGGATTCTGTCGAGCAGCAAAGAAAAACGCTTTTGATCACTCGAAGCATCGGTTGAGACCGTTGCAAACTCATTGTCGGCCAGAAGTAAACGGGAGCGAATCAGAAAATTGTTGCGCTTACCGAAGAAAATCTTTCCGCCCGTTAGGTGCGCCGCGACACGTCCGTCGCCACCCGGGAAAAGAATCAGGACATATTTCGGCGACGGACTTTCGGCTGTCAGAATGCAAGTAGCCGTTGGATCAGTCTTATCAAAGTTCAGCAGCGAATCTCCGGCAAACACTGTCGACACAGCAAACGCCGTTACACTCAAAACAAGTTTTGCGAGTCGCATTTTTTCCTCGTCTTCTCTGTAAACAACCTCCCTGCTGCCTTCGCCCGACCTTATCTTGGAAGTCTGAAAAAAAGCAAAGGCACCGGTATCACTTGTATAGGACACCGGTGCCTCTTGTGGATTATGGATCTGCCAATTCGAGCAGATCAGAGCTTCTCAGTGAGTTCCTTGATCACTTCGACCGCATCTGCCTCCAAATAGTAGTCAGACATTTCGAAGATCGGAGCTTCAGCATCCTTGTTCACGGACACGATAACTTTGGAGTCCTTCATGCCGGCTACGTGCTGAATGGCGCCGGAAATACCGAAAGCCATGTAGAGCTCGGGAGCCACGATCTTGCCGGTCTGACCGACCTGCGTTTCGCTGGGTACCAGGTTCATATCCACCACGGCTCGGGTGGAACCCAAAGCTGCCCCCATCTTTTCGGCAAGCTTATCAAGAGCGGCAAATCCTTCTTCGTCGAAGAGACCGCGGCCTCCGGCAACGACGCGCTTGGCAGTGAGCAAATCCGGACGATCGCTTGCCGCTTCTTCCACACTCACAAATTTAAATCCGCGGGAAGACGGCGTCACAGAAAGCTTCTCAACGGCAGCATTTCCGCCTTCGGCTGGAACCGCCTCAAAAGAGGTAGCACGGACACTTGCTACAACAGGTGTTGCGGAGGTTTTGACGGTAGCCAGAACGCCGCCCGCGTAGATGTAGCGCTTGAACGTATCGGCGGAGATCACGCCTGCAATTTCAGTGAGAGCTGACACACCGAGTTTGGCGGCCGTGCGCGGCATAGCGGCCTTGCCGGACGTGCCTGCCGTAAAGAGGATGTGGCTATAGCTACCGGCCTGCTGAGCTGCCAGCACAGCATCCGTCAATGCTTCGGGCAGGCAGTGATTAAATGCTTCGCCTTCGGCTACAAGCACCTTATGCACACCGGTCACAGAAGCCGCCTGCTTGACTGCCCCTTCGCAGTTTTGCCCAGCCACCAAAACGTCAACTTCAGAGCCGAGTTCAAAAGCCGCCTTGAGCGTATTCAGAGTCGAAGACTTAAGCTGAGCATCGCTGTGCTCTGCAATCACAAGAATAGTCATATTCCTTCAATTCCTATTATCAGAGCACCTTGGCCGTGTTTTTCAAAACGTCAATCAGTTCATCAACACTGTTCAACTTGACGCCGGCACTGCGAGCGGGCGGTTCAATCACTTCCTGCAGATCAAGCGTGCGCTTGCCGATGTCAGCCACGTCGGCGGCTTCAACAGCATCCACGGGCTTCTTCTTGGCCTTCATCATATTGGGCAAGGTCACGTAGCGCGGTTCGGCCAGACGCAGGTCGGCAGAGACCACGGCAGGCAGTTCGCCTTCAACCTTCATCAGCCCCGTATCGGTTTCTCGCACGCAGATGATCTTGCTGCCTTCAAGCTGCAGACTGCTGACGTTGATTGCCACGGGCCAGTCCAGAAGAGCCGAGAGCATCTGCGGCACCTGACCGGCATCATTGTCAATAGCCTGTTTGCCTAGAAGCACCAGAGCGGCCTCTTCTCGCTTAGCAATAGCAGCCAGGAGTTTGGCAACGGCCAGGGGTTCAATCTTGGTGTCGGGATGCTTGATATGAATCGCACGGTCAGCACCCATCGCCATGGCCACTCGTAACGTGTCGACCGTCTTATCGGGACCGATCGAAACGACCACAACCTCGTCAGCCTGGCCGGCTTCCTTCAGCCGAACGGCCTGCTCGACGGCGATTTCGTCAAAAGGATTCATGGACATCTTGACGTTGGCCGTATCGACATCCGAGTGGTCGGGCAAGACGTGAACTTTTACGTTGTAGTCCACAACTCGCTTAACCGCAACAAGAATTCGCATAACAAGAACTCCAATAGCCGTCCGAAACGAGCAGTTGTTGAGAACCGTTTGCGGACGTTTTTAAGCTGCACTATAGAAAGACCGGATGCTTTCCGTTTCTGCTTTACTTTTCTTCGCTTTTGGAATTTCTTTTTCTTTGTATGAAATCTACCGTTCACCGGGATGCCAAAAATACGGATACACACTCTCTGGTTTCTGTCCGTGTCAAAAGACAGATGGATCAGATGCAGCAGCCAGCTTACACTTCCCTTCACTCTGTGCTCCTCCTGCCATACGGCAGACAGCTGATACCGGATCGGTATCAGAAGCACTGCCAGACATAGCAGAAGCATCAGTCCCAAAATGCAAAGCAGAATGATTCCGATCCACTTAAACACACCCAGTATGATCACTGCCATCGGCACACCTCCTCCCGGCATCCTGTTGCTGTTTACATGATATCCTCAAAATATCCACGCACGATCCGGGGAGAGATGTCACCCTCTCTGCAAACTGTATCAAGACAGATCTGTGCTGCAAGCATTTCGGCTTTCTCCCGGCTTCCCGCCAGACCTATCACCGTCACCCTTCGTTTCCGGTACCAGCGAAACCACAGCTCCACGGAGGAATATATCTCCATGATATTTTCTCCATTTACGGGTAATGTAATACAATATAACGGTCTTGTCGGCTTATTTTTTTCGAGAAGCTTCTGATACCGTTTCTTTTTGACGGAAATATCCGCGTCCAGATACATTTTTGAACTCCAGTACAGCATACTCCTCCTTTTCCGGAAATCCCTGCCAAATTATCCCATCATTTCCTGAATCAACTGCTTGGATGCATACTTCTCTGCTTCATCATCACAGAGCATCAGAGACTGGCTGATATAATCTGCCACCTCCTGCGGTGTTGAGAAAAATACAGGGATCTTTTCCAGCGTATTCGCCATGATCGCACGTCTCACCAGACGGGACTGTCCCTTGAACGCCTGCTTCAACTCGGTTACGATCTGCTCTGCCGCTTTCTCTGCATCCTGTGCGGTTACCTTTTCTTCCTCGTCCTTCCACTCAAGCTCCACAAAGTCGCTGCCGGAAGCTAATTGCATTAGCTGTTGCAGATGTGTAAAGCCCTCCATCAGTCCGAGCTTTGTAATCTGCTCCTTCTGGGATTTGATCGTCTCCTCCAGCACGGCATCTGCCGTTGTCATGGATTCGTAGATCCGCTCCTGCATTCCCTCGATCTCCGGGAAATGCTCGCCAAGCCAGTACAGCTTGTCCTCCTCTGATTCAAGAGGATGCTCCTCATTCTTCTCCCAGATAGCACTTTCCTCATGCAGGAACAGCTCGTTGATACCGCGGATCACTAACTGTGCCGCCGGAATCTTATCGGCTGCCTTCTGACCGCCATCTGCCAGATACATGGAATATGCTCCGTTGATCAGCTTCTGGATCAGCATGTACAGATCCGAAATATCATTGAGCTTTGATGCATTCGTGCGAAGCTTCTCAGCATAGATCTGATACATCGCGGCTGTCATATTCTCATAATCCAGTTCATCAAACTCCTTGATGACCGGCACAAACTCTGTGAAATACTTCTCCATGTCATCGGTCCGGTAAAGCATTGCATTGGTGCGGAACATGTACAGATGTCCCTCCAGTGCACTCTTGTCAGAACCCTTGTAGACAGAGATACTCTCGCGGATCAGATCGAAATAATGACTTCTCGTCATACGCATCGGAAGCTGTCCGATCACCATGCGAATATTATCGTTGATCGCCATATTGTCCTTAGTTGCAAAGATGAAGTTTAATACCTCCTGTGCAAAGACACTGTCCTCGGCGATAACCTCCTGATCCTCAAAGCGGTACTGCATGCGGTTCAGAATATACTCGTATACAACAAAACGGTCTACATATGCGGTAAGCACCTGCATGCGGTCTGTCACTTCCGTACGAAGCTTAAGCAGATTCTCTCTCTGCCGGCTGCGTTCCTCCTCTCCGAAGGAGGCAGGATCCATCAGGACACGAACCGCCTGATGAAGAGCCTGTGCTATATCTTCTGCCGTATTAATATAAGGATTGATCCCCTCTGTGATCATCTCATAAAACACATAATATTCCATCATGAATTTCAGTCTTGCATGACTGTCATGAATATCCAGGGCAAGCTCCAGATACTCCGGAAGAGCCTGTTCAAGCTCCTTGCCATGGGATAATTTCTTTACACTTTCGCGTATCTTTGTACTCATGTCGTCTCCTTATTACCAGGTCTGTAATAATACCCAGCTCTCAAACCATTTCAGGTAAGTTTTTACATAATGCACAGTCGTCGGCGTACCACTTAAGACCGGATAGAACATTGCAAAGAGTCCTACTGCCAGCGCCGCATAAATATAGGCGTATTTCTTCGCTTTCGGATATTTCTTTACAAGCCGGTACATGCTGTAGCCCACCATAACCGTAACGAACGGTACACTTGGGAAATAATGATAAATAAATACAACTCGTGTCACCTTAAACCACGGTGCATACTGTGACAGATAACCGACACTTAAAAATGCAGCCTTGCGGTCCTTCTTGGCAAATACCAGATAAAGCATATATACAAAGGCAGGAATACCGGCCCACCATACAAGCGGATTACCAAAGGCACTGATACCCTCTCTGACGGTGTCTGACACAACGCCGGAATAATACCAGATCGGACGGTACATGATTGGCCACTGATACCACTTCGATCCATACGGATGTGTTGCATTCAGTGTGCTGTGATAATTGAACATCGTCTTCTGTGCCTCGATGACCTTCTGGATCAGCGTACGGTCCGTACCGTCGTTAAACGGAATATAGGACAGTACATAGATCACCGCCGGCACAACAATGAAGAAGATACAGCATGACAGCAGAGTGACGATCAGCTTCTTATGGAAGTTCTTGATAATAAACTGATGGGAAATCTCTCCTGTCTTTCCATTTGGATTCTTCGTTGCATAAATGTACTCACGGAATCTCTGGATCATCTGTGCAAAGAAGATGATCGCAAGTCCGATCGCCGAATAGATACCGGTCCATTTGGACGCCCAGCTAAGACCCATTGCAAATCCGCAGAGTCCAAGCGGAATCAGCGTTTTGGACAGCTTTGTATCGAAAAAGCTGAGTCTCGTATAGCAGTACATAAAGAAATACGAGAGCATGATAAACAGCGTAACATACACATCGATCGTGGAAATACGCGTCTGAACGAAGTGCATGAAATCAAACGTAAACAGGATCGTCGTCACTATACTGATCCACGTCTCCTTAAAGAACTTCTTGGAGAAATTATAGATGATCGGCACCATCAGAACACCGAACAGCGTTCCCATAAATCTCCAGCCAAACGGACACATACCAAAGATCAGAACGCCGAGCGCGATCAGCTCCTTGCCGAGTGGCGGATGGGTGTTCTCATAGCAATACAGCTTGTGGATCATCTCATAAGCAGTTCTGCCGTGATATATCTCATCGAAGTAAGTACCGTTTAAGTTGGTTGCTCTTGCCGCATACAGATCCTGCTCATCAAACAATGTGGAGTAATCTCCGGCATTGACCGGTGTCACTACATTGCCTTCCGTATCTGTAAATACCAGTTCCATAATACTGTCATTTGTCGTATCCGCTGCCGGTGAGATCCTTACATAACGCGCTGTCACATTCAGATCCGTATAATTCCAGCAGAATACCGAACCGGCATCCCACGGATTGTCTGCTCCGTATAAGGTATTCCAGTTTGTTCCATCTGAGGAATAGTCCACCAGATACTTCGGATTGTTCTGGTAGCCAAGATATTCCGCCATCTTTCCGAGACTGACATCCTGTCCCATATCGGCAACAACCGCCCCCTGCGTCACGACAGAATACTCCGTCTCCGGTGCTTTCAGGCTACCGAGATGCACAAATGCGATTACCGCATATATCAGGGTGATAATTCCCATGGCAATATAATCCTGCTTCGTCATCTTCACAAGCTTGGAAGATGGACGGATCACAGACTTGTTCTTCTCCTCCGCAGACACCTTCTTCACAGTTGTCTCGCGGCTGATGATCTGCTTCTCCTCCTGCTCTGTCTCAAATCTGGTGTAATGACGGATCGTTGTGTATACCATGAAGGCAAACACAACCATGCCAAGCAGGGAGATTGCAAACAGGATCGGACTGTGCCAGTCATAGTTTGCAGCATCATACTTAAACAATACATGCGCTACGTTATAGAAGAAGTGCATTGCCGACAGACAATACAGGATAAACACATCTCTTCTCGGCTTCATCACATATGCGAGAAGCATAAACGCCATTGCCGGATACATATAACGCTCATGCATGCGGACAGAGAACATGAAAATACCGATGATCAGCATACCGCCGATATATGTATATTTCGCCTCTGTCTTTTTGCAGCGGAAATTTACAAATGCTGTTGCGATCACGATCAGAAGGATAAAGATCGTACCCCAGGTCTGATAGCTTAAACCAAAGCCCCTGTCTCCCTGACTGATCCAGTTCTTACCAACCAGTGTCCAGAAATTGTATGCATTTACGGAAGCATACTCAAAAGAACCTACCGTATTCGTATAAAGGGAAATAACCTTTTGCAAACCATACGGCAACACGGCGATCACCATACAAAGAATTGCCACAAGTCCCATTCCAAGGTTGATCCCGAACTTCTTCCAGTTGAAATCCTCCAGAAATACATGATCGATAATACCGTATAACAGCACCGGTGCAAACATCATCGCCTGTGGCTTTAAAAGAATTGCCAGTGCGAAAAGGAAATACGATGGGATCAGGTTCTTCTTGGCGATCAGATAGAACATCCATGCAAGAAATACCACATAGATACTATCCGTCTGCCCCCAGACAACGCTGTCCAGAATGATTGCCGGGCAGAACAGATAAACAGCTGAAAGCAATGCTGCACCTGTCTCACGGAACTTCTCGGACGCAACCTTATAGATCAGATACCCCATACCAAGATCGGTAAGAATATTCGGCATCTTTGTGAGGATATCACTCATTGCCGAATTCCACGGAATGCTGAAGATATGACGCAGCCATCCGATCACATACAGAATATAGATATATCCGGGTGGATAACCCTCTGTCATCGTGGTATAGAACTTGTGAAAACCATCGTTGTATACCATATCCGCCCATGCAATAAAGCAGCTCATGTCCTGCTCATGACCGTGATAAACACCGCCAATAATCACACGAAGCAGAAATGCAACGACCATGACAGCCACAAAGACCGTCAGACCGATCATGCGGTCCTGCGGATTGTCAAGATTCACCTGTGTCTGATTCCTGCTGCCCTTGCTTCTTGCTACATTCTTTCTTTTCTGATTGTTTCTGGCGCGGACTGCCGCCCCGCTCTGTTCCACAACGGCCATCCGGTTTCTCAGATAACCGCTGATCGGAAAGTACATGGCAAGCATGATCAGAAATCCAATGATTGCCACTGCGTTAATCATCCCCATAGTTTTTCTCCTTTATTTTCTATTGTGATCAGTCATGCTTTCTCACATGCTGATGGGTAAACAAATGATCCGAGCAATACTCATAATTGCCGTCACACTTCGAACAGAATCTGAAATCCAGATTCTCGTCATCAAGCTCGGTTCTTCCGCATACTGCACAGCGGTGTCTTGCCCCGCCGTTCTGACGTCCCGCATCCCTGACCTGCTTCTTGAAATGCTGGCGCCGCCTGATATCCGACGGTGAGATCCTATGATAATCCCTGCTGGCAAAAAAGTATATTAAGAAGTTCGCCATCGCGACAAGGATTGCAAAGGCGACGCTGAAATACTGTCCTCCAACTGACGTCATTCCACGGTTTATGCACGCAATACCTGTTGTCACATATTGGAATACATTATACAAGAGATATACCGCATCCAGAATTGCCAGCCACTTCACCTTGATCGGTATCACAAACCAGAACAAAAACTCCATGTTTGGATTGATGGTTGCAAAGGCAAAGAACATAGACCAGTAAATATACTGGAAGCCGGACAGATACTGTACGGAATGAAGTGTCCCATACAAAATAAATGCCGCAACAATGTTTAAAAACCAGCCGCTGATAAAGTACATGTTAAACCGGAAGGTTCCCCATGCCTGCTCCAGCGATCTTCCAAACAGGAAGAACAGATTGACCTGAATCGCAAAGAACAGGATACTCACAATAAAGCCCATCCCCCGATTAAAGCCATATGGCTCGATCAGGTATGTGAACAGTCTCCATATCTGACCATGTAAGACAGCCTCCACATTAAGCGACAGATAACTGTAATAAATATTCTCATTGATCAGTCCGAGCGCCGCTCCCGCACAGTACAACACGATCACATACTTGATGAGATCCGGTACGGCATAACGGCCAAATTTCTTTTCAAGCTTGTTTAATAATTGGTTCATAAATCCCCCATCCCTGCGTATCTATGCATGCGCAGGCATCGTTTCTCTTTATTCACGGATAACAAAAAAATGGTATTGGAAATAACATTCCAATACCATCTATTCTATTGATACGCGTTTTCTTTGTCAAGCCGAAGATGCCACTACTTTTGTCGATAAAGAGCAGTCCCCGGCTGCAGTACGATACGGTCAACTCCAAGAATGCTTTCGAGTGTATCACCATCCCTGACAATATAGACGGACTGATCCTTTTCCTGCGGCATCTCAGACTCATCCTTTTCCTGCATCATCTCGGACTCATCCTTTTCCTGCGTCATCTCCTCTGCCAATTTGTTCTCCGTCTCCGTCATTGGCACGGCATCCCTGACCTCCCATTTGCTGCAGTTTCTGCCGTAGGGAGGCATTACCGGCTGGTCATTTGCACGCACCGGCACGCAGATTGTTTCCCCGACCTGAAGATTATAGACATCCACATAAGGATTT
>ENA-USUJ01003225-USUJ01003225.1-human-gut-metagenome-genome-assembly--contig:-NODE-3225-length-11234-cov-8.149592_pt1 | contig 11234 bp, 9 predicted proteins | sample MGYA00250061_ERZ773398 | MGnify/ENA primary metagenome ERZ773398 (study PRJEB29103, sample SAMN06111992) | human gut metagenome | biome: human gut; feature: ankylosing spondylitis patient; material...
GTCACAAGATTGCCGTTATAAAATTCGATTCCATTCTGCTCAGCCAGCGCGGTTGCGACGATGCCGTAGCTTTCAACGCAGGGGAACATCCTATCCGGGTGGCGGCAGGGGGCGTCCGGGTAGGCGCATTTGGTGCAGATGGCACAGGACTCCGTGGAGAGCGTCAGCACGTCTGGGGAAAATTGCAGCAGAATATCCCGCACCTGCCGCGTAAGCGCCTCGTGCGCGCCGCGCGTGGCAAGCGTTGCGGCCATGTCCGCGATATCGCTGACCTCAGCCAGCGAGGTAAAGACCAGTGCGCCCGGATATGACAGCACCCGGTTCCGGCAGGCCTCGACCGTGCCGACCGCAGGCGGACAGGCCCAGCTTGTCCCGTACATCGGGCACTCGTGCTCGCAGACATAGCGCACGCGCTCGGAAAATTCGATCTCACGCGGGTCGATCCACGCATATTGACTGACCGGCAGCTGGCACAGCTGCGCTTCGACGGCCTGCTTGTCCATTCCGCTTCACCTCGCTTGCATTTTTTATATTGTATCCGGCGATACCTGAAACGTCAAGCCGTCAGAGCGTCACGGCCTTTGTCGCAACGCGGTCGCAGAACACACGGTCGTGCTCGACGAAAACGATCGTCGGCTGGAATTCCAGCAGCAGCTCTTCCAGCTGAATGCGCGAGAGCACGTCCACATAATTGAGCGGCTCGTCCCAGACAAGCAGGTGCGACGGTTCGCACAGGCTTCGCGCCAGCAGAACCTTTTTCTTCTGCCCGGCGGAAAAGTCCGCCATGTCCTTTTCAAACTGCACCCGTGCAAAGTCCAGCTTGCGCAAGATCGCCTTGAACAGACTCTCGTCCAACCCATGCTGCGCGGCATAGGCGGAAAGATCGCCCCGCAGACCGGATGGGTCCTGCTGCACATGGGAAATTTGCAGCCGGGAGCCGCACTCTACCGTCCCGGTGTGCGGAATGTTCTCGCCGCACAACAGGCGCAGCAGGCTTGTCTTTCCGGTGCCATTCGCGCCGCGCAGCGCGATCCGGTCGCCCTGTTCGACGGAAAAGGTCACGCCGGAGCAGACGGGTACATCGCCATAGCACACCGAAACATTCCGCAGAAGCGCCAACCGGTTGGTGTGATACGGCAGCTGATGCAGCTTCAGGGGCGCGGCCTGCTCAATATTTTTCAGGAGCGCCGATTTTTCCTCAATGGCGGCGTTCTGCCGCCGTTCGAGATTCTTGCGCCGCTGCTGCATACGACGCGACTGCTCACCGATGTAGGCCCGGCCGCCCATGGCGTCGGCTTCGCCCGTCACCTTGGCCGAGTGCGGGCCGATCTTCGTGTTTTCAACCTTGTCTGCCCATGCGCGCGACTGCCGCGCGGCCTGTTTCAGGCGGCCGATTTCTTTTTTCAGCTGTGCATTCTGCGCCAGTTCAAACGCGTCCTGCCGCTGCTTATTTTCATACCATGAGGAAAAATTGCCCCGCTGCACCTCGATGCTGCTGCGGCCTATGGATAGGATATGATCGACGCAGCCGTCTAAAAACGCGCGGTCATGCGAGACGAGCAGAAAACCGGACTTTTTCGCCAGATACCGGCTGACGAGCGCGCGGCCCGTCTCGTCCAGATGATTCGTTGGCTCGTCGATGAGCAAATACCGGCCCTCCCGCGCGAACAGCAGCGCCAGCAGAAGCTTCGCCTGCTCCCCGCCGGAAAGCGTGGAAAACGGGCGGTACAGCGCGTTGTCCGCGACGGCAAGCGGGGCCAGTTCCCGCCGGAACCGCCATTCCGGCACATCCGGGAAGCTGCGCTCCAGCAGTTCCAGCGGCGTAAGCGATGCGTCCGGAACCGGATACGGAAAATACTCAAACCCGCCGGGGGCCGTGATCGTGCCCTGATGGGGATACTGCCCCTGCAAAAGCCGCAGGAGCGTCGTTTTGCCGCGTCCGTTGCGGCCCGTCAGACCGAGCCGCCAATCGGTGTCAAACTGGAAGCTGACATGCTCAAATACATTGTCAAAGCTGCCGGGATATGCAAAGGTCAGGTCTGTAATTTGGATCAATGCCATCGATATGCCCTCCCCGGTAACCACAGGTGATTGGATCAGCGGTTACCTGATCATAAAAAATTGGCTGCGGGAACCGCTCCCACAGCCGAAGGGCATACTGCGCCTGCCATAAATGGGCAGACGGTCTGCACGGAAGCTGAGAGACAAAGCAGATTTCCCGCGAAAAGGCACAGCGAACCAGACGGTCTTCACCGCCGGGGTGTTACGATTGTGCCAAGCTTTCAGCAGGAGATCATGCGCATGCTCTCAGGCTCCCTTCTTGTTTTTATGGTTCCAGTTTAGCATACGGCGCGGAAAAACGCAAGCACCGGTAAAAATTCGCAGAAAAACGCCCCCGGCACGGTGTGTGAGATGCCGGGAGCGTATCGTGCAGCGGGCGGAAAATGCTCATTGCACAGGATGAAAAAAAGTGATATACTATGTAACAGTATATCGCCCGGACGGCGGCCCGTCGGCAGCCCTCCGAAACTGTCTGTATTCTAGCACCTGGGCGCGCAAAATGCACCCTACCGGCGCGGACAGGCGCGATACCCGTCGGAGAACGGCACTCTACCGGCAGTAGAATTTCCTGTAATACCAATGCTTTTCGGGAAGGGGGCGTCCTTATGCTTCAGGACGAACAGACACTGCGGCGAACCGTCGCAAAAAACATCGCCGCTTACCGCAAATCCCATAAGGACACCCAGCTGGACCTTGCGCGCAAGCTCAATTACTCCGATAAATCCGTTTCCAAGTGGGAGCGCGGAGAGGGTCTGCCGGACGTGTATATCCTCGCGCAGATCGCGCAGCTCTACGGCGTGACCGTCAGCAACCTCATTGGAGAAGAGGAGCCGCCCAAGAAGGCCAACCCGCATTTTCATATTTATGTGCTGCTGCTGTCCGTGGCGCTGGTGTTCGTGATCGCGGCGATTTTGTTCACCGCCTTTACCATCGCCGCCGTGCCGTTCCCGTCGTGGCTGTTTTTCCTGTACGCTGTGCCGGTGTCGAGCATCGTGTGCATCGTCTTCACCTCCCTCTGGTGGGGCATCCTGATGCAGGGCCTGTCCATCACGGCCCTCATCTGGTCAGCCGGGGCCTGCATCTATCTGTCGATCCCCATCCCCATCCCGAACCTGAGCCTTATTTTCGTCGTCTGCGCCGCCGTGCAGGTTCTCATCACCCTCTGGGAGCTGTTCCGCTTCTCCCGGACAAGAACATGGTTCTGAGCGCATCCGTCTCCCCCGGAGCGGCCGGGGGAGGCTTTTTGTATATCCGGCCCGGCGGTCTGAACTACCGGCGCGGCAGCGGCTGCAAATCTATAAGTATATTCCGGTAAAAGGGAACCCGCACACACTGTTTCGGTGTGCGCGGGTTCGTATATTGAGGGAAAAGGGGGGCACAAAGGTTTGATGTCCGCCGGAGGCTATTGTCCGGCTTCTGACAGATCGGTCGTGGGCAGGATGGTGATATGCTCCTCCGCGTATGCTACAGAGCTGTCCGTGAGCACCTGCGCATAGATCAGCGCTGCGCAGCAGACGGCCAGGACGATCAGCCCAGCGGCCAGAAGATACCGCCGGCGCAGCTTTTTCTGATAGGCCTGCACGCGCTCCGGCGCGATGCCGCTTAAAAGCTCCTGCGCGGCGTCATCCGGCGTGCCAGCCTGGGCGATCAGTGCGTCCAGCGAGGCGCAGTCCTGTGCGGCCTCGGTTAACTCGTCCCGCAGTCCGGCCAGCAGCTGTCTGCGCTGCGCCGCCGGGAGCGGCAGCCGCTTTCCGACTGCCCGGCAGTATCGCCGGATCACGGCGTCGTTATGCTTCATATCCGTCCCAATCCTCCATCAGCTGCTGAAACACGACGGAAATCTCGGCATACTCGGCCAGCGTCTGCCGCAGATAGTCCCGTCCGGCAGGCGTAACGGCATAGTAATTGCGCGCACGGCCATCTACGATCTCGCTGGAGCTGATCTCGAGATAGCCCTGTTCTTCCAGCCGGTACAGGACGGGATACAGCAGAGAAAGCTGATATTTTCCGCCCGAGCGCTGTTTTAATTCCTGAATCAGTTCATACCCATACATCGGCCGGTCGGATAAGATCCGCAAAACGGCCAACGGGCTGGTTGCTCGCTTGAAATACGCCAAAAACGAATGCCCGGAATCCTCCTGCTTCGCCATAGGCCTCCCTCCTTCCGGATGAGGGTGTCGACAACAGTTTTATAGCATAGTATTTTTTGAAAGTCAATATTAAGCATTGACAAATATAATGTAAAGATATATTATTATGATATAAGAAAATCAGGAAGGAGGAAATTTATAATTTAGCTTTCCCCTCGTTCACCTCAGTCAAACTATGCGCGAAAAAATGAAAACGGGTACGAAGTGATTTGAGCAGGTAGGAATAGCTTCTGCGGTGAACACGCTTCTGACATATGCAGGTGTACTTACAAATTATTATAGCAGTGTCGTATATCACAGATATGTAATGATTAATGGCCGCGGCCCTTATTTTGAATGTGATAAGATAACGGAGTATAATGGTTGGGCAAGAAAAAATAACAGTTCTACAGCTAGAATTGAAGATCTTGGAACAAAATATTCAGTTACGCAGGAGATATTTGTGAGTTATTCGAGACAGCGTGAAAAAGCCTATGCGAACTACAGATGATGAAAAAATCGTTACTCCGGCCAATTGTGTTTCTTGTATTTGATCTTGTATTTTCCGTTTTTATCGTTTGCTTTCTGTCCTTCGTGGCGCTGTCAGGCAAGCCAATCGGCTTTTGGCAGACGACCGCGCTTTGCTGTGTCCTTATCCGATGCTTGATAAAGGCAGTGAACAGAACGCGCACGATCAAAAGGACGTTTGCTAAACGAAAGCAAAGCGGGGAGCAGCCGACCGGACAGAAGCCGGCCTGAAAAGAGGAAGTTGTCAAGCAAAAAGATGTTTGCCAAACGAAAATAGGCCGGGAATAGCCGTATTGATCGGTGATAGTTGTTTTGGAAAAGCACGTGTCCTCTGCCGAATGGCAGGGGACACGGAATATATTGACAAAAAAGAATAGGTACAGTATACTCGAATCAGACACAGGTGAACGACATGCAGCATGGACGCCATACAGGCAGAAAGGGGCAGGAACGGATGAAAGCAAAAAAGATCATCCCCGCACTTGCAATCGTCCTCCTGGCCGTTGTGGGGACGCTGCTCTGGTTCCGGCCGAAGACGGTGATTCTGCCGGAAAACTGCCGATTGATGGTCGACACGGGCGAAGAGAGCTTGGCCGAAGGGATGTGGATAGAAGACCCGGAGCAGAAGGCACAGCTGTTGGAGCTGCTGTCTGCGTTCCGCATCCGCCGGTACCTGTCGCAGCCGGCAACGGATTTTCCGCCGGGGCTGGCGCTGAAGTTTGGAGACTTTGCAAGAATCGAGGTCTATCTGCCGGACACGGACCAGCTGACCGCGTATTATACCGTGTCTCTGATCCAGCCGTCCATGGGAACCTTCACCGATATTTCCACCCAAAAGCGCTGGAAGCTGACGGGCCGCGATGAGATCGCGGCGGTCGCCGCGTATATCACACAGCTGACCGGGCAGGCCCCGTCCTGAAGAAAGGAGAACAGGCCTATGAAACGTCTTGCTGCGCTTTTTCTGGCCGTGTGGCTGCTGCTTCTGATGGGCTGCGCAGCTTCGCGGCAGCTGGAGCAGGTATGTGGGGCGGAGAACTGGTCGTCCGTCCAGCTGGTCGAGCGATATGACCGGACCGGAGAGGAGGCCGTGCCGCTTTCCCCGGATGCGGTCAGTCCGGAGGCGCTTCGGGCGCTGCTGCACGAAGCATACGCAAAGCCCGCCTATGCGTCCGCACAGCTTCCCGTGCCGTGCATCCAGCTCTTCCTGTCCTGTGAGGACGGAACGCTCTGCACACTTGCCGTCGGAGCAAACGGGCGTGTCGTCCTGACCGCGCATTCCGAGGGCAGCGAAACCGCGTCTTACTGGAATACAGGCTCTTCGGCGCTGTATGACGCGCTTCTGGCGATGATAAATTGAAAAAAACCGGCGCGCTTTGGATGGTTTGTGCATCCAAAGCGCGCCGGTTGTCTGCATTGACAGCACGTCCCCGATGTGATATGATATTTTAGAAATTTTGTTCGTATTCAAGGAGGGGCGCGCATGGAGCTGCTGGAGGGACTGAACGCGGCGCAGCGGGAGGCTGTTTTGTCGACTGAGGGCTTTGTGCGCGTGATCGCGGGCGCAGGCTCCGGCAAGACGCGGGCGCTGACGCGGCGGTTTGCGTATCTGGTGACGGAGCTGGGCATTCTGCCGGGAAATCTGCTGTGTGTGACGTTCACGAACAAGGCCGCGAACGAAATGCGCCAGCGCATCCACAACCTGACCGGCGACGAGGATACCGGCTACATCAACACCTTCCACGGCTTCTGCGTCTCCATTTTACAGGAGGACAGCCACGCCGTCGGCTATCCCAAAAGCTTTCTCATGCTCGACAACAGCGATATCGACGCCATGCTCCAGATCATTTATGAGGAGCGCGGGCTGACGCTGCGCGACATGACGTTCTCCCACGCGCGGGACATGATCGAGATGCTGAAATTAAAGGAGCGGCCTGCGTATTACGAGGATATGCTCACGCTGCCGCTCGATACGCTGAAGGAAAAATACTGGCAGGCCGAAAGCGCCAAAGATATTATTTTTTACGGCTATCTCTATCAGGAAAAGAAGTGCTTCGCGCTGGATTATAACGACCTGATCGTCTTCTCGCTCCACATCTTCCGCACGCATGAGGACATCCGCCTCAAGTGGCAGAAGCGGCTGGAATACATCATGATCGACGAATTTCAGGACATTGACCCGCCGCAGTACGCGCTGATGCAGGTGCTGTGCGAGTATCACAAGAACCTGTTTATCGTCGGCGATCCCGACCAGACCATCTACACATGGCGCGGAGCCGACGTGCGGTACCTGCTGGACTTTGACAAGGTCTATCCCACGACGAAGACCATCATGATGATGGAAAATTACCGCTCTACGCCGGAAATTCTCGCCGCCTGCAACAGTCTGATCGCGAAAAACGCGAACCGCATCAAAAAAGACCTTCTGCCCATGCTGCCGGGCGGCGCGCCGGTTCTGTGCCATCACGCGGCCAACAGCGAACAGGAAGCCCGCTGGATCGCCGCGCAGATCAAAACGCTCCACGAGGCCGGAACGCCCTACCGCGACATGGCGGTTTTATACCGCGCGCATTATATCACGCGCGGCGTGGAGGAAATTCTGCTGAAGGAGAAGATCCCGTACACGATCTACAGCGGCGTGCAGTTCTTCGCCCGCGCGGAGATCAAGGACGCGCTGAGCTATCTGCGCATGATCGCCTGCCGGGACGATCTGTCGTTCCTGCGCATCGCGAACGTGCCGAAGCGCAACCTCGGCGAACGCCGCATGGCGTTTTTGAAGGACTACGCTGCGCAGAACGGCTGCTCGCTCTATGACGCGCTGCGCCGGAATCTGGACAGCGAGCTGCTGCGCGGGACGAAGGGCGGGAAATTCGTCTCGCTGATCGAATCGTTCACCGGCATTTATGACCAGATGCCCGTTTCCGAGCTGCTGGCTGCCGTTCTGAACGAGAGCGGCTACGAGGCCATGCTCCGCACGGAGGGCAGCCAGATGCGGCTGGACAATCTGGCTGAACTCAAGCAGTCGGTCTATACCTACGAGACGACCTGCGGTGAGGAATGCACGCTCGAGCATTATCTGGCGCACGTCGCGCTGTTCACAAACGCCGATCTCGACGATCCGCGCGATCAGGTGCGGCTCATGACCGTCCACAGCGCGAAGGGACTGGAATTCCCGCATGTGTTTTTATGCGCGATGAACGAGGGCATTTTCCCGTCGAAAAAGACGCGGACGCTGCCCGGTATGGAGGAGGAACGGCGGCTGTGCTTCGTCGCCATGACGCGTGCACAGAAAGCGCTCTACCTGTCCGAGGCCGAGGGGCGCAATCTGGACGGCAGCCCGCGCTATCCGTCGCGCTTCCTGCTGGATATCGACGATTCACTCCTGCAATTCACGCACACCCCGCGCGAGGATCTCATCCGGCAGGCGCGGGAATACATCGGCTTTTCCACCAGACTTCTGGACGAAAGCAGCCTGCCGCAGGGCTTCGCCCCCGGCACGCGGGTCCGTCACGCCGTCTTCGGGCCGGGCACGGTTCTGGAGCTTGACCCCGCGCAGAGGGCGCAGCTGGTGCAGTTCGATTCCATGCCCACTCCGCGCCTGCTCTCTCTGCGCACAAAGCTGGAACGGATCTGAGCCGTCCGGGCGCGGGTGGTTCCGCGCGGTTACTCTGTGAACGTGTACCGGATCATGACGCCCTTGCCGTCGCCCGTGGTGATGACGGTGTCGCCGGAGGCGTTTTTGCCGGAATCCAGAACGGGATAACGCCCCTGCGCCGCAACATACGCCTCGGGGCTGGCAGCCTCGATCTGCTTGAATTCCCGTGCCGCGTGCGCTTCGCCGCCGCAGGGATTGATCGTCTCAATCAGAACTTCGTATTCGTACATAAACCTTTGCACTCCTTTCTCGTTTCTGTCTTCAGTATACCACAGGCGGTGCAAAGTATGCAAGAATAGAAAATTATGGTTTTCTGGATATCTTACCACTGCATCGCGGCGGTAAAAATCGCGCTGAGGGCGCGCGTGATCTCCGGCAGCTGCGAGGTGGGCAGCGGGTTTTCGCCAAGACCGGCCTCGATCGTGAACGCGGGCCGCTTGAATACCTGCAAAAACCAGTCCTTGAAGCCCGCATTGGCCGATTCCGGCGGCACAGGCTCGACCGGGTAGCCGGAGGCGTCCGAAAACGCCTGCGCCAGCGCGTGAGCGCCCGGCGGAGCTGTTTCGTCCGGGCCGGGATAGATCACGGAGCCCTGCGTGTGCAGCGCCAGCATCAGCTCCGGATGGATGCAGCGCGTAAAGGCGGCGAGCGCCGCCGTCTCCGGCTGATCCAGCGGAGAAAAGCCCGCAAAGTCTCTCGGCGCGGGGGTGGACACGCCCTGCGCCTTTTTGATGCGCCGCGCCGCTTCCCACCGGGCGGGATAGTTGAGGTTCAGATCGACCCCACGCAGATTCGCCTTCCAGCCGGACGGGAACGGGATATCGGGGTACTGCGCGGCAATGTCTGCCGCCGCCCGGTATTCCGGGCTTCCGGGCGCGCAGACGCCTGCGGCCAGATCCGCCCCGTCCGGGTTGACCAGCGGGACGAGATAGACCATTGCGTTATGATACAGCTCCCGCGCTTCTGCGCCGCAGACCGTTCTGCCGTCCAGCAGCGCATTGCAGAACGTGAACAGCCACTGCCAGACGGCGTCCGACGTGATCGTCTCGTTTGCGTGGTGCCCGGCGGTGATGAGCAGCTTGCGGCTGCCGGAGCCGAACTGCAGCGCGTACACGCTGCGGCCGAAGGCCGTGCGCGTGAGCGTTTTGACGTAGACAAAAGGAAATTGCCGGCGCAGGCGCAGGAGATACGCCTCCTGCCGGCAAGAGGTCATGGAAACAGGATCGGAAATCAGGTTCTGCATGGACAAAACACCCTCCAGCATATATCTATGCCGGAGGGTGCTTCTGTATGCCAAAATTTTAATTCTGCTCGAAGAAAACCTTCATGCCCTTGTAGGTCATGTAGCAGTCGAGCTTCGCGACCGTCTCATACGGCGCGTGCATGGAAAGCACGGGGACGCCCGCGTCGAGCGTGTCGATGTTGCGCTTGGCCATGTACTTTGCGACCGTTCCGCCGCCGCCTGCGTCGGTCTTGCCAAGCTCGGCCATCTGCCACATGACGCCGTTGCCGTTGAACAGCCTGCGGATGCGGCCCACGACCTCGGCAGACGCGTCGGACGCGCCGCCCTTGCCGCCGGAGCCGGTGTACTTGCACAGGCCCACGCCGTAGTTGACATAGGCCGCGTTGCGGCGCTCATAGACCTCGGAGAAGTTGGGGTCGTAAGCGGCAGTAACGTCGGCGGAGATGCAGAAGGAGTTTGCAAAGCAGTCGGTCAGCTCGACGGACTGCATTCCGCAGAGCGTCTTCATGAAGTGCTCAAACGCCTCGGACTGCATACCGGACACGCCCTCGGAGCCGATCTCTTCCTTGTCGGCGAAGATGCACACGGCGGTCTTCTCCGGCACGTCCAGCTGCAAAATCGCGGCCAGCTCCGCATACGCGCAGACGCGGTCGTCATGGCCGTAGGCGCCGATGAGGCTGCGGTCAAAGCCGAGGTCGCGGGCGTTTGCCGCCGGGACGGCCTCCAGCTCGGCGGAGATAAAATCCTCCTCCACAATGCCGTATTTCTCATGCAGGATGCGCATGATGGCAAGCTTCACGCGGTCGGAGCCGTCGTCGTCCGGCTCGGGCCAGCTGCCGATAAGGATGTTGAGGGATTCGGACGGAATGGCCTCGTTCAGCGGCTTTTTGCCCTGTTCGCGGCCCAGATGGGGCAGCAGGTCGTTGATGACGAACTGCGGGTCTTCGGGGTCCGCGCCGATCTTGACATAGATTTCGCTTCCGTCCGCGCGGACGATCTTGCCGTGCAGCTCCAGCGGGACCGTGACCCACTGGTACTTGCGGATGCCGCCGTAGTGGTGCGTCTTGATGTAGGCCAGCTCCGCATCCTCATAGAGGGGGTTGGGCTTGAAGTCCAGACGCGGCGCGTCGGTATGGGCCGCGCCGATGTTCGCGCCCTCGGAAAGCGGCTTTTTTCCGATCACGGCCAGCAGGATGGACTTGCCGCGGTTGACGGAGTAGACCTTGTCGCCCGCCTTGAGGGCCATACCGGCGGTCAGCTCACGGAAGCCCGCCTTTTCGGCCAGCTCCACGGCGGACACGACGCATTCGCGCTCGGTCTTCGAGCGGTCGAGGAACGCCTTATAGTCCTCGCAGTAGGTCAGCATCGCGGCCTCGTCCTCTTTGGTAAGGCGGTCGCGGCCATGCTTGGGCTGATAAAGCAGCGCCTCTCGTTCCTGTTTTGTCATGGGGAAAGCTCCTTTCAGAATATTTGTTAGATATTGGTCAGCCGTGCGCGCGAATTGTTCGCGCGTTCCGGCGTTCTGGAGAATGGTGCCGCAGTGCGATTCATAAAAGCTGTCCGGCTTCTGCGCGTCCACGCGCAGCGCGGCGTATTCCCGCGTCAGACCGTCGCGCGCCAT
>ENA-USUJ01003226-USUJ01003226.1-human-gut-metagenome-genome-assembly--contig:-NODE-3226-length-11227-cov-6.852825_pt1 | contig 11227 bp, 15 predicted proteins | sample MGYA00250061_ERZ773398 | MGnify/ENA primary metagenome ERZ773398 (study PRJEB29103, sample SAMN06111992) | human gut metagenome | biome: human gut; feature: ankylosing spondylitis patient; material...
AAATAAACACTTAAACTTTGTCTTATTTTTAATTTTTTAAGTATAGGAATTAAAATAAATGCTGTAATTAATGACAATATAAAACCAATCATAACGGCCATTAAAGATTTAGTAAGTATTAACATATAATCACTCCTTCAATAATAATTTTATTGTTTCTCCTTCATAAATCATACTTCCTGCACTCGGTGATTGGTAAGAAACAATATTCCCACTGCCACTAAATTCTACTTTAAACTCTTTTAATTTTTTAGTTGCTTCAGTAGCAGTTAATCCTACTACATCACTAACAGTTGCATATTTTTTAGCTCCATATAAATATTCTTTTTCCATTCCATCATTTTTTGCCTCTATATTTAAAGCATCAATACTAGAAAGTAATATATTTCTTGCAATAGGCGCTGATACAGTTCCACCATATTGCGTAACGCCTTTTGGATTATCAATTGCAATATATACAACTACTTCTGGCTTATCAGCTGGCAAAAATCCAATAAAAGATAGTATATAGTTTCCAACCATATATTTTCCATCTTTTACTTTTTGAGCTGTTCCTGTTTTTCCTCCTACTCGATAATTTCCAATATAGGCATTTCTACCAGTTCCATTAGCAACAACACTTTCTAGTGCATATCTCACTTTTTTACTTGTCTCTTCACTTATAACTTTTCTTACAACTTTAGGTTCATTTAATGTTATAACACTATTAGTTTCTGGTTCATTCAAACTTTTAACTATATAAGGTTGATATAATATTCCACCATTAATTGCTGCACTTACAGCTGCAATTTGTTGTATTGGAGTTACTGATACACCTTGACCAAAAGCAGTTGTAGCAAGTTCCAAATCGCCTATTTTATTTACATCGAATAGTATTCCATTCGCTTCACCATTTAAATCAACATTTGTTTTACTACCAAACCCAAAACTTTTAATATATTTAAATAGTGTTTCCTTACCTAGTTTTAATCCTAAGTTAACAAACCCCGGGTTACAAGAATTTTCTACAACTTGTAAGTATGTTTGTTCACCATGTCCTCCGTGTTTCCAACAGTGTAGAGTCGCACCAGAAACATTCACAGAACCACCATCATAAAAATGGTCATTATCTAAATCAACTACATTTTCTTCTAAAGCGGTTGCTAAAGTTATTATTTTAAATGTACTACCAGGCTCATAAGTAGCCCAAATAGGTAAATTTCTATTTATAACTTCTTCAGTATAATTTTCATAACTACTAGGGCTAAAATTAGGTCTACTTGATATTGCTAGTATCGCTCCACTATTAGGGTCCATTACAATACCTAAGGCTTGATCAGGATTATATTTACTAACCGCATTATCAAGTTCTCTTTCTATCGCAAGTTGTATATCATTATTTATTGTAAGTGTTATATTCATGCCATCTTGTGGTTGTTCATATATTTCACTTAATTTTAACTTATTACCTTTGGCATCTGAATAATATTTAATTGAACCATATTCTCCAGTTAAATACTTATCATATTGTAGTTCAAGACCTGATAATCCTTGGTTATCAATTCCAACATAACCTAAAACATGCGATAAATTAGTATCATACGGATAATTTCTTTTAGACTCCTTTACTAAATAAACCCCATCTAAATTTAAAGCTGCTATTTTATCTGCAACTTCAAATGATAATCTTCTTCCTTCTGGATGTACTCTTTCTATAGATGTTTTTTTATTAACATGTTTTTTCATTTCTTCTTCTGTTACATTAAGAATACTAGCTAATTCTTTTGTTACTTTTTTCTTATCTGTTATTTGATTTGGTATTAAGACTAAACTTGTTGTTGTAACATTATCCGCAAGCACAACTCCATTTCTATCGTATATTAACCCTCTACTACCTTCTATAGGTAAATTACGGCTCCAAAGTTCACTAGACAAATTAGACAGTTTGTCATACTCAAATACTTGTATATATATTACTTTCCCTATTATTACTAAAAATAAAATAATTACTACTACAAAAAATAATCTTATTCTAACATGTATATCTTTGAAAAACACATAATTCACCTCTAATAAAATATATGAAGGCAAGTCCAAATTAGAACAAGATAAAAAGTAGATGATTAGTCTACTTATATAATATTTTATATTTAATTTTTTTCTTCTATTGTTTCTATTTTCATAATAAGAAGAATATTTAGTAAATTCACCATGTGAATCACCTATACTTCTTTCTAGTAGTAAATAACTTTTAACATTTACATTAATCATAATTAGATTTTTTAAATTTATTTCTAAATTTGTTTTATATTGTCTATTTTAATTCTTTACTTGTTATTTCTGTTATATCATAAAAACTTATTACTTTACCATTATTTAAAATAATCTTTTTATTTATATTATCTATTTTTTTAATTTTACCAGTATATTTAAAATATTTACCTCCATCTTTTTTTGTATCATTTACAAAATATGTTATAGAAACAAAAGAATCTAGTTTATTATTTTTTATTAGGAAATTTAGTTTGTTATTTATTTCTTCTTTTTTATCTTCACTTATTTCTATTCTTTCATTTACTACTCTTGATACTTCCTTTACCATATCATCATATCCAGTAAGAGCAGAAAATGGATTAAACTGTGCAGCCCTTTGCATTTTACTCATTCTTTTATGATACTTTGGTTCATAATGAAGTAAATTAATTATTGAATCATATTTCATCCTTTATGACCTCCAACTTGCATATTTCTCTCTTTCATAGTTGCACCTTCTTCTAAACTCATTGCTTTTAAAATAATATTTTTACCATATTTATTTTTTAAACTGGTAACTATTTTTTGAAGTTTTATTTCATCATTTTGTTTTATTTTATCTTCTTTCTTCTCTTCTAGAACTTTATTATTATCAGAAAACAAATCTAACTGACTAAAATTAACTTCTTTTTTAGCATCTTTTTCATCTATTACATTACATGCGCATATATTTATTCTTCTAACAAGTAAATTTTTATTTATTATTTCATCATATAACTCTAAACATTTACTTGTAAGTATTTTACTTGATGAAGTGCTATAGTCAAGAGTTTTATGACCATGTGCAGGTTTTGGCACCCTTCTTCCATAATAATCAGTTACTATATCACCATCATAATAAAAAGTATTATCTATTTCATACCCTATCATTAGTACTATAGAATTAGTCATTTTTTCTTTTTCTGTTAATTCTAGTGCAAGTGAATCAATCATTTCTGAGACTATTAATCTAGCCTTTTTATAATCATATGAACAGTGTAATACTTGTCCACTTGATATACTGTTATTTTCAGGTTTATATGTCTTTATATCTTTTATAGTTGTAGTTTCATATCCCCAAGCATGATCTATTAATAGTTCTGCATTAACACCAAAAAGTTTATATAATAAGTTTTCATTTTGAATACTCATTAAAGCCACATCACCCATTGTATACATATTATTTTCTTCTAATTTTTTTGCATATCCTTTTCCTAATCTCCAAAAATCAGTAAGTGGTGTATGGTCCCATAACTTTTTTCTATAACTCATTTCATCAAGTTCTGAAATTCTAACACCTATTTCATTTGGTAAAGCGTGCTTCGCAACTATATCCATAGATACTTTTGCTAAATACATATTAGTTCCTATTCCTGCGGTTGCGGTTATACCTGTTTTACTATATACATCTTTTATAATCATACTTACAAGCTCTTTAGGTGTCATTTTATACATACTAAGATAATTAGTAATATCACAGAATACTTCATCTATTGAATACACAAAAATATCATCTTTTGATAAATATTTTAAATAAATATTATATATTTCAGAACTATATTTCATATAAAGTTTCATTCTAGGGCTCGCAACTATATAATCGAGTTCCAATGATTTATTATTTTTTAGTTCACTATTTTTATACGATTTACCTATAAATTTCCTATAATTATTATTCTTTCTTCTTTCAATATTTACTTTTCTTACTATACTTACTACTTCAAATAATCTTGCTCTACCTTTAAGTCCATATTCTTTTAAGGATGGACTTACTGCCAAACATATTGTTTTTTCTGTTCTATATTTATCCGCTACTACTAGATTTGTATCAAGTGGATCAAGATTTCTTTCAGCGCACTCTACTGATGCATAAAAACTTTTTAAATCTATACACATATAAACTTTATTCATTTTATGCACCTTCTTTCTAATTAATTATATCACATTTTGTTTTTTATGAACATAGGTTCGTACATATTTTAAAATAAAAAAAGATTTTATTTGTTTAATCCTTTTTTACTTATATTATTATTTAATGCATATTTTGATACATTCTTAAAATTATCATCATAAGGATATACTGTTTGTCCAAATCTTAGCCACATTCCTGACCAAGTTTTTTCTTCTGAAAGTAATTTCTTAACTAATTCATTTTCTAATGTTTTATTACCCTCTTGCTTATTTAAATCAACACAACCTTCTTCATCATATAATTTACTTTGTAAATCGCATTCTAATTTATCACATTGATAAGCAAACATTGCCTCTTTTGTACTATGCGAATCAAATTCTGTAAATAAATTTTCTATTTCTTTACCATCTAATAAACCACATAATATTTCATGAACTGCTTCTTTTTCTATTTTTTCTTTTTCTTCTTTAGATATTTCAAACATTGTTTTATCACCAATAACTATTTCTCCAAGTTCATGAACTGCTAACATAAATATAACTTTCATAATATCAATGTCATATTCATATTCTGACTTCATAGCAATCGCAAGCATTTGAACACCAAAAATATGTTCTGCAACACTTTCTATTCTTTCTCTTTTAACATTCCAAGTTTTCCATCCAGTTCTAATAACATTCTTTAATTTATTACACATAACATAGTATTTTATTACATTTTCTTCTTTTGACATATAGCTTCCTTCTCTCTGGTTAAATATAATATCAAAAGAAGAAATATAATTCAACTAAATTTTATAAATTTTCTTTTATTTCTGGAAACAAATCATATAAATTATATCCTAGTAAATTATCAAAATATTCTTTTAATTTGTATGTTTCTTCTACATGATATTGTGTATTAGAAAATACTCCTTTTCTTAGAACAATATCAATTAATCTTTTATCTATTGTTAATATTTTTGTAGTATACATTAAATCAAACAAGTTTACTAATTTTTCTTCTACTGTGTATTCATGTTTTTCTATAAAATCTGTTAAAAATGGATTTTTTTCTTTATCTGGTATACCTCCAGCAGTGCATAAAATATCATTATTTAAATATGAATGAGTTAAACATATATTAGCATATTCTTCATCATATCCTTTATTTTTTAAATATTCATATCCTCTCATTACATGTCCATGAGATTCGCCAGTATATTTACCTATATCATGAACATAACCTAAAGTAATTGCTTTGTCTACATCTATATTATATCCTTTTTCTTCTAGTGCCTTTGCAAGTATTCCAGCACTATCACCAACACATATTGAATGTTCTATCCATCTATCATCTTTTGCATTTTTTCTTTCTATTTCTAATAGTTCTCTTGCTTCTTTACTTGTTAGTTTCATAGTTCATACTCCTTTATTTCACAATTTTCCTGACCACTTACATTTAAAAGCATACCATCTTCTGGTAATTCTTCAAAATAAAATTGCATTGCTCTTGCGACTGCACCATGAGTTACTAGTAAAATATTTTTGTCATAATATTTTTCTTTTATTTCGTCTAAGAATGAATGTGTTCTTTTGAACAAATCAGGTAATGTTTCAAGCCCATCAACTATGTTATCTGAATAATAATTATAGTATTCTTTAAAATAATAGTCATCAAGAATTGTATTAGTTAATACTCCTCCATCTCTTTCAATTAATCTATCATCATAAATAACTGGAATGTTATTAGCATTTATTATTTCACATGTATGTTTTGTTCTTTTCATTGGAGAACATATTATTAAATCAATGTTTAATTTTTTTACTTTTTCCCTTGCTTGTTTTGCTTGCTCTATACCCATTTCATTTATATCTTCATCTAATCTACAATTATACTTATTTTCTACATTACATTTTGTTTGTCCATGTCTTACAATATAAATCTTCATTTTGTACCTCTTTCATATTTTATTATCTTTTATATCTTTAATATCATATCTCTATAATGTACTTTAAATCCCATTTTTTCATATAAATGAATCTCAGGATTATTACCAAATACTTCAAGTTCTATATCTCTATTCATATCTTTAGCAATATCAATTATTTTTTTAATTACTTCTTCACCAATACCCATATTTCTATATTCTTCATCTATGTATAGTCTATTTATATATAAAGTGTGTTGATTTAACACTTCATCATCTCTTAAGTCCAATCCAACAAAACCAACCATAATATCATCTTTTAATATTTTATAATAAAATTCATTTTCACCAAATTTTATTTTTACATCATAAAATCATCTATAGTATCATGATGATGCCATATTTTATATATCCATTCTATAAAATATTCGTTTTTTTCTTTTTCTAATTTAATATTATTTTTCATAAAATCGCTTGCTTTCTATCTTCAATCATAATATATGTTATTTTGTTTTAATCAGTTTTTAACAATATTTCTCATTTTTCATCTTCTACAAATCATATTCATATATTTTACAGTTTTCATTAATGTTTGATGAATTTCCATTCTTAGGTATTCCATTAAAATACCAATATATAGCCCTTGATATTCCACCATGGGTTACTAATAAAACATTCTTATTTTGTAATTTTATTTCATCTATAAATTTTTTAACTCTTTCATAAACGCTTTTCATCGTTTCTAATTCTGGATATTTTAAATCAGAATTATAATTCCAAAATATATTCCAATCTAAATTTTTAAAAGGAATATTTTCATATATTCCCATATTTCTCTCTTTTATTCTTTCATCTATTATAACAGGAATATTTTTATCTAAATTAAATAATTCTAATGTATGTTTTGCTCTTTCTATTGGTGAACAGTATATTGTGTGTATGTCTAATTTTCTTAAATCTTCTCCTATTTTTTTTGCCTGAATGATTCCATTTTCATTTAATGGTTCTTCTTCTGTCGCAATAAGTTCCTTTTTTCCCATATTAGTTTCACCATGTCTTATTACATATAATTTCATATATAGCTCCTTCTATTTTTTATAGTTCATATATTTTAATTTCACAATTTTTAAGTCCCCTATTTAAAAATTTACCTTCTTTTATTCCTTCAAAATATCCACTAAATGCTTTTGATACACCAGAATGCGCTACTATTAATACACTTTTATAATTTTTAGTTTTTAATTCATCTAGAAAATCATATACTCTTTTAAAGAAATCTTGAATATTTTCACTTGTTCCATATTTAATTCTTGTATAGTAATTCCAATATTCTTCTCTGTTTGTATAGCTTATTGGTTTACCATTTAAATCACCTGGATTTCTTTCTTCTAATCTATTATCTATTAAAATATTTTTATTCTTAGCGTTAATTATCATAGATGTATGTTTTGCTCTTATTAATGGTGAAGAAATTATAATATCGTAATCTAAATCTTCAATAGTTCTTTTTTAATTCTTTTGCCTGAATGATTCCAAATTCATTTAAATCCCCATTTTCATTGCTATATACTTTGCGTGCATTATGAGAAACTTCACCATGTCTTACAATATAAATCTTCATTTTTTGCACCTCTTTCACGATTTTTTATCTTTTATATCTTTAATATATCAATTATTTCTTTAATTACTTATTAAGCAATATTCATATTTCTATACTATTCATCTATATATAGTCTATTTATATTGTCTTATTAAAAACTTTTTTATTTACTTTATTTGCAATTACGTAAGTTATTATTATTAAAATACATATAACCATATATAAATATTTAAAAGTCCACATTCCTTTAATAACACATTCTCTACATACAAACCACGTAATAAAGTAAAAAATACTCCTAACTATAAAATAAGTTCTATTTACAACTAAATATTTCTTTCTATTGTTTGATGAATATGCGCTTATTATACTTCCCCATATTGGGTCACCTAAAGTTCCAGTAAAAGCTGTAATAATATATGCGGCTAAAATTCCTTGCCATGACATTATTATAGATGAAATAAGAAAACTAATTGTATCTATCAACGCAATTATAGTTTCCGAAAGCATTAGTTTTCCATTTACTTTTATTTTATTTAATATTTTACCTGATATTATAAATAATAAAATTGCTTCAAGAAGAGTATATATTGCATTTAAATACCCAACTTTATTTGTTGTAAGAGGTAATAATTCCTCAAATGCACCCCATGATATACACCATAATCCCGCTAATATTCCAAATAATGTAGTAACCAATATTGCATTATTTTTTTCTTTTTCATCCAAAGTTTCTGAAGAATCTATTGATTCCATAACATCTTCATTTTCTACATTTTTTAATTTTAAACTTATTATAGTTCCAAATATAATTAATACAAAATATCCAATAAAATATGCATTCTTACTTAAATCATATATGTATTGACTAGTTACTAATCCTAAGAAACCTCCTATAACCTGTGCCCTTTCTTCTTCAATAAAGCAAGATGATTCTAATTCTTTATTTGAAGTATTTAGCTTAGTTACGGATGATGCTTTTATACCAGATAAAATACCCATAATAATGGTAAAAGTATATATTGTATAAACTATTTTACATCTTGAAATAATTAATCCTAAAATCAAAAACATAATCATATGAAATATATGGTATTTTTTATAATTGACTTTTATTGCGAAATTCATAATAAACTTAAAGCAACGAGATATAAGTTTTGCAAATTCAAAAACTATTGGAACTGATACAGCAATCCAGGGAGTCACATTATTTGCAAGCAAATATAAAACAATAACTCTTATGAAGTAATGATTAATAAATGAATCTATTATACAACTCCATCTTACCAGATTTATATAACTACTATTTTGTTTCATTAATTCACCATTATCTTATAAATTACATTATAGTACACATCATACCATGAATAAGCACGGTATATATTATCACTAGTGCATGATTTGTTATAAGATGCATTAAAGCATATTACTGGTATTTCTTTTGATATATTATTTATATTTTCTACTTTATCTTCAATCATAATATCTATTTTATTTTCTTTACATATTTCTAATTTATCTTCTGGTGCGAATATTATCTTGTCATAATGTATGTTATTTTGCTTTAGCCAATTTTTAACAATATTTCTCATTCTTTCTCCCTCAGGAGTATCTTTGTCTGTTAAAAATCTAGCAGTTATTATATATATTTCAAATCCTTTTTCTTTTAATTTATCAATTACTTCACCTGAAAATTTCCTAGCGGGTTCATTTACTGCATAATCATACAAATATTCTTTCCAAAATTCTGAATCCATTTCATTTGTTACATTAAAAACAGTATCACTATCATATCCACTTGGATTTACAATATTCTTATTATATTTTAAGAAGTATTTACTCCCATAATCAAGTTGCCATTTTTCAAAATCTGTTAATACTCCATCTATATCTATTCCTATTCTCATTTTTCTTTTTCCTCCCTAAAAAATGTTTTAATAAACATCTTAAAAAATAAAATGTCATTCATTACTTCTGGATGCCACTGAACTCCTATAATATTATTTTTCTCAATTGCCTCTACAGTTCCATCTTCAGATACTGCAGATATAACAAAGTCATTAGCAACCTTTTTTATAGACTGTTTATGATATGAATTAACATTGATATTTTCACTATATATTGAACTTAAAAATGTGTTCTTTTTAATATTTATTTTATGTAAATTGTTACCTAAATTATGGTTATCAATATGCTGATTTAAAGTCCCACCAAAATAAACATTTATTGATTGAGCACCACCACAAATACCCAAAATTGGTTTATTTGAATTAGAAAAGAGTTTAATCGCTTCTTTATCTAGTTTGAACTCATCAATGTTATACTTTTCTCCTATTATTGGTTTCTCATTATAATAATGTGGTGGAATATTTATGCAAGATCCAGTTATAATGAGTCCATCACATAAATCACATACCTTTTTTAAATTTTTGATAGAAACAATTGGAAATAATAATATATCTAATTCATCAAAAATATTTTTATAGTATTCTGTCAAATAATATCTATTATTAAATGGTGATTCTTCTTTTATATTTTCTACTCTTTCAATTATTGCCAAAATCATTTCTGTTGCTCCTTAATACATTTAATTTTATAATATATATCATACCAACTATATACCCTAGTTAAGTTAGAAAATTCTTTATTTCTATTATATGGATAATCAAACACAAAAATATTAGTATTATATAATAATTTTCTTAAATTAATTGGATCATCCTCAATCATAATATTAATATTATGATCTTTACAATACTTTCCTTTATCTTTTACATCAAATACAATTTCATCATAGTATATTTTATTTTCTTTTAACCAGTTTTTAGTAATTTTTTCTACATCATTTTTTAAGTCATCAGGAAACCATTCATCACCATTTCTTCTAGCAGTTATTATATATATTTTATTACCTTCACTTTTTAATTTTTCTATCACTTCAGATGCATATTTTTTAGCAGGTAATGTTATAACAAGGTCTTTTCTATATTTATTCCAAAACTTATGAGCAACTTCATCACCCCATAAAAACATATCTGTTGTATCTATTGCATTAACATTTTCTAATTTGTATTCCCCAATTTCATTACAAAATTTTGTACCATAATCTAGACAAAAATTATACTGAGAATTTAATACTCCATCTATATCTATTCCTATTTTCATTTTGTTTCATCTCCTATAATTAAGCATTCATCATTTTGCATATTCTTCCTTAAATATATCATATAATAAGCTATACCTATTTGGAATATCATAAATAAAGCAGATAAACCAAACATATATCTTAATCCCTTTTCATACATCATTCCACATAATAAGATACCTATTGATTCACCTAAGAATCTAATTATATGACATATATTTGAAAAGCTTAATTGATATTTATTATCTAATCTATTAATATACACACCTTCACATATATTTTCATATGAAGTTGATATAAATATTGACCAGGTAATTGCGATTTAGAAAATATAACTAGTGTAGTAATAGATGGTAATACATACTACTATATAACAGATACTGAAGGTAG
>ENA-USUJ01003240-USUJ01003240.1-human-gut-metagenome-genome-assembly--contig:-NODE-3240-length-11178-cov-4.948473_pt1 | contig 11178 bp, 11 predicted proteins | sample MGYA00250061_ERZ773398 | MGnify/ENA primary metagenome ERZ773398 (study PRJEB29103, sample SAMN06111992) | human gut metagenome | biome: human gut; feature: ankylosing spondylitis patient; material...
GACTGCACCTTTTACGGGGTGAAGGACGGCGAAGTGGTCGCGATTCCCTATTCCGAGGTCCGGGCGCAGCGCAGCTGGGTTTTCTACACCCGGGAGGAGTTCTCGTCGAATATCGCCTCCTACAAGCGTTACAAACTGGGCGTATTCCCCAAGGGGTTGAACCTCGGATTCGTTTACATCGGCAACAGCACGGTGAGCAACGGCGGATTCCGTTTCACCACGCCCTGGCTCAACGAGCGCGTGCAGGATTATACGCTGACGTACCAGGACGACAAGAAGACGTTCCGGATCGTCGACCGGCATCTGGCCAACGGTTATATCTGCCACGTCACGGAGGGTGATTTTCAGGGCAATATCCTCGGCATGGAGAACCGCGTGGTGACCGAGAGCGCGAAGTACGACGGCGACTACAACGACATTCTCTGCATGATCGAGAGCAACCCGAGGACCATCGCCCCCGGCGAGGAGGTCGAGATCGGCAACAGCGGCAACAAGGACCCCGAGGAGATCGCCTGCAAGACCTCCGTCGGGCTTTACCTGTTCGAGGACAATTATCCGTACCGCGGCGATTTCGACTTCAACGATGCGGTGGTTCAATATGAGATCAGGGATTACTACCAGTCGAAAAACCGGGCCAAGCAGATCACCGTGCAGCTGATGGCGACCGGATCGCATATGTCCAACAGTTTCGGATTCCGGGATTCGAAGGGTTTCCAGCCGTTCCTTTCCGGCCTGAAGGGCTATCGGAACGTCTATGCGGCGCAGGCTTTCGAGCCCGTCGGCGAGCCTGTCGTGCAAACGCTTTACGGCGACGTGGTCCCCTGTCTGAAAAACGAATCGGAGTATTATATCTATCCGTCGAGCTTCAATACGGCGGAGTATCCCAGCGTGCTGGACATTCCGCTTTCGGACCCCGACGACGCCTCGTGGAAGTTCGAATGGCCGCAGGAGATGCAGAGCATCGACGACTGCTACTGGTTCCTCAAAAGCGCTTCGGGCGGTTCCCGTGAAAAGGACTGGTACAAGCGTCCGAAGGATGCGACCCTGCTGTTCGGGCGTTGACGTTCCCGGTTTGTGAGCGGCTTTCCGCACAAACTGTTAAACGGGGCGGATGGACTGTGCGTGACGTACGTTCCATCCGCCCCGTTTTTTTCGGTGCGCGAATCTCCTCATTTGAATTTGGGACCAGGCGGAGGCTCTCCCGCATATTTGCCGCTTGCGGCATGAAGGGCTTTCCGGAAAGCCGGGATGCCCGGTTTACGGGGCTGTCCGCCGCTTTGGCGGCGACCGTGTGATGCGACTGCTGTGGCGGCCCGTTGTTCGCGCGCAGCCTCCGACCGCTGTTGTAACGACGGCGGGAAGGGGGCGGAAATGCCTCCGGTCCGGTTCGGAACGCGAGGGCCTGCCGGCTATTTAGTGGAAAATCGTTTTGACGATGATGCCTGTGGCTCCCTGGTGGCGGGTGGTGTAATCCTTGGCGATGCGGCTGGTTTTCTGCAGGAACTCCTCGTTGTCGCGCAGGGGCACGAACCACGTGCGCAACTGCTCGTAGTCGGTCACCGACCGGGCGGCGCCGAGCGTCACCAGATCGCGGGCCTCCTTGAATTTTTCGTAGTTGGGACCGAAGGCCACCGGAAGTCCGAACGTCGCGGCTTCGAGCGTGTTGTGAATGCCGACGCCGAAGCCGCCGCCGATATAGCTCCAGGTGGCGTAGCCGTAGACCGAGGCGAGAATCCCCACCGTGTCGAGGATCAGCAGCTGCCGCGAACCGTAGGTCGTGCGGGGCGTGCATTGCGTGTAGCGCAGCGCGCCGCCTTTGGTTTCGGCCATCAGCCGTGCGATGCGCGACTCGTCCATTTCGTGGGGTGCGACGACGAATTTCACGTCGGGATTGTCGTTTATCAGCCGGATCAGCAGCTCTTCATCCGGCTCCCATGTCGATCCGGCCACGAACAGGCGGTTGTCGCCCTTGAAGCGGTCGATGACGTCGATGCGTCTGGCCGCGCGGGCGATCTCCGCCACGCGGTCGAAGCGCGTGTCCCCGGCCACCAGCACGTTGTCGAAGCCCAGCGTCGCCAGCAGTTTTTTCGACTCCTCGTTCTGCACGAACATCACGTCGAACGACTCCAGCGCCTGTCGCCACATGCCGCCGTAGGGGCGGAAAAAGACCGAATTGCGGCGGAAGATGGCCGACACGACGTAGGTGCGGATTTTCCGGCGGCGCAGTTCGCGGAGCAGGTTGAGCCAGTACTCGTATTTGACGAAGATGGCGATTTCGGGGTGCGCGGCGTCGAGGAAGCGGCGGGCGTTGCCCGGCGTGTCGATCGGGAGGTAGAAGATGTAGTCGACGCCCTTGTAGTTCTTGCGGATTTCGTAGCCCGAAGGCGAGAAGAAGGTCAGGAGAATCTTGTATTCGGGGTGCGTCTTGCGAAGCTGTTCGATGATGGGGCGGCCCTGTTCGAACTCTCCGAGCGACGCGACATGCACCCAGACGATCCGGGCGGAGGGGTCGATTGCTTCCCGCATGCGGCGGAAAAGGTCTTTGCGGCCTTCGAGCCAGAGCCGGGCCTTCTGATGACGCGGCGCTACGAGGCGTATGGCCCATACATAGAGAAGCAGACCGAAATTATAGAACCACATCGGTATTTACGGTGTTGAGTTTTCAGTTTCTAACGCCCGCGCCCGGTGACCCGACGTCAGGCTGTTCTTTTTCAGTCCGGCAAAGATAGTACAATTTGTCGGAACTGCAAAATTACCAATTGTATTCCAGCGCGTTTTCGATCAGTTCGACGCGGACGCTGCCGTCGGCGGCGGCTTCGGCGGCCGCCAGATCGAACTGCACTTCGCCCTCCCAGCCCGTCGTGCGCAGGTAGCATTCGGCGGCGCGGCTCAGGGCCCGGAATTTCCGCTGCGTGGCGGCCGCTTCGGGCGGCGTGAGCGATCCTGCCCGACGGGTTTTGACCTCCACGAAGTGCAGCACGCCCTCTTTCAGGGCCACGATGTCCAGCTCGTAGCGGCCCTGCCGCCAGTTGAGGGCGCGGATGTCGTACCCCTCGCGGCGGAGATGTTCGGTCGCGGCCCGCTCGCCGGCCTGTCCCGTTTCGGCCGTCGTCGTCAATGGATGATGCGTTGAATGGTGTTGGCGCGCTCCATGGCGTTTTTCAGCCCCTCGGCGTCGTCGCGTTCGAGCATCCGGCGCATGATCTGCAACTGGTGTATGTGTTCGCGCAGCACGTCCAGCACGTTGTATTTGTTGCGCAGCAGGATCGGGACCCACGTTGCCGCCGAACTCTTGGCCAGGCGCACCGTGCTCTCGAAACCGCCGCCCGCCAGGTCGAAGATGTGACGCTCCTCGCGCTCCTTTTCGAGCACCGTGAGCGCCAGCGCGAACGAGGTGACGTGCGAGATGTGCGAGACATAGGCCGCGTGCAGGTCGTGCTCTTCGGGGTCCATGTAGACGGCCGGACTGCCCAGCGTGCGGAAGATGCTTTCGACCGTGGCCAGGGCGTCCTTGTCGCTCCGCACCGTGTCGCACAGCACGACGCTGCGGCCCGTGAACGCGCCCCGCTGGGCGGCTTTCGGACCGCTGTACTCCGTACCCCACATCGGGTGCGCGGCGACGAAGCGTCCGCGGCGGGCGTGCATCGAGATCACCTCGCACAACTCGCCCTTGATCGAACCCATGTCCATCACCACCTGCCTGCCGCCCGCGCGGTTGAGCGCCTTGACAGCCATCAGCGGGATGGTGTCGACCGGGGTGGCCAGCACCACGAGATCGGCTTCCGGAACACCCTCCTCGAAACTCACGATCCGGTCCGCAAGGCCCAGCTGCAACGCCTCGGCAGCGTGTTCTTCGGAGCTTTCGACCCCGAGTATCTCCTCTGCGATGCCGTGGTCGCGAAGGGCCAGGGCGAACGAGCCTCCGATAAGGCCCAGACCCGCAATCAGTACTTTCATAAAACGATATAGCTATTTATAATAAAAAAGACAGGTCGCCGCCCGGTTCGACCTCGAAGGTTTCGACTCCTTTGCGGAACATCCGCATCGGGCGTCGGCCGATCAGCTCCAGTTTCCCGTCCTCGCAGCGCAGCATGCAGCCTTCGCGCAGTCCGGCCACCCAACGGCGCGGATTGGCCTCGATATACTCCAGGATGCGCTGTTCGCGGGTCTCCCCGGCGTGCCCCGCGGGGTTGGCGTCGAGGTAGTGGGGGTTGATCTGGAATTTGACCGCTCCGATGGCTTTGAACGACTCCGGTTCCACGATGGGCATGTCGTTTGTTGTCGAGATCGTCGGGCAGCAGACGTTGCTGCCTGCCGACCAGCCCACGTAGGGCGTTCCGGCCTTGATTTTGCGGAGGATGGCCGTCATAAGCCCCTGCTGCTGCATCTTTTTGGCCAGGGCGAACGTGTTGCCGCCCCCGACGCAGATCGCTTCGGCCCCGCGGACGAGGGCGGCGGGGTCCTTGGCCCGGTGGACCGAACGCACGCGGATGCCCAGTTCGGCGAAACGCGCCTGCACCTTTTTTTCGTAATCGGCGTAGGAGAACGTGACGGCCGCGTAGGGAACGAAGACGATTTCGCGCACCCCGTCGAGAAAACGCCCTATCTCTGGCAGCGGATAGCGCAGGTATTCCTCGCCGGCATTGGTCGAATTCGAGATCAGAAGCAATTTCATAAGGATATGGTTTTGAACGTATTAATTAAAATTTTGTGCTAAATGTCGAAAAAGTTGTGAATAAAAAAACAGGCCGTTTTGTCAAAAGTAATAAAAAAAGTGTTACTTTTGCGCAAAATTGCTCTGGAAATGTAAAAGAACTATTTCCAAATAATTGTTTAACTAAAAAATTAAAATTATGTCAGAAGTTCAATCAAAAGTTGTCGAGATCATCGTCGACAAACTGGGTGTCAAGGAGTCGGAGGTAGTACCCGAAGCAAGCTTCACCAACCACCTGGGCGCAGACTCGCTCGACACCGTAGAGCTGATCATGGAGTTCGAGAAGGCTTTCGATATCCAGATCCCGGATGAGGACGCTGAGAAGATCGCTACCGTAGGTGATGCCATCAAGTACATCGAGGAGCACAAGAAATAATTTTTTCTTTTAGAATTTCGTTCACGGCCAACAAAGCCTTAAATTTATGACAGGAAGAAGAGTAGTTGTTACGGGCATCGGTACGATAAACCCGCTCGGTAATAGTATAGAGGAGTATTTTTCGAATCTGGAGAAGGGAGTCAGCGGTGCCGCACCGATTACTCATTTCAATGCCGAAAAGTTTAAGACCCAATTCGCTTGTGAAGTAAAGAATTACGACCCGGCTCAGTATTTCGACCGCAAGGAGGTTCGCAAATACGACCTGTTCACCCAGTATGCCCTGATCGCCGCCACGCAGGCCGTGGAGGATTCGGCCCTCGATCTCGAGAAGGTCGATAAGGAGCAGGTGGGTGTCATTTGGAGCTCGGGCATCGGAGGAATCAAATCTTTCTTCGATGAGTGTCTGGGCTGGGCCGCCGGGGACGGAACCCCGCGGTTTAGCCCATTCTTTATTCCCCGCATGATCTCCGACATCGCTGCCGGTTTCATCTCCATGAAGTACGGCTTCATGGGGCCGAACTACTGCACCGTGTCGGCCTGCGCTTCGTCGAACCACGGCATCACGGCCGCCTTCGACGCCATCCGTTACGGCAAGGCCGACGTCATGGTGGCCGGCGGTTCGGAGGCTGCGGTCAACGAGCCTTCGGTCGGCGGATTCAACTCCATGCAGGCGCTTTCGACGCGCAACGACGATCCGCAGCACGCTTCGCGTCCTTTCGACAAGGACCGCGACGGATTCGTGATCGGCGAGGGCGCCGGGGCGCTGATCCTCGAGGAGTATGAGCACGCCAAGGCGCGCGGTGCGAAGATCTACTGCGAGGTCGTCGGCGGAGGCGCTTCGGCCGACGCCTACCACTTCACGGCTCCCCACCCCGAGGGCAAGGGTGCCATGAAGGCGATGCGCGACGCCATCAAGGACGCCGGCATCAAACCCGAGGACATCGACTATGTGAACGTGCACGGAACCTCGACCCCCGCGGGCGACATTCCCGAGCTGAAAGCCGTAGCGGGCGTTCTGGGCGAGCACGTGTACGATGTCAACATCTCCTCGACCAAGTCGATGACGGGCCACCTGCTGGGTGCCGCCGGAGCCGTCGAGGCCCTGGCCTGCATCTTTGCGATGACGCACGGCGTGGTGCCCCCCACGATCAACTGCGAGAACCTCGATCCCGGGATCGACCCGAAGCTGAACCTGACGCTCAACAAGGCGCAGAAACGCGATGTGAAATGCGCGCTGAGCAACACGTTCGGATTCGGCGGTCATAACTCGACGATCATTTTCCGCAAGCTCTAACCCCGTTGACGACCCGTTGCCGTGATTGATTTTCTATTGCGTCCGCTGCGGCGGAATTACGGGCGTGACCGGGCGTATTACAGAATTGTCGATGATCTGTTCGGATTCATTCCGCACAACATCGAACTTTACAAGCTGGCTTTGATTCACAAGTCAGCTTCTTTGGTTTTGGAGGACGGCCGTTCGATCAACAACGAGCGCCTGGAGTATCTGGGCGACGCGGTGATCGAGGCCGTGACTTCGGACTATCTCTTCATCGAATACCCCGACCGCGACGAGGGGTTCATGACCCAGTTGCGGTCGAAGATCGTCTCGCGGCAGTCGCTCAACGCGCTGGCCGTGAACCTCGGTCTGGATGTCCACGTGATTTCGAACGGCGGCACGGGCATTACCCAGAAGCATATCTACGGCGACGCCTTCGAGGCGATGATGGGGGCGGTCTATCTGGATCAGGGGTATGAGTTCGTCAACCGCCTGCTGATCAACGATATTTACCTCCGGTTTCTGGATTTGGAGGAGCTTACCGAGTCGGAGACCGATTTCAAAAGCCGCCTGATCGAGTGGAGCCAGAAGAACCGCCACCGGATCGAGTTCCGCACGGAGCACGACAAGGAGTATGCGTCGAACCACCCGGTGTTCTGCTGTACGGTGCTGATCGACGACATGGAGGTGGGGCACGGCGCCGGGGAGTCGAAAAAGGAGGCCGAGCAGCATGCGTCGTTCTCCGTGGCGCAGTATCTGAGCGACGAACAGTGCGCCTCGCTGTTGGACAAGGTCGATCGTCTGAGAGCCCATGAAAAATATCCACGATAAAATGGCCGCACGGGGTGTGGAGGCTTTGGACGATGCCGAGCTGCTGACCCTGCTCACCGAGGACGGGCAGGCGGCCCGGGCGTTGCTGGAGGCTTACGACGGTTCGCCGGCGCGTATCGCCGGGGAGTCCGAAGCCCGCCTGCGCATGGTCGGCGGACTGGGTCTGAAACGGGCGCGGCTGCTGTTGGCGGCCGCGGAGTTCGGACGCCGCGCGGCCGCGGACCGGGCTGCGGAGGCCGATTCCGTGGCGACGAGCGACGACGTGGTACGGCTATTTCGGCCGCAGTTGCAACGCCTCGCCCACGAGGAGTGCTGGGTGGTTTACCTCACTTCGTCGAACCGCATCATCGAGCGTCAGCGCGTGAGCCAGGGCGGGGTGACGGGCACGGTGGTCGATCACCGGCTGATCGTCAAACGGGCGCTGGAGTTGCTCGCCACGCAGCTGATCCTGATCCACAACCATCCTTCGGGCACCCCCGAGGCGAGCGGGCAGGACAAGGCGCTGACCGAGCGGGTCGCGCGCGCCGCGGAGCTGTTCGACATCCGCCTGCTGGACCACATCATCATCGCCCGCGAGGGGGATTTCTCGTTCCGCCGCGAAGGGTTGATGGGGCGGTAGGTCTCCCGGGGGGGGGGGAAAATAAACGGCGGTCTTACAAAGACCGCCGTTCGGTTTTCGGGAGGAAAGTCCGTCAATAGAAAATCCGGTGCGTTTCGGTCTCCTTGTAGCCTCGTTCGGAAAGGATCGTTTCATTGTCGCCTTTTCGCTGGAAACACTCTACCTCCTGAGACCAGATGACCTCGGTGATCCGTCCATCGACCTGCTTCCATTCGATCCGCTCGTTCAGGGCTCTGAAACTGATAATTGATCCGTCGGGTAATGGCTCGACCGAGAACATGCTCTCGTCCGGATAGCTGTTCGTCAGATGGGCGCTGCGTTTGCCCAGCCGCCCGATTCCGGAGAGTACCGCTCCCATGGAGAAGTCGGTGTCCTCGATGTCGGGGCATACCTCGAACAGGAGTGCATTGAGGTCGAGGTTGCACATTGCGGGCGTGTTGGACAGGTCGGACAGGTCGGCGTGGTATTCGAATTCGTAGCTGAAATCGACTTCCTTGCCTTGGTAGATGTCGAGACCGGTGAGGTCGTTGCCGCTCCAGCGGCAGACCGTGCGCGGGTAGTAGTGATATTCGTCGCCGCTGTATGTGCACTCCTTGCAGCGGTCGTTGCCGTCGTAGGCGAAAGTCCAGCGTTCGGGACCGTTGTCGTTGCGGGCGGCGACGGCGCGCCCTGCATCGTCGAGCGTGACGGTGTACGATCCCTTTTCGGGCGATTCCGTCGTTTCGGCGGACAGTTTCAGGGTCTTGGCGTCGGGATAGCTGATCCGGAGGACCTCATCCATGGCGTCGGCCGAGTTCTCCGGGGTGTCGTCCCATTCGTAACACGTGAGGCGTCCGGCATCGTCGTATGTGAAGCGGCTGGTCGAAGTCCATCGTTCCGGGTCCGAATCGCCGCTGTTTCGGATTGTCTGCTGGCGGCTGTCGATGCGCATTATCCGGTTGGCCGGTGTCGATTCGATGGGGTCGTCCGCGCCCTCCTGCGTGACGGTGATCTCGATCTTCGACGTGCCGCACGTGATGACGATTGTCGCCGTGCGCGACGCTCCCGACGTGTTGGGTTCGAGGGTGATTTTCAGCGTGTAGCTGCCTGCCGCGTCGCCGTGGTCGGGCGAGATTCCGATCCAGTCGGGGGCTTCGGCGCGGGTCTTTTCGGCGATCGTCGAGGTCCACGCCCCTTCGGTCGTGAAGGTCACGCCCCGGGCGGCCTGCGTGTCGTCGGCCGTGACGGTCTGTTCCAGTTGCCGGGTGTCCGGGACCTTGATCTGCCCGAAATCGCCCGAATAATCCTTGTCGTCGCTGCATGACGCGAGCAGCGCGGCGGCGATGAACGCCATGAAGAATTTTGCTGTTTTCATTTCGTTTATTTTGTTTAAAGGGTTGTTCCCGTCCCGGTAAACAAAAGGCGCAGGCAAGATTTCGTATCCACAGGTGAGGTATTGGACGACCCGAACGGTAGAATAGGGAAATATGCCCGCGCTGAAAACAGCGAAGGCATCACCTTTGTTCCTTATCGTTCTGTGAAAGTGTCCAATTTTCACCCGTAAGAAAAAAGCCGATGCGCTTTTTATCGTCGTATGTCGGCGGCCCTCGCAGGCTGCCGGCACAAATATAGAAATAAAATCCGTATCGGCGGCGGCTTTTATTATTTATTTTGTACTTTTGTAATTCGGTAAATCAGTAAAGTAAAACAGATTGCGATGACTCAGGAAGAACTTTTCAAGAAACTTGTCGCCCATTGCAAGGAGTACGGCTTCGTATTCCCTTCGAGCGAGATATACGACGGACTCGGCGCCGTGTACGATTACGGGCAGAACGGCGTGGAGCTGAAGAACAACATCAAGCGCTATTGGTCGATTTTGGGTGTTTTGCTCCATTGAATGCTTTTTTGAGGGTGTTTCAGGAGCAGGGAGTGACGATCACTTACCGGCAAGCCCGTGAACCGATGGGATTATTAAAGATTGAACATATAAAGGCTATTTTGAAAATGCCTGAAGTGAGTGAAAGATTTCGTACAGCACATGGACGGGAATGGAATCAGAATGATGTCGCAATCATGTATCAGAGTTTTGAGAAACATTTGTTTGCTTCACTTCAGGATTTTACGACTCCTGTTCCGGGAGTTGTAGAGACAATGGAACAATTACGTCGTGAAGGGATCCGTATTGGTTCAACGACTGGGTATACCGACGCTATGATGAAAATTGTACAACCCGGAGCTGCTGCTCAGGGATATATTGTAGATTGTCTGGTAACTCCGGATCATTTGCCTGCCGGACGCCCGGCTCCTTATATGATTTACCGGAACATGACAGAGCTGGCGATTCCTTCTGTTGACGAGGTGGTTAAAGTTGGAGATACTATCGCCGATATCCGGGAAGGATTGAATGCAAAAGTATGTTCTGTCGGAGTAATTACAGGTAGTAATGAGTTGGGGTTGACCGAGGAGGAATACAAAACTATGCCTGAACCGGAGTTATATACTTTGAAACAAGAGGTCAGAGAGCGGATGATGGCAGCCGGTGCACATTATGTGCTGGATAATATCCGTGAATTGCCGGACCTGATACATAATTTAATGAATAAAAAATAATAGGTGTATGAGAAATTATTTACTGTTGACTCCTGGACCGTTGAGTACTTCTGAGACGGTGAAAGAAGCCATGTTACAGGATTGGTGTACCTGGGATAAAGATTACAATGAAGGAATAGTTACTGTGATCCGGAAAGAATTGCTGGAGGTGGCAGGACTGGATGAGAAGGAATATACAACTGTGTTGTTACAAGGAAGTGGGACTTATGGCGTAGAGGCAACTTTGGGAGCTGTCGTGAAACCTACCGACAGGTTACTGATTATAGCGAATGGTGCTTATGGCAAACGGATGGCGGCCATTGCTGATTATTATAAACTGGATTATGTCATGGTGGCTTTGAAAGAAACGGAGCTGATTACCCCCGCAATCGTGGAGGAGGCTTTGAAAAATCATCCTGGAATCAGCCATTTGTCTTTGGTCCATAGTGAAACAACGACGGGTTTATTGAATCCGATTGAAGAAATTGCAGAGGTGTTGCGTGGACGCGGGATCACCTGGATCGTTGATGCCATGAGTAGTTTTGGAGGGATTCCTATCGATATGAAAAAACTGGGTATTGATTTTCTGGTTAGTAGTGCCAATAAGTGTATACAGGGAGTTCCGGGCTTTACCTTTGTTCTCGCTTCTCGGGAAAAATTGCTGAAATGCAAAGGAGTTGCCCGTTCTTTGTCCCTGGATATTTATGCCCAATGGGAAGAAATCATTACATATACCGTAATCTATACGGACGGAGTCGATAACGCCGTTATTTTCCGCGATCAGGTCTATTCGG
>ENA-USUJ01003248-USUJ01003248.1-human-gut-metagenome-genome-assembly--contig:-NODE-3248-length-11157-cov-3.135379_pt1 | contig 11157 bp, 9 predicted proteins | sample MGYA00250061_ERZ773398 | MGnify/ENA primary metagenome ERZ773398 (study PRJEB29103, sample SAMN06111992) | human gut metagenome | biome: human gut; feature: ankylosing spondylitis patient; material...
CCATTCGGCTCGCCGCTGTCGGTCCGGCAGATCCGATAGGTCTTCCCTTCCTTGCCGGGGATGGGCCCATATAATAAATAACGTTTCCCTGCATGTCGATAGGCAAAGCTTCCCCAGCATCCAGCGCTTCCTGCATTCTCTTATGCGCTGCGTCTCTCGCCGTGTAGATGGTTCCCGTAAGAGTCACGTAGTCACCGGCCCGGAGAGACACTGCATCTTCTTTCTTAATTGGTACACTGATCTGTCTGTCCATGTTTTCCTCCCGCTCCTCTTATTTTAAATAACACGATGCGCATGGCGGTTTACATGACAGCAGATATTTACTGCCATCGGGAGTCCCGCGATATGCGTCGGATATGTCTCAATATTGACTGCCATAGCGGTCACACGGCCGCCAAGTCCCCCCGGTCCGATTCCGAGACCGTTGATCTTTTCAAGCATTTCTTTCTCCAGTTCTTTGACATATGGAACCGGAGATTCCTCGTTCAGATTTCTCGTCAGGGCATGCTTTGCCATCAAGGCGCACTTTTCAAATGTTCCTCCGATACCAACACCTACTACCATCGGAGGACAGGCATTCGGGCCTGCGTCACGGACTGCCTCTAAGATCTTCTCCTTCACTCCCTCAATACCGTCCGCCGGCTTTAGCATGAACACACGGCTCATATTTTCACTTCCGAATCCCTTCGGCGCCACGGTAATATCCACCCGGTCTCCGTCTACGATCTCATAGTGGATGATCGCCGGGGTATTATCTTTTGTATTCACACGATCGATGGGATCGCGGACAACAGACTTTCTTAAATATCCATCCACATATCCCTGACGGACACCTTCATTGATGGCATCCGTCAGATTTCCTCCTTCGATATGTACTTCCTGTCCGACCTTGATAAAAATAACAGCCATGCCCGTATCCTGACAGATCGGGATCATGTCTCTTCCGGCAATCTCAAGATTTTCCTGAAGCTGGTTTAAAATCTGCTTTCCGAGAGGAGATTCTTCCTTCTCCACGCTCTCATCAAATACTTTTTTCATATCATCCGAAAGGAAATGGTTCGCTTCAATACACATTTCCCGGATATTTTTTGTGATTTCACTCGTCTGAACGGTCCTCATAGACGATTTTCCTCCTGATTATTTTTTGGGATTGATCGCCATCGGACGGATTCCCTCCGGAATCGGCGGAATATATCCCTCTGTGCCGACGCGTCTTCTTAACTCTTTTTTCGCCTCTTCAATGAGTTCCGGTTTCTCCAGCATATCAATGACAGTTCCCGCCATGACTTTTCCGGCAAACTGCATCCCCTTGTGGGCGATGGAAGATTTGCCCTGAGATACCATCTGCCAGGAATGTCCCGGGGTTCCTGCTGCCTCTGTCACGGCATTGATCTGCGCTGTCGGGCATACCCAGCTCACATCGCCGACGTCTGTTGAACCTTTCATGCACTCTTCCGTATCCATCAGCGGAACGATAAAGTCATTGATCACATCATCCGCATGTGGCGCCAGGAATTTCTCTACGGCCGCCTTTCTGGATTTTTCGTATCTCACGAGAATATCCTGAATATCCACATGGTTTCCTCCAAAGGTCGCGCCGATCTTTCCTGCGAACTCGATCTCCTCCGCTGTATACGGTTCTCTCTCGATCTCCTCAAGATTCTTCTGCATGACCTCTTCCATGACCGTGTTATCTACGAGGTTGGAACATGCCTTTACGAACTGAAGTTCCATCTTTGTTCCCGTCATGAGGGCTGCACCTCTCGCAATATCGTTGACACGCTCATAGATTTCCTTTACCTGACTGTTCTTCGGCGCACGGATCAGGTATAAAACTTCACTGTATGGCTGTACAACATTCGGGGAGTACCCGCCTGTGTTGGTGATCGCGTAGTGGATACGCGCTTCCTGAATGATATGTTCTCTCAGGTACTGGACGCCTGTATTCATAAGTTCCACAGCATCAAGAGCACTTCTTCCGAGCTCCGGGCATGCCGCCGCATGGGATGCCTGACCATAGAAGCGATAGATGATCTGATAGTTTGCCAGAGAACTTCCCACTGAAACCAAATTCTTATCACCCGGATGCCATGTCACTGCAAAGTCCAGCTGATCGAACACGCCATCTCTCGCCATAAAACTCTTTCCGGATCCGCCTTCCTCGCCCGGACAGCCAAAGAATACAACTGTTCCCTCTTTCTGATTCTTCTCCAGATACTCTTTTACCGCAATTGCAGCAGCAACGGAACCTGTTCCGAGAAGGTTGTGTCCACATCCATGTCCCGGCGCGCCGTCTTCCATTGCGATTTTTTTCAGACTCTGAGACTCCTGACTAAGTCCCGACAGCGCATCAAACTCACCGAGAATACCTACTACCGGCTTGCCAAAGCCGTATGTACCTGAAAACGCTGTGGCGATCCCTGCAAGATTTCTCTCTACCTTAAATCCCTCTGTTTCAAGAAGTTCACACTGTATGTCCGTGGAATGTAATTCCTGAAATGCCGTCTCCGGCTGATCCCAGATCTTATCGCTGGCTTCACAAACCGGTCCGCGCTCTCTGTCTACTGCCTTTAGTGCCTCTGACTTTGTAATTCCCATTGCCGCATCCTCCTAAAAATTATTGTATCATGTTACCGCGGCAACCGCTAAAGTCTCATGCAAGGCATAGACTTTCGCTCATTGTCCGCGTAAAAATACAGGAACCCGGTATTCCCAGATTCCTGTATCCAAATCACTCCAGAGCCAGAAATCCTGTTTTATGGATGAAGAACACGCTCAAAGCCACTCTTCATATGCATGAGCATTATTCCTCCGTGGTCTCTTTCTCCTCATCTTCCGGATTTTCCGGAGCTTCCACGTCTTCATTCTCCTCATCCTGACGGTTGCTTTCCCGCACTTTGGCAATGGACGCAACACGGACATTGGAGTCTGCATCAATGCTCATCATTTTTACGCCGGATGTATTTCTGCCGATAATGGAGATATCGTCAACACTCATACGGATCAGAATTCCTTCATTGGTGATCAGCATAATATCTCTTCCGTCATCAAGCAGCTTCATTCCGACAAGATTTCCTGTCTTTTCTGTTACATTATAGCAGAGAAGTCCCTTACCGCCGCGAAGCTGCAGCTTAAATTCAGAGATTCTCGTTCTCTTTCCGTATCCCTTTTCGGAGGCAACGAGCATATACTCGCCCTGACTTGCCATCTGCATTCCGATGACTTCATCGCCCTCATCGAGCTTCATTCCGATCACGCCATAGGAAACACGGCCGGTAATTCTCGCATCCGTCTCTTTGAAGCGGATAGACATACCGAATTTTGTCGCGAGGAAAATATCCTCGGTATTGTCTGTTACTTTTACCTCGATCAGCTCATCGCCTTCGCGGAGCAGGATCGCCTGAAGACCTGTCTTTCTCATGTTGCTGTATTCACACATTCTGGTCTTCTTCACCATTCCGCCCTTTGTAGCCATGAAGAGATACTTGTCATCATCGATCTCACGCATCGGGATCGCCGCTGTAACCTTTTCACCAGCCTGAAGCTGTAAAAGGTTCACAATAGCCGTTCCGCGGGCTGTTCTGCCTGCCTCCGGGATCTCATAAGCCTTGATCCGGTAGCAGCGTCCTGTGTTCGTGAAGAACATAATGTAGTGGTGGTTTGTTGTCATGAGAAGATCCTCGATGAAATCCTCATCGATAGTCTGCATTCCCTTGATTCCCTTTCCGCCGCGGTTCTGGCTCTTGAAATTGTCCACGGACATTCTCTTGATATATCCGAGATTAGTCATGGCAATTACAGTGTCATCATCAGAGATCAGGTCTTCCACGGACATATCATCATCAAAGCCGATCTTTGTCCGTCTGTCATCACCATATTTCTCGGAGATCACGAGGATCTCTTTTCTGATCACACCTAACAGTTTATTCTCATCCGCAAGGATTCCTCTTAATTCCGCAATCTTTGCCTCCAGTTCTTTGTACTCGTTCTCAAGCTTTTCCCTTTCCAGACCTGTCAGAGCACGAAGACGCATATCCACGATGGCCTGTGCCTGCGGATCTGTGAGTTCGAAGCGTTCCATGAGTTCACGTTTCGCCTCTGCGACATTTGCGGAGCCGCGGATGATCCTGATGACCTCATCGATATGATCTAAAGCTTTTAATAAGCCCTCTAAGATATGAGCCCGTTCCTCGGCCTTATTTAAGTCGTACTTCGTTCTTCTCGTCACAACGTCCTTCTGATGGTCCAGATAGTACTCTAACATCTGGAGGATATTGAGGACCTTTGGCTCATTGTTTACCAGTGCAAGCATGATCACACCGAAGGAATCCTGCAGCTGTGTATGCTTTAAGAGCTGGTTTAAGAGGACATTCGCATTCACATCTCTCCTGAGTTCGATGTTGATGCGGATTCCCTCACGGTTGGACTCATCGGTGATTCCGGTGATTCCGTCGATCTTCTTTGTCTTTACGAGTTCCGCGATCTTTTCAATGAGTCTTGCCTTATTTACAAGGTATGGAAGCTCCGTGACAATAATGTGGCTCTTTCCGTTCGGCGCTGTCTCAATATTTGTCACCGCGCGGACTCTGATCTTTCCCCGTCCTGTACGGTACGCTTCTTCGATTCCTCTCGTTCCCAGGATCTCAGCTCCTGTCGGGAAATCCGGTCCTTTGATGATCTGTAAGATCTCCTCCAGGGAGGTCTGTCTTCCTTCCTCCACCTGGTTGTCGATGATCTTTACGACAGCCGCGATGACCTCGCGGAGGTTGTGGGGCGGGATGTTGGTGGCCATGCCGACCGCGATACCGGTCCCGCCATTTACGAGAAGGTTCGGAAATCTGGACGGAAGTACCGTTGGTTCCTTCTCCGTCTCATCGAAGTTCGGGATAAAGTCAACGGTATCTTTATAGATGTCCGCCAGCATCTCAACGGAGATCTTGCTGAGTCTCGCCTCGGTGTATCGCATGGCAGCGGCACCGTCGCCATCGATCGAACCAAAGTTTCCGTGTCCGTCTACGAGCATGTAGCGCATGGACCATTTCTGAGCCATGTTTACCAATGCTCCGTAGATGGAGCTGTCTCCGTGCGGATGATATTTACCCATGGTATCGCCGACGATACGGGCGCTCTTTCTGTGGGGCTTATCCGGACCGTTGTTCAATTCCGCCATGGAGTAGAGGACACGTCTCTGTACCGGTTTTAAGCCGTCACGGACATCCGGGAGCGCTCGCGACGCGATAACGCTCATGGCATAGTCGATGTACGACTTTTCCATGGTCTTCTTTAAGTCTATCTCATGAATTTTGTCAAAAATATTCGGTTCCATTCTTTCCTCCAATGCAGCCTGCGCTGCGCCTTAAACCTGCGTAAACTGCGCCGCCTGACGTTCCGGAAGGATTTTATCTCTTTCCGGAGCGCCCTGCTGCCGCATTAAATGTCAAGAGTTCCGTACTTCGCGTTCTGTTCGATGAACTCACGGCGTGGTCCGACATCTTCTCCCATCAGCATGGAGAATACATAATCGGCTCCGGCTGCGTCTTCGATGGTGACTTGCTTCAACAGGCGGGTTTCCGGGTTCATGGTAGTTTCCCATAACTGTTCCGGATTCATCTCTCCCAAACCTTTGTAACGTTGGGTCGTCATACCTTGTTCGGAACCGTTGTTATATTGTTGCATGAAGCGCAGGCGGTCGGCTTCCGTATAGCAATACTCTTCGATTTTACCCTTCTTGCAACGATAAAGCGGAGGAGTGGCGATATACAAGTGGCCTTTCTGGATGAGTTCGGGCATGTAGCGGTAGAAGAGCGTCATCAGCAGTGTGTCAATGTGGGAACCATCGACATCGGCATCGGTCATGATGATTACTTTATAATAGCGTAGCTTTTCATAATTGGCTTCCTTGCTGTCTTCGCCTAAACCGAAACGTACGCCCAAAGCTTGTATGATGTTGTTCACTTCCTCATGTTCAAAGGCTTTGTGCCACATGACGCGCTCCACGTTGAATATCTTACCGCGGATGGGGAGGATAGCCTGATATTGACGGCTGCGCCCTTGTTTGGCAGAACCGCCGGCCGAATCACCCTCGACGATGAACAGTTCGCAGTTGGCTGCATCCTTGTCCGAACAGTCGGCCAACTTGCCCGGCATACCGCCGCCCGACATCGGACTCTTGCGCTGTACGCTTTCACGGGCCTTGCGGGCAGCCACACGTGCTGTCGCAGCCAGGATGACTTTGTCCACAATCAGTTTGGCTTCTTTCGGATGCTCCTCCAAATAATAGCTTAAGGCTTCGCCTACGGCTTGCTGTACGGCGCCGGCTACTTCGCTGTTACCCAATTTGGTTTTGGTCTGCCCTTCAAACTGCGGTTCGGCTACTTTGATGGAAATGACGGCGGTGAGCCCCTCGCGGAAGTCCTCGCCGGAGATTTCTACCTTGTTCTTCTCCAGCTTTTCCAATTCCTTGGCGTATTCGTCTTCAGCGTATTTCTTCAGCGTACGGGTCAGTGCCGTGCGGAAGCCGGCCAAGTGCGTACCGCCTTCTATGGTATTGATGTTGTTGACGTAGGAGTGGATATTTTCCGTATAACCGTTGTTGTACATGATGGCTACTTCGATAGGAACCCCTTGCTTTTCCGTGTTCAGGTATATCACGTCGTTGAACAGGTGGATACGGCTGGAATCAATGTAGCGCACGAATTCTTTCAGGCCGTCCTTGCTGTGGAATGTCTCGCTGCGCGGCACACCGTTCTCGTCCTTTTCGCGCATATCGGTCAGGATAATGGTGATACCGGCATTCAGGAATGCCAGTTCGCGCATGCGGTTGGCCAAAATCTCATATTTGTAAGTGGTCGTGATGAAGATGCTGCTGTCCGGCCAGAACTGTTGGCGTGTGCCCCGAAGTTCGGTTTCGCCTACGACCTTGACCGGATAAAGCGGCTTGCCGCATTCGTATTCTTGTTGGTAAATCTTGCCTTCCCGGAAGACTTGCGAAAGCATGTGGGTAGAAAGGGCGTTTACGCAAGACACACCGACACCATGAAGACCTCCGGACACCTTATAGGAACCCTTGTCGAACTTGCCACCCGCATGAAGTACGGTCATTACGACTTCCAATGCGGACTTGTGCTCTTTTTCATGCATGTCTACCGGAATACCGCGGCCGTTGTCTTGTACGGTGATGGAGTTGTCTTCATTGATAGTGACTTCTATGTGAGTACAATAGCCGGCAAGTGCTTCGTCGATGGAGTTATCCACGGTTTCATAAACCAAGTGGTGCAAACCTTTCTCGCTGATGTCTCCGATATACATCGCCGGACGTTTGCGTACGGCTTCCAGTCCTTCCAGCACCTGAATGCTGCTGGCCGAATAATTTGTGCCTTTTATTTCTTCTTCTGACATAGTTTTAATTCGTTCATATTTAACGCACAAATATACGCAAAAACTTTGAAAGGGGAAAGGAAAAAGGAGGGTTTTGCCCTTTATGTAATCGTGAAAATCCTATAGGTTTGTCGGGTTTAGACGAGGATGTTTGCTTGCGTCGGTCGAAAAGTGTAATTTTGCCGTTTAAAGAAGTTGCCGGGGCGTGATGTCGATTTTTAATAATGAGAAAAAGAGGTGATGGATAATTATCTGGAGATAGCCGGTACATGTGTCGGTCTGATTTACCTTTGGCTGGAATACAAAGCCAGTATTTATTTATGGATAGTAGGTGTAGTCATGCCGGCCATCTATATTTTCGTGTATTATGAAGCGGGATTGTATGCAGATTTTGCTATCAATATTTACTATCTGTTGGCGGCAGCATACGGATGGTTGAGCTGGAAATACGGACGGGGCGGAAAGGAGGACGCTGCTTCTGCTCTGTCGATAACCCATACTCCTCCCCGGATTTATGTGCCTTTGTGCTCGGTCTTTGTGGTCACTTTGGTATTGATTGCCTGGGTCTTGACAGAGTTTACCAATAGTGACGTGCCTTGGTCGGATAGTTTTACGACGGCTTTGAGTATTGTGGGAATATGGATGCTGGCCCGTAAATACGTAGAGCAGTGGTTGGTGTGGATTGTAGTCGATGTGGTTTGCTGCGGATTGTATGTCTATAAGGAACTTTATTTTACGGCAGGGCTGTATGGCCTTTATGCCCTGATTGCTATCGGAGGATATAAGAAATGGATACGAATGATGGAGGAAGAGAAATGAGACGGGTCGATTGGGATTTCGTGCCGGAAGCGGTAGTTGTGGGGAACGGGGAGTTTCCTGTGTCGGCTTTGCCGTTGAGGATACTGGATACAGCTCCTTTTACGGTATGTTGTGACGGAGCGGCCGACCGTTATTTGGCATCGGGACGCGTGCCGGATCGGATTGTAGGGGACGGAGATTCGTTGAGCGTGGAAAATCAAAAAAGATATGCGGGTATTATCCGGTATAATCCGGACCAAGAGACAAACGACCAGACCAAAGCTGTGAGCTATCTATTGGAAAAAGGATTTCGTCGGATTGCCATTGTCGGTGCTACGGGGCGTAGGGAAGATCATACTTTGGGGAATATCAGCCTGTTGATGGAATATATGCGGATGGGAGCGGAAGTACGTATGTATACGGATTATGGTTTTTTCGTCCCGGTGAAAGCGGATTCCCGTTTGTTCTGTTGCAAGGGGGTACAGGTTTCGATTTTTGCTTTCGGCACGCGAGGCTTGCGTGGGGAAGGTCTGGCTTATCCTTTGCGCGATTTTGCCAACTGGTGGCAAGGGACGTTGAACGAGGCGACCGGTGAAGAGTTCGTGATACGTGGGGAGGGGGAGTATTTAGTGTTCATCAATATGCCGACGGTTTCTTAGGGACAGTTTGCCCAATGGGTACAGATACAAAAAAAAGAGTTGAAGAAACTCCAACTCTTTTCTATATATGATTATTATCTATTATCCCAACTTGTTGATATAAACGGCCAATTTAGATTTCAGATTGGCAGCTTTGTTCTTATGGATAATGTTTACCTTAGCCAATTTGTCTAACATCTTTTGTACACTGGGATACATCGCTGTAGCCTCAGCCTTATCTGTCGTAGCGCGAAGCTTACGTACAGCATTACGCATGGTCTTCGCGTAATATCTGTTGTGGAGTCTTCTTTTTTCCTCCTGCCGTATTCTTTTTAATGATGATTTATGGTTTGCCATCTTTACGTTTAAATAATTCGTTCAACTTAGTAGTCCCTAGGAGAGTCGAACTCCTCTTTAGAGAATGAAAATCTCTCGTCCTAACCGATAGACGAAGGGACCAACGCGATTTGAGCTTTCGCTCTTTTGCTTTCTGAAACCGTTTTCAAGTCATTTGCAGACTACCGTTCTCATTTGCGATGCAAAGGTATGGCTTTTCTTTGAACCGACAAAATAAATCGAGGAAAATCTTTCAAAAAAATGTGTTTTTGGTGATTTTTTCCCGTATTTCGGTCGTTTTTCCTAATTTTAGTCCCCAAAAATGGAGATTTATGCAGGAAAAAACGCAAGGCGTGGTGTTGCGTACGCTAAAATACAACGACAATTCTTTGATTGTGGATATCTATACGGCCATACGTGGGACGGTGTCTTTCATGGTAAAGTTGCCAAAATCGCGTAAGGCGGCCCTCAAAGGTGTGTTCTTTCGGCCGCTTTCCATTTTGGAGATAGATTTCGACTACCGGCAGAAGTCGGCTTTGCAGCGCATACGGGATGTGCGGTTCGATTATACTTACCAGTCGCTGCCGTACGACCCGTATAAGTCTTCCATTGCTTTGTTCCTGGCCGAATTCCTGTGCCGGGTGTTGAAACACGAGGCGGGAGGCGGCCCGCTCTTTTCCTATATACTTTATTCTTTGCAATGGCTGGATGCCAGCGAGCGGGCTTTTTCCAACTTCCATTTGGTTTTCATCACGCGGTTGACGCGTTTTCTCGGCTTTTATCCCAATGTGGAGGCCTGGCATGAAGGGGATTATTTCGACATGATGAATGCCTGTTTTGTCCCTTCCCGTCCTTTCCATCATGCCTATCTGGAACCCAAAGAAGCGGCGGCCATTCCGATTTTTATGCGGATGAATTACGACTCCATGCGTTTTTTTGCGATGAACCGCAGGGAACGGGAGCGCTATATCGAGGTGTTGAATGATTATTACCGGTTGCATGTCCCGGAATTTCCCGAACTGAAATCTTTGGACGTATTGAAAGAAGTCTTTGCCTGAATCCTTGTTTTTTATTAACTTTGCCTGGTATGCAGACATTTATTCTTATCACCATTGTTGTTATCGCCACCATTCATTTGATGATGGCCTCCGTCTTGTCGTTGTATTCCCGATATAAAGTACAATATCTCTCCTTGGCGTGGATTATGGGTATATTCGGTGCTCTGTGCTGTGTAGCCATACCATTCAGTTATCTGCTCAGGTTTGAAAATATCGGTTTGCTTCATCCTTTCATGCTTTTAGCTTTGGTGGGCACTTGTTTCCTGCAAGGTATTTATCCTCTGAGTATTCCTATGCCGGGATATTTGCAGTGGGGACGAATGTGGCGTTATGCTTCGCCGGCCATATTCCTTATTATATTGTATGTCGTCAGTCTGCTTTTGGGGAACCGTCCGGTAATTGTTCATACCTATTCCGAACTGGCAGACTGCTGGTGGGGGCCGGACATGTTGTTCCGTCTGGCCGGTTTGGGATTGTCTGTCTATTATGTGGCCAATATACTTCGTCTGCCCCGCTTGTTGGTCAAGAATGCCGAGATACCCCGTTATTTGAAGGGTTACGTAACCGCCATGGGGCTGAATCTGGTGTTCTATATAGTAGTGACGGCAGTATTTCTATTTGTTCTGTCTCCTGAACATGTATTTGTTCTATCGGACGTTGGAGACCATGGCCATCCATTTGCCTAAGCCGGAGATTGTGGAAGTGGACGAAGCCCCCACGGAGGAGGTCATCGTGCAGGCCGAAAAGGAGGACTTCAACGAAGCCAACCGGCGTCGTTTCGAGCGGGTGGAATTCTTTATGCAGCACGACCGTGAGTGGCAAGACAACACATTCGGGCGCGACCGTCTGTGTGAGGCCACGGGAATCAATCGTCATTTGTTATTGCAGTGCCTCCGAAGTCAAGGTTACAATAATTGCCACGATTACATTAATTCTTACCGTATCAGTGC
>ENA-USUJ01003258-USUJ01003258.1-human-gut-metagenome-genome-assembly--contig:-NODE-3258-length-11129-cov-6.109121_pt1 | contig 11129 bp, 26 predicted proteins | sample MGYA00250061_ERZ773398 | MGnify/ENA primary metagenome ERZ773398 (study PRJEB29103, sample SAMN06111992) | human gut metagenome | biome: human gut; feature: ankylosing spondylitis patient; material...
CATTTCAAAAATTGGGAATTTTGCACATAAAAGTACAAAGTTGAACGCAATTTGCACACTAAATGGTACAAAAATGGTATTGAATGGAAACTGAAACAGTGGTACGATAAAACCAGCAAGGGACACTGCGGGGAGGTGGGCGAAATGAAGCAGTGCCATGAGGATTATCCGCCGCCGGAAGCGGCCCCGGAGGGAGAACCGGCAAGGAGAAACCACGGAATATCACTCCGTAATATTATAGCAAAATACGATATTTTGTGCAACCGACAAATCAGACAATAAAAAAAGAAAAATATGGAGAAAATGAAATGGAGACATACCGACAGGAGATTAAACGACTGGTGGAACAGTGCCAGGACGAACGGGATTTGTGGCTGATCCTGCGTTTCGCGCAAATGCTGCTTGAAAAAGAGTAAAGAAAGGAGCGGGAATAATCCCGCTCCTTTCTGAAGATCACAGGCCATTTTGGTCTGCGCCATAAACCGCCTGGTCGTGGGTGAATCCTTCAAACTCCAGCTGCTCAATCAGCCGGGAACGATTAAAGGAAGAAAAACTCAGGTAATCCGAAGCCTTCTTTGCGGCCTGCTCATTCCAATCTGCGCCGCAGTTATCAGCAGCGTAGGTTGCTTCTTCGGTGGTAAAGCCCTCATATTCCAGCTGGTCAATCAAGCCGGAATAGGAGAATGCGGAATAGCGCAAATAATCAGCTGCCGTTTCCACCGCCTGCTCATACCAGTCCGCGCCGCAGTTATCAGCTGCATAGGTTGCGGCTTCGGTGGTGCAACCCTCGTATTCCAACTGGGCAATCAGGCCGGAGTAGGAAAAGGAGGAATACCGGAGGTATTTATCTGCCTTGGTCAATGCATTCTGGTATTCGTAAGGGATGGAGGACGTTTCAGGCTGAGATTCAGCGGTGGGTTCGATAGAGGGGGCGGTGACGGTATCGGTATCCTTCGGCTCGGCAACGTAAGTATCGTAAACAGTACCGTCAGCGTCAACGACAGTCACAGTAACAGAGAAGTCACAGCAAATCGCAGATGCGGTGGTTACCTGCTGCTGAAAAATTGCAAGAACATGAGCAATTCGCAAAGAGTATAAAGTATAATCAGAACTGTTTCTCAAAACAACCTTGGCAGTTCTCGACTGGTCGTCGTAGGACAGCGCTGTAATAAAAAACTTATAGTTATCGTTATTGAGGATTGTATCAAACCAACCACCGACAAGAGATTCACGGGTGAACTGTAAATACTCGTCCCGGATTGCTTCGGTCATTGTAAATACAATAGAACCGTCCTCGTTCCTGACTGCATCGGCAAATCCCCAATTTTCCTTTGCAGCATCAATGTCCATGCCGGAAAAATCGACATCACCGACAACAGCAGGGATCGTAACCGTAACAAGGGGTTCCTGGGGCTCGGGGTCGGCAGCTGATTCGGCAACGGAGACTGGTTCAAAATCAGATACGGGATTGGAAGCGGAGATAACCTCCGAGACGGCGGGAGCCTCAACACTGGCGGAGGACGGTTCCGAGCTGGAGACCGGGGCAGATTGGCACCCGCACAAGAGCAAAGAAAGAAGGACGGATGCACAAAGTAGTTTTTTCATTGTTTTCTCTCCTTTTTTGATTTAGATAGTACCATTATAACAAAAAATCCATAATTAACAAGACATCGGGACAAAAAGGAATGGAGCAGGGCGAACCCTACTCCATTCCTTTTACTAGCTTCTGCATGAGTGCGGCGGCGGCTTCCCAATCTTCCGGGGTGAACGCAGCTAGAGAAGAAATAAAACGCTTGCGAATTGATTCTGGCTGGTCTTTCAAGACGGACGTAAAGAATTTCAACAAAGCTTCGTCCTTTGGACGAGGGATTTCCATAGGCCCGTCACCGGTTCGGAGCCATTCTTCGCGGATGTCAAAAGTCTGGCAAATGCTCCGAATGGTAGCGCTATTAGGAGTAATCCGGCCTACTTCCCAGGCAGAAACGGTGGTTTGCTGGGCGCCTACCCTAGCACCGAAGTCCGCTTGGGTAAGTCCAGCCTTTTCGCGCAGAAGCTTAATGCGCTTGTTCAATGCATCACCTCCTTTCACACATATAATAGTACAGAATAGTAAAAATGTCAAGAAAAAAAGTAGAAAAAGGTATTGACAAAAAGTATTCAATAGTATAAGATAAGTATGCAATCGTAAAACAAAGGAAGGAGGGGCGGAGATGTGGAATGACTGGAACGGGAAAGGGCCGTGGTGGGCAAAAACGCTGGAAGCTGCGTGGATCATCCTAATCAGCGTGGTAACGGCAATCATTACGCTACGATTAAGGTCGTGACAACGGAAGCGATGACCGGGAGAAGGATGTGGAGAACAACGACGTCTACGAGTTTGAGAACAAACAAAATTCTCCAGCGGTAACCGCTATAGGTTGGGGCAAAGCCGAGAATCTCACCGCTTGCGTTATGCAGGAATTTTAAGTAGCCTTTGGCTTCCAAGTCTTCGACGCAAGACTGAAAACGCGACGATTCCACATGAAATGTTTCGGCGGTGGAATCCAGTATATCGCTGACGAAAAAGAGCTTGTATTCGTCCGGACGCTGGGCCACATCGTCGAGGACAGCGCGAGACAGTTTATCCATGAGATCACCTCCTTACAGTGGGATTTTACCACGGGATGGGAGGCAGGACAAGAAGGAAGGAGGACAGAATATGTCTGAGCAGGAAAAGAAAATGGCTGAGGTGATTCGGGAGGGATTCCCGCAGCTCAGCGAGTTTGACAAGGGCTATTTTCTAGCCAAGATCGAGGAAGCGGCAGAAAAGGCGCAGAGAAAGGAGCAGACCGATGAAAGCGGCGACGAACAATCCATATGACCTGATGGGGAATGATCCGGATTTCCTGGCAGCCGCCGTATATGCGGACAAAAAACGCTTTATCCTGAACGGGGAGGCAACGGAAGACAAATACTGGCCCGTGTGGACGATGCTCCACACGGTAGAGTCCTGGAGAATTGAGGACAAGGTGCTGGTGATCGAGCTAAAGGGGGATGATGGAGCATGATTGAGGTAAGACGGTCAACGCGGGAAATCATCCGGGCCGACCCTATCAGCCAAAAGGATCGGGAGAGAGCATGGCTAGAGTACATCCGGGAAGCTGGCCCAGAGGCAATCAAGGAGGCGCTGAAAAAAGATGAACGCGCCGTGTAAGGACTGACGGGAGAGAACCGGGGTATGCCACGACAGCTGCGAGAGGTACATAAAGTTCCGCAGGGAGCGGGAGAAGATCAGAGCAGCGAAAGAGAAGGAGAGAATCCGGAGCAAAACGTATAAGGCACTAGTGCCGTACAGAATCCGGGGGGAGCAATAAGGAGGAAACGACAATGGAAGTAACACGAGAGGAAGCAAGAAAAATCGTGCAGGAAGCAATTGAGGAGAACCGGGACAGAATCCGGGCGGAGAAGGCAGAGGCGGCATTGCAGGCGGCAAACGAAGCCTGGGACAGAGCGTGGGAAAAGGCAATGCCGAAGTACCAGGCGAAGGAGGTAGAGCAGCGGACTGTGGGAATCGTGCATTACGGAAAGACGAGAGCGGAGGAAACTGAACGCGCGAAGGAAGCAGGCGCGTGGAGATTTCTATACGGGGTCTGCACCGGGGCGCTGGGGGTACTGATTATCACCTGTACGGTGATCCTGACGAGAATGCTGTAAACAGCCGCCCGCATGAGCGTTATCATGCCCACCGGCCAATGGCTGGTATACACTCCTATCTATGTGGGTGCTCCATCGTGCCAGGGGAGCACCCGCGAAAGGGAAAACGATGAACGATGTGTATTTTCGATGCAGTGAATGCGGGGGGCGGATTCTGGAGCCGGACAGAAAGACACATATATTCCGGGAGACGGACATTCCGCTGCGCTGCATCATAGAAAAAACAAAAAAACTGTACGGGGGAACCCTGTGCGAGAAATGCCGAGGAGGACGAGAAATGGACAATGGGAAAAACTTTGACGGGTATCTGGCCGCAATGGCGCAGGTATCTAACCGGGAGCGGGAAAAGCTGCTGGACAAGGCGAGAAACGACAAGGGGGTCACGGTGGCGGGCTACCTTAAACTAGAAAACTATGTCATGTCGATGGCGAGGAAGGAAAGAGAAGGATGAAAACGAAGCGGCAAGAGCAGATCAAGACGCAACTATCCAGGCGGATGAAGGTCAGAATGTTTGAACTGGACATGACGATGCGCGCCTTATCGAGAAAGTGCGGGGTGCCAGCGGCAAACATCGGAGCATACGTATCGAGAAAAACAATGATGAGCGCAGACGCGCTGGCGGCAATTGCGGATGGGCTGGAATGCTCGACGGATTGGCTCCTGGGGAGAAAGGAGGAGCGGGAATGACGGAACAGGATCGTGACCTGGTTCGGGCGCTGCGGTGTGCTGCAACAGCAATGACCGGGGATGAGCAGTGTAAAACGTGCAGGTACAACAAAAAGGAAGAATGGAACGGACACGAGTTGGAGAGCTGTGACGTTGACCGGATTTCGATGGATGCGGCAGATCGGCTGGAGGAGCTGCTAGGCAGCGAGGGAAACCAGCTGAACTCATAAATCATGAATTTGCGCCCCGTCCCGGAACATTATTATAAAGGTAGGTGTAAACGCACCTCCTCCATACTGGACATATGGCAAGGATAGCCGGGGCGGGGTACAAAGATATAGGAGGAAACTATGGCTGATTACATTGACCGTCAGGCCGCGATTGCGGCGCTGAGGGAATTTGCGGAGGAATGCAAGGGGGTACATAATGGATAACCAGATCAAACAGAGCAACACGCTATTTGCAGGCGTCCGGCCCTGCCATATCTATGGAGGCGAAACGGTTCTTCATGGCTTTTTTTAATTCCGAGATTCCGCGAATCGCAGTAGAAAATCCAACGCCGATGAAAATTGTTGGGTTGCCACCATATACACAGGCAATACAACCGTATGAGCATGGACACCCATACAGCAAAAGGACGTGTTTGTGGCTCAAGGGGCTGCCGAAGCTGGTGCCAACAAAAATTATTGCAGAGCACACACCATACGTCAACGGTGGTTGCAAGGATGCAAACGGAAACTACAGAAGATTCCAGGGCAGAAACGAGCGTGACCAAAAGGTTAGAAGCAAGTCATTTCCAGGGATTGCCCGGGCAATGGCGGAACAGTGGGGAGGGTTGATAAATGGATGATTACATCAGTCGAAAGGCTCTGATTGAACACATCAAAGCACACTGCGGTGGATGCGATAACTGTGGAGAGGTAATGCACTGCGCATGGGACACACCGGCAGAGGATGTGGAGCCGGTACGGCATGGGCACTGGATTAAACGCGGGTATGTCTGCGGGGAGAATGAATATGAGTGCTCCGAGTGCCACGAAACGGAATGGAGAACGAGCGACAGCAGAATGACATGGTGCATGTTCTGCGGAGCAAAGATGGATGGAGGTGATGAAACATGAAACGTAAAACATTTGTGAAGCAACTCATGGCGCTGGGCATCTCCCGGAATGAGGCAAACAGGCTGTGCCGGGAGGCGCTCGACAGTATGGCTAAATACCGGGAGAGCGGGCTGCCTGTTATGCTGGCGTGGGAATTCATCCTTGCGAATGCATGTGACCAATTTGTGGATATTTTCAGTCATGAGCAGGAGATCACGTGGCACGGTGTGACGTGCGATAAATATTGCTGGTGGTTGACCAAGCGGAGCAAAGAGCATCCTGGGAGGAGTTGGGTCAGGAGCCACCCTGGTATGTAGGAGGGACAAAAATGGACGCAGTGAAATATTTGAAAGAGCTGAACAGAATGTGCGCAAAGAGCAACTTCTGTGATGACTGCCCGATTTATAAGGCCACAAAGCGAAATTGCGGGATGGCATACAGCAACGCAGAAATGCTTGCGGACCATGTGGGAATTGTTGAGCAGTGGGCGAAGGAGCATCCGGCGGTGACGCGGCAGAGTGTGTTTCTGGAGCGGTATCCAAATGCAAAAACTGATGAAGATGGCGTTTTAAGTATTTGCCCAGATTATATTGAGGGCAGTTGCAGAAAGTATGAAGGCGTTGGTTGCAATGGTTGCAGGAGAAAATACTGGAGCGAGGAGATAGATGATGAATAACTTAAAACCGTGCCCATTTTGCGGGGGGCTGGCGCACATCAAGAGAGATATACACACAATAGCCATGGGGGATGGACATGACGTATAATATGAGGCTTCAAGGCGCCGAACTGGTTGACGCTTGTGCGTGGAAAGATAAAAATGGTGTGTGGTATATGAAACTCATGTATCAGTACCAGGACGGGAACGGCACACGGCTAATTTGCTTTCCGAAAGTTGGGTTTCCATTTGAAACATTGAGTTTGCCTATATTACGCGAATATGGGGTATCTGTTTTTGAAAAGAAATATAGCATTGAGATAAGAAACAACTATGTGAATGTGTACGAGGGAAACTTTAAAATCCCGGGAACGAAGGATGTCATACAGGACGTTTGTTTTGCAAATGTTGTGCATGAACCGTCGAATTGGGACAATCCACAGCAATTCGGGGCGGAGACGAGAAAGCGAGAGATGCCAGATGATATATAATGTATACCGGCTGAAAACAGAATACGGAGAGCCGGGGGAGTTACTGCTCAGGACGGACGACCGGGTGGAATGCATGAGAAAGGTTGCCGAGATGATTAAAGAGGGAGAAAGCGCGGCGACGATCCGGGTTATCACAGATTATGAGCCGGTGGAGAAGAAGGGCCGGGAGGTATGGAGGTATTACTACTGAGATGCAAATCGACGATATCTCAAAATTGCCGGAACGGTATCAAAAGCAGATTATGGCAAAAATAGCAGAGCGGGAGCGGGCGAAACCGGCTCCCGCCGAGCGGCCAAAACCGGGGAAATATCGGAACGTCAAAACGGAAGAAAACGGAATCAAATTTGACAGCAAAAAAGAAGCAAAACGATATCTGGAACTGATGGCAAGGCGGGAAGCGGGCGAAATTGATGATTTGCGGCTACAGGTTAACTTCACGCTCCAGGAGGCATTCACAAAGCCAAACGGGGAGCGGGTGCAGGCTATCGTATACAAGGCAGATTTCACCTACCGAAAACGGGACGAAAACGGCGACTATACATTATATATAGTAGAAGACGTGAAATCGAAGCCTACGAAGACCAGGGCCTATGAGATCAAAAAGAAACTGATGCGGGAGAAATTCCGGATCGAGGTACAGGAAGTGTAAGAAAATGGAACACAAAAAAGAAGCAGGGGGAAACCCCTGAATCAGGCTTGTAAGGTGTATTAAGTCAAGGACAAGGGGGAGCAGAAATGATAGGGAAAACAATCTACCGGCTGAAATATTACCGGTGCGGCGAGTACCTGGATGCATACTGCTATCCTGTTGTCCCATGTGCAAAACCGACACAGGGGAAGCGGACGAGAAAAAGGGTAAGCCGGGAGGTACAAACGAAGTTGAACCAGAGGCACGCACGGGAGCGGCTTACCAGAATCGTCAACACGAACTTTAGCTGGGAAGACCTGAGCATGACCCTTACATACCGGGGCAATCCGGCGACCAAGGAAGACGCGGTAAAGGAGCTGCAAAAATATATCCGGAAGCTGCGGGCGCAGTACAAGAAAGCCGGGATTGAACTGAAGTACGTCTGGCAGATGGAAAAAAGCAAAAAAGGGCGCTATCACGTCCACATGATCCTTTCCGGCGGGATTGACCGGGACAAGCTGGAAAAGCTCTGGGGAAATGGATATGCCAACTCAAAGCGGCTGCAATTTGACCAGAACGGGGTGGCTGCGCTGGTGGGGTATATCACAAAATCACACCACAACAAGGACGAGGAGCGGATCACGTACAAAGCGTGGAACGGGAGCCGGAATCTGATTGATCCGGAGCCGGAGATCAGCGACACGAAGGTCAGAAGCCGGAAGAAGGCGCTGGAGCTGGCGGACGGAGAATTCAATGCGTGGAACGAAATCTTCCCGGGCTATGAAATTGCGGACATCAACCAGTTCCATTCCGACGAGTATGGGAGCGTTTACCTGTTCGCACGGCTCTACCGGAGGGACGGGAAACGGATGCCGCCGAAACGAAAAGTTAAGAAATAAAATGCCGGGGCAGGAAGCGAGTTGGAAGCTCTCCGATCAAACAGAAGGCCGTTCAAATCGGCCTCCCGGCTAAATACACCAGGGCCGAGCGGCGGACACAAGCACCACGACGGAAGAATGCCGGGGTGCAACTCACAAACGCAATACACGTCCGGGTGGTGCAACTCCATCCTCTGGTTCCAGGGACGAGAGCAACGGGACAATCAGACCGCAAGGCCCCGGCGGAATACAAAAAGGGGACGCAGAAAGGAGACGAATATGGGCAAAAAAATCGTAACAATGGACGCGGCGAAAAGCCAAGGGGGCAGTGCGCCCATCAGCAAAAAAAGCAAAATTGATGGGATTCAAGCGGATTTCTCCCGGGACATCCAGGGCGTGGCAACCAGCTTCGGGGCAATGCTGGGTATGGCGAAATGGTACAGCGAGTTTTTTCCAAAAGCCATGGAGCAATTGAAAGCGGAGGAGTGCAAATATTGCAACCACCTGCACTGCAAAAAATGCAAGGAGGGCGAAGGAATCAAACTGCCCGGCTGGGCATGGGACATGGGGAACAGCCATGAAGTATGACTGGTGGGCGCAGACACGGATTGCGATCCGGGCATATGAGCGCAGACGCAAGGAGTACGACAAGCTGCCGCCAAGACAAAAGGCAGAGGTAGATGCAGTTGCGGCGGCGCTGGAGGCCGTGCGGCAGACAGAAGGCATGGAGCCTGTGCTCAATATGCTGGAGATGTACCACCTCAGGCAGACGCACACGTTGGACGGGGCGGCTTTTGCGGTGGGGTACGGGCATGAGCGGGCGGCACATTACAACCGGCGTTTTATGCGGTTGGTGGCAACCAAGCTGGGGTATTTATACCCCCCCTCCAAAAACTGAAAATTGTTTGCGAGGGTTCCGGGGGAAAGGGATTCCCGGGAACGGGGAAACTCCGGCAAAAATACAGAGAATTGCCAGAGAAAGCAAACAGGAAAAGTCAGACAGAAAGGAGAACGACATGAGCAGCAGAGTAGAGGAAAGCTACACCGTGGTGGTGACGGTGGAGAACGTAAGGACAGGGGCGGCACAATGTACAAGATACCGGCGCGGCGAAAACGGCGTAATCAAAGTAACGGAAGCAAAAACGCAGGGCGGTTGCGCAGCGGCTTTGGAAATCCTGCGGGAAATTGTAGAGACGCAGGAGAATCGAACGCCGATAAACGCAAGAGTGCTGCGGGAAAGAGACCAACCGGGAGTGTGGTATGAGGTGGCGAAAAAAGTCGCAGAAGAAACGCTGTGCAGGGACGGAGACGGAAACTACCACCTGATTAAGAGCGAACGGGCAGGCGCGGACAAAGTGGGCCGTGCGATTGAACAGAAGAAAAGCCGGGAACTCATGGCGGAAGATGATGCGCGATACTGGGCGCGGGAGAATCTGCGCATGGAAGAATACGAGAAAGCATTTGGAGAGGGATAAAGAAAAAAGCCGTTATGCACTATGCATAGCGGCTTTTCTGCGTAAATGGAACTTTTTTTGCACCGGCGGAGCGAACGGTTGCGCGGCGCGGCGGCGGGGAGAGAATTTTTGATTTTTTTTTGATCCGGACGAAACCGGAGACCTCGCGGGCGAGAGCCGGGAACCGGAGAAAATTTGCGGAACCGGGCAAAACCGGGGGCAGAAATGGGGGAGGTTGACATAACGCCGAAAAAACCGGCAAGGGAAGAAAACGGGCGCAGGTCGCCCAAACAAAAGATCGGGCCAAAGCCAAGAGAATAAATAGACACGGGATCACCTCAAAAAGAGTATAGTTACCCCATACCCGGCACCGGCGAGGCCGGGACCAGGCAAAAAGGGCGCAGTTACCCCAACCCCGCGCGGGGGCTAATCCTCGCGGGACTGGGCGGCCTGGTCTGCCGCCATGCGGCGGCGACGCCCAAAAAGGCGGGGACTGCGGTTTTCTTCTTTTCCATGTGTGTTCTCCCTTTCTGCAATGCTCCGGCGCTCACTCCGCGTCGAACGACATGCGGGCGGCGACGGCGTCCAGAATGTAACGCTGGACGCTCTGACCGGCTGCGGCTGCGGCGGCGCGGATGGCTGCGCCGTCCTCCTTAGATGGCCGCACCATAATATTGTCCTGCCGCTTATTGTAGGCAATGACGGCGCGGCGCTGTGCTTCGGTGGCCATAAGATCACCTCCGGATATAGTTATACAGTATTAAGATAGCACGGGAGGGCGGGAAAATCAATAAAAATCAGTTAATTTAGTGAAAATGAACAATAAAATATAAGTTAATTTATACAGAATGCGAATATACAAAAGATAAATTAACTGATACAATAAGGGCACAACAGCAAACAACACGACAGACGGACAGCCGCCGAGGGCGGCGGAAAGGAGAACAAAATGGAATATTACATCAACTATCACACCGGTGCCGGAAATGAATGGTTTGACGGCGACCTGGAAGACGCGATGCAAGCAGCAGAGGGCGGTGTGTGCTACACACAGCAAGACGTAACAATCGAGACATACGACGGCAACGAGTTTGAGCGCGTCGCAAAACTGCCTTGGTGTGGATGCGCGCCAGAAGATGAGGAGGATGTGTTGATCGACTACGGATCGTTTGGATATTACGGTCAGTGGATCGAATATTGATCCTCGGCGTGATGACGATGGAGGCTTTGACCGAGCGCCGGACAACTCCGGAGCTCCAGTAAGGGCACAACAGCAAACAACACAAGGAGAACAAAAAATGAAACTGTACTACATGAGCACAAACGGGTGGAACGCAATCCTGGCAATAGACGGAGAGCGGGCGTGCTATTACGTTGACAGCTACGAGGACGAGAATATAGTGGGCGACGACGGCAAGGTTATTGCGTACTACCCGGCAAGAGACCCAGAGCAGAGAGGATGGAGCGCGGCGGAAGAAGAAGCGGCGGCGAAGAAGTACCTGAGAGCACTTGCGGAGTGCTGCATATTTGAGGATCTTGCAGCCGGAAACATGATGTCAGGGA
>ENA-USUJ01003260-USUJ01003260.1-human-gut-metagenome-genome-assembly--contig:-NODE-3260-length-11128-cov-4.792779_pt1 | contig 11128 bp, 10 predicted proteins | sample MGYA00250061_ERZ773398 | MGnify/ENA primary metagenome ERZ773398 (study PRJEB29103, sample SAMN06111992) | human gut metagenome | biome: human gut; feature: ankylosing spondylitis patient; material...
CGTTGGTTATTGTAGCCTCCCGCTTCTTGCCCTCGGTAAGGGACACGCGGCCGCTGATCTCGGAGATGACCGCAAGGCCCTTAGGCTTGCGCGCCTTGACATGAGGATTTTCGGCGCGCTCGGCTTCAATGCGGGCTTCCTCCTTCTCCAAAGAAACTTTACACAAATAGCGCAAAGCGATTGTAGCTCCGATAATACCGATAACACCCAAAGGATAAGCACAGGCATATCCCGAAGCAATCTGAGGTATGGCATTTTCCGGAAAAATCTGATTCAAAGCCTCGGTAGCAGCACCCAATCCCGGAGTATTGGTCACCGCTCCACACAGCACACCCACCATCATAGGCAAGGAATGCGGATCGTTTGTGTCGCAGAACAGATAATAAAGCAGCAGCATGGTCACAATATTCAATGCCACAATGCCCACTGCCAGACAATTGAGTACGATTCCTCCTTTCTTGAAAGCTTCAAAGAATCCGGGGCCGACCTGTAAACCAATAAAATAGACAAACAGAATCAGACCGAAGTCCTGCATAAAGTTAAGAACGGAAAGATTTCCCGTAAAACCGAAATGCCCGGCCACAATGCCGGCAAACAGCACAAAGGTAACTCCCAAGGAGATACCGAAAACCTTAATTTTTCCCAAAAAGATTCCCGCAGCAATCACCACAGAATAGAGCAAAACGATGTGTGCTATGGAATCGGGATCGAATAATAAATTTTCAAACCAATTCATGATATTATTTTCTTGTTAAGTTCTGATTTGTGTCTTGTCAGTAAGCAAATGTAATCAAAAATAAAGAATAAGAAACATTTTTACGTATCTTTTTTTGCCTAAGCCGACTTTTTGCCCGAATGGTCAAATCCGGAAAGCTTTTTTCAAGGATAAAAAGTTTGTCCGGCAAGAGAATGACAAAAAAATACTATCTTTGCTACATTATTATATAATTAAAGAGAGATCCTGAAATGATTGTATGCATCGCAGAGAAACCCAGTGTGGCCAAAGACATAGCGCATGTGCTGGGAGCCAACAAAACCTGTAACGGATATATGGAAGGGAACGGATATCAGGTAACCTGGACGTTCGGTCATCTGTGCGAGCTGAAAGAGCCGCATGAATATTCTCCCCTGTGGAAGGCCTGGAGCCTTTCTGCCCTACCCATGATTCCGCCACGATTCGGTATCAAGCTGAAGGCTGACTCCGGTATTGAAAAACAGTTCAAAGTGATTGAGGAGCTCATGCAGCACGCTGACGAAATCATCAACTGTGGTGATGCCGGACAGGAAGGAGAACTGATTCAGCGCTGGGTGATGCAGAAGGCCGGAGCGCGCTGCCCCGTAAAAAGACTCTGGATTTCTTCACTGACCGAAGAGGCCATCAAGGAAGGATTCAGTCAGCTGAAAGACCAGAAAGAATACCAGTCGCTCTACGAAGCGGGACTGAGTCGCGCCATCGGTGACTGGACCCTGGGTATGAATGCCACACGACTGTATACTCTGAAATACGGACAAGGGAAACAGGTGCTGAGCATCGGACGCGTACAGACTCCCACACTGGCCCTGATTGTCAAGCGACAGCAGGAAATAGAAAACTTCACTCCCGAACCTTACTGGGTGCTGACCACGGTATATCGCGACACCACATTCACCGCTCTCATGGGACAGGATGAGGACGGAGAAGAGGAAGAGGAGAAGAAAAGCAAAGAAACCGACAAAAAGGATGCCGACATCAGCCGAAAGGGCTTTACCTCGCAGGAAGAAGGACGCGAAGCGTTGGAGAAAATCAAAGATGCTCCTTTTACCATCACCGCAGTAAACAAGAAAAACGGCACCGAGGCTCCTCCCCGTCTGTTTGACCTGACTTCACTGCAGGTGGAATGCAACAAAAAGTTTGCCTTCTCGGCCGACACCACTCTGCAAACCATACAGTCGCTTTACGAAAAGAAAATCACGACTTACCCGCGTGTAGATACCACCTTTCTGAGCGATGACATCTATCCGAAATGTAAGAACATTCTGAACGGAATAGCCGAACGCTATGGCGAACTGCTACAGCCCTTGCGGGGAGCGCAGCTGAAGAAAAGCAAAAAGGTGTTCGACTCCTCAAAGGTTACCGACCACCATGCCATCATCCCGACAGGAGTGAAGCCCCAGAATCTTACTCCTGATGAAGAAAAAGTATTCGACCTCATAGCACGCCGCTTCATTGCCGCTTTCTATCCTGACTGTAAGTTCTCAACGACAACCGTGTTGGGCGAAACGGCCGGTATCCCGTTTAAGGCTACCGGAAAACTGATTGTGGTTTCGGGCTGGCGAGATGTCTATGCCGCCGAAAAGAAAAGCATGACCGGCAAGAACGAAGAAGAGCAGACCCTGCCTGACTTCCGGAAAGGGGAAAGCGGAACTCACATCCCGGATCTGGCCGAGAAATGGACACAGGCTCCCAAGCCCTATACCGAAGCAACCTTGCTGCGGGCCATGGAAACGGCCGGAAGACTGGTCGAGGACGAAAGTCTGCGCGATGCCCTGAAAGAAAACGGAATCGGTCGCCCGTCAACCCGCGCGGCCATCATAGAAACCCTGTTCAAGCGGCGCTACATCCGGAAGGAAAGGAAAAACCTGTATGCCACCCCCACCGGAGTAGAGCTGATCGGCCTCATCCATGAGGAACTGCTGAAAAGTGCCGAACTGACCGGTATCTGGGAACGCAAGTTGCGCCAGATAGAAAAGAAGGAATATGAAGCCAAGACTTTTCTGGACGAGCTGAAACAAATGGTGTGTGACATTGTGTATGCCGTGCTGGCGGACAACTCAAACCGACGGGTGGCTCTGACTCTGGAGGAAAAGAAAAAACCGGCAGAAAAGAAAACTGCCGAGAAAACCACCAGAAAGAAGGCTGCTTCCAAAAGCAAGAAGAAGGAAGCCGCTCCCTCCACAACCGTGAAAGAAGGCGATGTCTGTCCGCTGTGCGGAAAAGGCCATATCATCAAAGGCAAAACCGCCTTCGGATGTTCGGAATGGAAAAACGGATGCACCTTCAGACAATCATTTGAATAGGGTTTTCTGAAACACGAAAAACAATTATGAAAAAAATATTATGGACGGGAGCCGTTGCCCTGCTGCTCATCACCAGCGGATGCGGAGCCGACAAATTCGTCAAGAAAGGAGACCAGCATCTGGCCATCGGCGAATATTTCGAAGCTGCCGCACAATACCGCAAGGCATATATGCACACTCCCATCAAGGAAAGGGATAAAAGAGGAGAACGGGCCTTCAAGGCTGCCGAATGCTACCGCAAAATAAACTATACGGCCCGTGCCATCGGTTCGTATATGAATGCCGTGCGCTATCATTATCCAGACTCTACCACTTACCTGTATCTGGCACAGATGCAGCAGAAAAACGGAGATTACAAGAAAGCGACCGAAAACTATAAACTGTATCTGGAAAAAGACCCGGACAATGTTCTGGCCCGAAACGGACTGGAAGGATGCGTCATGGCTCCACGCTGGAAGGAGATTCCCACGGATTATTCCGTAAAGAAAGAACCGGTGCTCAACGGCAGACGCACGGACTATTCGCCTGTGCTGTATGGCGATGAGTGGGATCAGTTGTATATCACCACCACCCGGCCGCAGACCAAAGGTGATGAACTGAGCGGCATCACAGGCATCAAGAACAGCGACCTCTTTCTGGCAGAAAAGGACGAAAAGGGAAAATGGCTGCAGCCCAAGGAATTCGAATCGGAAGTGAACAGCAATTATGATGAAGGTGCCTGCTGCTTTTCTCCCGACGGGAAGACCATGTATTTCACGCGCTGTACCTCCGATCCGGAATATCCCCGATATGCACAGATATTTACGGCCAACCGCAGTGATGCCACCTGGAGCAGTCCCCAGCCTTTGGAAATCACCAAAGACACCCTGTCTTCGTATGCTCATCCGGCTGTTTCTCCCGATGGAAACTGGCTGTACTTCGTATCCGACATGCCGGGTGGACTGGGAGGACTGGACTTGTGGCGCATCCGAATCACCAGCGACGGACTGGGAGGTGCCGAGAATCTGGGCGAACCCATCAATAGCCCGGGCGACGAAATGTTTCCGACTTTCCGCCCGAACGGCGAACTTTACTTTTCTTCAAACGGACACCCGGGCATGGGCGGTCTGGATCTGTTCTGTGCCAAACAGGACAGCACGGGAAAATGGAATGTGGAGAACCTGAAATATCCCATGAATTCAGCCGGAGACGATTTCGGCATGACTTTTGAGGGACTGCACAACCGGGGCTTCTTCACCACCAACCGCAATGACGCCCGCGGATGGGACCACATCATGAGTTTCGAGAAACCCGACGTGATTCTGTCGGTCAAAGGATGGGTGTATGAAAAGGACGGTTACGAACTGCCGGACGGAATTGTCTATATGGTAGGAAACGACGGCACGAACCTGAAACTGAGCGTGCGGAGCGACGGTTCCTTCGTTCAGGAAATCAAGCCTCATGTGAAATACATTTTCTTGGGAACCTGCAACGGTTTCCTGAATCATAAGGAAGAACTGCAGGTGGATACCAGCAGGGTCAGCAAGGAATATGTGCTGCAATTTGCCCTGGCTTCCATAACGGCTCCGGTACTGGTGGAAAACGTGTTCTACGAATTCGACAAGGCCGACCTGACTCCGGAATCAACCGAATCACTGGACCGCCTGGTAAAACTGCTGGAAGAGAATCCGAATGTGACCATCGAGTTGAGTTCGCACTGTGACTACCGGGGCAATGACCAATATAACATGGGACTGTCACAACGCAGAGCGGAATCGGTAGTCAATTATCTGATTGCGCACGGTATTGCCAAAGACCGTCTGTCGCCGGTGGGCTACGGCGAAAGCAAACCCAAGGTGATCAAAAAGAAACTTACGGAGAAATATCCGTTCCTGCATGAAAATGACACGCTGACCGAAAGCTTTATTCTGAAACTTCCGGAAGACCAGCAGGAAATCTGCAATGCCTTGAACCGACGAACCGAATTCAAGGTGCTCCGCACCACATACGGCCTGTTTGACGAAATGGGCAACCTGCTGAAGGAAGCTCTTACGGGAAAAGAGACGGAAAACCAACCCACAGAAGAATAGTATTCCAAATCATAAACGGGGGCTGCTTGGATCGTTCCAAGCAGCCCCCGTTTATGATAAAATTGTCCTGAAAATTCTTATTCTAAAACCGTCTTCCAGACTTCGATTACAAGACCTCCGAAAATCATGCTGATGAAATCAGAAAATCATTTTGATGAATTGAAAAAAACATCAGATACAAAATAAGGCCATGCCTTGAGCACTGACTATGCCTAAAATTACTTCACACATTTTTGTTTATACTTACTGATTCACTTTACATGTTAATAAAACTCTTCCAGCTTTACTTTACATATTAGTTAGCAACAGGTTTAAATGCGATGCGTTAGTAATAAATCAGGACAAATAATATTTAATGAACTAATCTATGAAAAACACCGCAGAGGTTTGCCTAACGGCTGGAGGCGCGAAGCCTCCAAAGAGTATCATGCAACGAAAGCAACTCTCATTTGTGCCGGCATCTTCATGCCATTACTCCTATGCGGTCTTCTGGTGTTATAAAATTCTATGATCTATTTTATTAATGCCCTGGCCTGTCTGATATTTGCAGGTCTTTTCATTCTGTAAAGCCATTCCTGCTTGATGATACCTCCACGATACGAGTGGTGAATCAGATGACTCAGATCTGCTTTCCGGAACATACTTACAGCCTGTTCCAAAGTTTCAAATGTATTCTCGGCAACCAGACTCTCAGAAAGGGTCCAGCCGATAATCTCATGCGTAAATGCATCGGTCAGCAAATGAAGGTAACAGACACCTTCATCCGTATCTATATAAGTGATGTCTGCTACCCAAAGCATGTTTATTCCCGTTGGTTTATAGCCTTTTATCAGATTCTTATACCTGCGGAAACGGTGGTTTGAGTTGGTGGTATGCCTACGCTTCTGGGGAGGAAGCATCAGATGTCTGCGATGGAGCAGATTATAAAAACTGTCACGTCCCATAACTCTGGAACCATAGACATCACGCAGAATCAGAAACAGTTTGTAGGCTCCGATACCTGGAGCCTGTTGGCGGATATCCCTTACCAAAGACAAGACCTTCAACTCATTCAGCTTACATTCCTCGCAAATGCTCCGACTGACTGAATAATAGCCTTCACGTGTCTTGCCAAACAGTCCGCTCAGACATTCTATAGATACTTTAGGATGTCTGAGCCGAAGGCTGTCTACTGCTTGGTGCCAGCTTTTTTCAATAGGTCGATTCCATATTCCTCACGACCGATCCGCAAAACCTCATTCAAGGCTTCGTTACGCAGTTCGGAATATTCCAAAGTTTTCCGAAGGCGGGCTATCTCGGAGGACAGCTCTTCTTCTTTGCTTTGAGGAATCCCTTCACGCTGGTGTCTGGCTAATCTTTCCTTGCGCATAAGAGATATCTTTTCCAATAGTTCAGAGGATAAAGGTAGCTCTTTTTCGTTCAAAACAAACTCTTTTTCCCAATAATAAAGAGAGCCCTTGGACAGATCATACTTCTGCTCGGTAAAAGATCTTGACTCGACAGATTGATAATACTCACTTAAAACTCGAAGTTTAAAATCAACGCTAAACTTGCGATGAGGTACATTTCTTGTTCCCATTTTAATCTTTTAATTGTTAAAACGGTGTGAAGTATTTCTGTATTAAGACACACAGCCTTAATCCCTAGTACAGGTTATACAAAACATTCTATAAGTTTCACTTCACCGTCAACCGGCTCTATCGTCAGACCGGGACAAGCCGCAGCGACCAGAATCGTATGTCCTTCCTTCAAAAGCACCTCTTCATGCTCCGAACGGATCTTACAGTTTCCGTTCAGACAGATCAGAATCACAAACGAATCCAGTTCGGAATAGTCGCATACAATAGGCTCATTCAAATTGCATCTACGTTGGCGTTGCAGGTTGCCAAATGACTGTATCAAAATCAAAGCGAGGTCTTAGACGAAATAATCTTAAATACATAGAGAAAAGGCGAATGTTTTACAAATTACTAAGTAAGTATTGATAAATGATTATGAACTCAATTAACGACGAAAGAGGTTGTAGCGTATGCCAGCCCGGTAAAGAGAATTACACTACCTACGCAACGAAGTTAGGCAGAAAGAGAGTGAGAATGTACCAGTACGACTACCGTACTGAAAGTGGTGAACTCTTTGCTTGTTGTGCGCCTACCTTAGAGGCGTGTAGAGAAAGACGGGATAAATGGCTTAGTTCACGACAATAAGCCGATTGTCGTGTATAACGATTGAAGATATTTCGTTATCTTTGGTTGTGGTAGTACCTTTGGGGTACTATCTTTTTTATAGTATAAATTTAAAAATGATAGAATAGTATGAAGATTAATTATAAAGGTCAAGAGATAGAAGCGTATTCGCTTGTAATGAATAGAAACAACGCTTTAGATATTCTGAACGGTAAAAAGTGTATAGAAACTCGTATGCTCAGCTCTAAATATGAGAAAATGTTCACGGACTTCAATCAGATTGAGGAAAATGAAAAATTGAGAAAGGCTGGGCGTGAAGATGAATGTCAGTCTATTTTGAGAACGGATATAGAAGCTATTCATTTTTATAGTACCGGTGCACCGTGGACACTTGATGTAGCAATTGACGAGATAGGTATAGGTGAAGTGACAGAAGAAGGTATTAAGTTCATGCATGATGAATTTGATTTCCATGATTTTGATGAACAATTAAAAGAGTTCAAGAAGAATCCACCGAAAGAGTTGCCATTATTTTACTACTTACATATTTGTGAAATCATAAGCCATTCAGGTTTGAAATAATATAAGCCACTTGGGTGGCTTTGTTTATTTAGTAAAAGGATTGTTTAATTTAAAATTAAAGATTATGCCAGAAACGTATGCAACAGATGCAAGTGGTCAAAAGTATCGTACCCGAAAAGATTATGAAGCCGGACGATTTCAATCTATGGGGCGAAATGCAGCTCAGCGAGCAAGAATTAATCGTAGGGTAGGCGGTAGAGTTGTTTAATGATGGATAAAGCAATAGATATAATTAAAGAAGTTGCTTTAAAGGCTGATAGGGTTATATTGTTTCACTCGGCATCGGGCAAGGACAGTATAGCCCTTTTGGACCTAATATCACCTTATTTCAAAGAGGTCGTTTGCGCCTATATGTATGTTATAAAAGACTTGTCTCATATCAATCGTTATATAAATTATGCTTGCAGTAAATATCCAAACGTGAAGTACATTCAGATACCTCACTTTGCGGTCTATTCATTTAGGCGTATTGGTTACTTAGGATGTATTAAGAACGAGAAGCAGAAACTATACAATATGGCTCAACTTACGGATATTATAAGGGAGAAATATAATATCGAATGGGCCTTCTTTGGATTTAAGCAGTCTGATTCAATGAATAGACGTTTAATGTTACGTACATATAAGTTGAACGGTATTAACGAAGTGCAAAAGAAGTGTTATCCCTTATCTGAATATCGGAACAAAGATGTATTGGAGTACATTAGTCGAAAAGGTCTAATCAAACCCGAATCATATGGAGGAAAACATCAATCATCCGGCACTGACATAACGGATATTAATTACTTGTTATTTCTTCGTTCTAAATATCCATTTGATTTACAAAAAGTTATAAATGAATATCCATTGGTAGAACGGAAATTATTTGAATATGACTATGAAAGAGCTAAAACAAAGTGAAACAAGAATTATAAAACGCTCTCAAATAAATCTTAATCCGATTAACCCTAAAAGGCATTCGGACGAGAAAGTAAAGCTGCAAAAGAAAAATTTGCAGAAAATTGGTTTTCTTGGTGGTATTGTATGGAATGAAAAATCGAGGAATCTGATTGACGGGCATCGAAGGATTAAGGCAATGGACCTGCACTACAAATACGATGGTACATCTAAAACGGATTATGATGTAAAGGTTGAAGTCGTAGCTCTTGACGATAAGGCTGAGAAGGAACAGCTTACATATATGGCTGTAGGAAATACAAAGCCGGATATAGACCTTATAGCTGGCTACATTTCTGATATAGATTATACGAATGTCGGCTTGGACATTGGGGAATTGAATGATATTCTTTCCATAAACACAGAAATGCCATCTCAGTTAGATTTTGTGGATGATTTATTGTCCCCTCTGCCATCATTTGACGAAATTGAAACTCCCTCTGCGGATGAGAAGACTTATGATGAAAAGAAAGAGCACATGAAAGCCATTAAACAGCAAGTAAGAGAATTGTCAATAGAAAGACAGCAAAACGAAGAAGCTTATATTACATTGTCTTTTTCTTCTTACAACGCTAAAGAGGATTTTTGCGATTTGCTTGGTATCAGCACAGATGACAAGTTTGTAAAAGGGGAAGATGTATTAAAATTGATTAAGTGACGAAAGTAACAAATACGCGCGCACGTACACAAGGATATGGCTAAGAAACCTAATATAGAAGATTTTAGAAAGATTCTCCGCAAATCTGGTGGAAATCTGACTAAGGTTGCGGCTACGTTTAAAGTAGCTCGGAAAACTGTATATCAATGGGCGAAAGAAGATGTTGAATTTAAAGATGCTATATCAGATGAGCGCGGGGCGTTGGTTGATGAATGTTTGGTTTCTGCCCGTGTTCTTGCATTGGGTATTCCTGAAAAGGATAAAGATGGAAATTTCGTGGGTTGGCGTGAACGTCCAGACGGCTATATGATTCGTTATTTGCTTTCTACATTAGGGAAAAGCGAAGGTTTTGGGGAAGAATCAGAAGATGCTGATATTCCAACAGACATAGAGCACGGCATCAACATTGATTCCTGGATTAAAGACAAGCTGAAATGATAGTACCTCAAGAAATTTACCATCCATTATATGAGGATAAGGAAAAATTTATAATTCTTATCACCGGTGGGCGTGGTAGCGGAAAGTCTTTCAATGCTTCTACCTTTATTGAGCGGTTGACTTTTGAAATGACTCCCGTAGAGAAGATAGTTCATCAGATTCTTTACACCCGTTACACGATGGTTTCTGCCGGTATGTCTATCATCCCCGAAATGATGGAGAAGATAGATTTGGACGGTACCACGAAATATTTCAAGACCACAAAGACGGACATAGTCAATAAGATGACTAAGAGCCGTATCATGTTCCGGGGTATCAAGACTTCTTCCGGGAACCAGACAGCAAAACTGAAATCCATTCAAGGCATTACGACTTTCGTTTGCGATGAAGCGGAAGAGTGGCTATCTTTACCGGGACTAATTCAAACCATAGACAGTATGATTCTCGACGATAAACTTCTGGACGAAGTGACCGCCCGGGCGAAGACGAGCGAACGCCTGCGGATGAATTTCAACCTTCACGACTCGCTCGACGCCAAGGCCCAGCGTCTGCTCAACGCCCTGGAGCCGGGCACGGTGCTGCCCGTGCACCGCCATCCCCACACGGATGAAACCTATGTCATCCTGCGCGGCCGCTTCGACGTGATTTTCTGCGATGAGCACGGCCGCCAGACGCAGCGTTTCGCGCTCGACCCGCTGAAAGGCGTCTACGGCATCCACGTCCCCAAAGGGCAGTGGCACACGCTGGAGGTTCTCGAAAGCGGCACGGTGCTGTTCGAGGTCAAGGACGGTCCCTATGCGCCGTTGGCGCCGGAGGACATGGTGCGATGACGCGGGCCGCCGAACGACTGTTCGCCCTCGTGCGGGCGACGCTGCGCAACCGTATGGACGACGCATCGCTGTTCGAGGGGACCGACGCGGCGCAGTGGCGTGAAATCTACGACCTCTCCTCGGTGCAGGGCGTGCTGGCCCAGGCGTGGGACGGGATGCAGCTCCTGCCCGAAGCGATGCGGCCGCCCAGGGCGCTGCGCCTGCAATGGGCCGTCAACGTCGAACGGATCGAAAAGGTCTACCGCCGGCAGGAGCGGGCCATCGCCCGCCTCGCGGCGTTCTACCGCGAGCATGCGATCCCGATGATGCTGCTCAAGGGCTACGGCTTGAGCCTTTTCTATCCCGTTCCGGAACACCGTCCCTGCGGGGACATCG
>ENA-USUJ01003268-USUJ01003268.1-human-gut-metagenome-genome-assembly--contig:-NODE-3268-length-11099-cov-42.644348_pt1 | contig 11099 bp, 9 predicted proteins | sample MGYA00250061_ERZ773398 | MGnify/ENA primary metagenome ERZ773398 (study PRJEB29103, sample SAMN06111992) | human gut metagenome | biome: human gut; feature: ankylosing spondylitis patient; material...
GCCTCGCTTCACTCAGCTTTGCCGGAACGAAAAATCTGCTATGCTCGATGCCATGTTTTAGAATCGAATTAGTATTACATTATCCTGCAAGTATGGTATTGTATAGGTGAAATGAATGTTATTCGGCAACAGGAGGCATCCGCATGAATCCCTATTTGACGCAGCGGGCGAACCGCCGATGGTGGGTGTATCCGCTGATGGCGCTGTTCTTCGCCCTATCGGCGCTGCTGCTGTGGCGCACCTGCAAGGCGGGTGAGCACGGCGACACGCGCATGGTGCTGCTGCTGCTATGCCTTGCGACGGCGGCGCTGTACGCCGGGATGCATCTGCTTCAGGGGGAAATCATCCGGCGCCGGGCGCGTGGCGTTGCACAGCAGTTAGCAACGTTCTCGCTGCACATGTTTCCGCTGTCGGATATGCCCAAGCTCCTGCCGGACTGCCCGAACATGGAGACGCTGCGGTTATTGCTCTGCGGGAACTATCTGCGAAACATTCAGATTGATCCGCTGACGGCGATGGTATACCTGACTGCGCCGAACCTCCGGGCGTATGGGGCGGTACAGTCGTTTATTGTGTGTCCGCACTGCGGGAGGCGCACGAGTGTGGTGGAAGGGGCTGCGCGGCAGTGCGAGCATTGCGGGATGGGGATATGAAAAAAGGTTCTTCACGGAAAGTTTGGGGGAGCAAACAAGAGCTTAGGCAAAGCACCAAAAAGCTGCACGCGGAAGGAGCATGAAAGCGCGACCAACTCAATCGCGAAAAGGGGTCAAGGGACAGCGTCCCTTGTGGGGTTTGGGGCAACGCCCCAACAGTTCCGCGTCCGACCAATCCCAAGGAAGCCGCCAACAAAGGTGCAGGCAGCGAAGCGTCCCTGCCCCTAACTTTGCGCGTCCGCAGACGCGCCCCCAAGCTGCTCTTCCCCCAAGATTCCGTGAAGAACCTGAAAAAAGCCGCTTCTCTTTTGTGGAAAGCGGCTCTTTTTGTGTCTGTTGATTTGCACTTTTCAGGAATTGACTTGTATTGCGGCAAGCCCTCTCCGTCCGCTATGGCGGACACCTTTAGCTGACTGAAAGAGCAGATAAACACGCGGGCACTGCCTGATAGTGTCACCAACCCAATCGCGCGAAAGGGTCAAGGGAGGAACTCCCTTGGAACTCCCTTGTGTTACATAAAATAGTGCTTGTAGGTGTCGTAGTAAATCGTCAGGCGGCGGGAACCGGAAATTTCGCGCAGGGTATCGCGAAGAACGGAATCCTGCAGGATAAAGCGTACAATGTCCGGGTTGTAGCGAACACCCGCATCGCGTTTGAATTCCGCCAGCACTTCGTCCGTCGTCTTGGCTTGGTGGTAGTTGCGGCCGTACTGGTCAGTCGCGGCATCAAGGCAGTCGCAGACGGTGATGATGTCAATCATGAAGCGCTCCGGCGACGCGGTGTTATCAAAGTCGTTCGGATAGCCGCCCTTGCCGTTGTAGAACTTGTGGTGGCCGCGGGCGATATCCACATAGCGTGCCAAATCCTTGTCGATGCTCAGGTACTGCCCGCCGCGGTTCGGGTGGGAGCGAATGATGCCGAACTCCTCGTCCGTCAGCGGGCGGTGCTGCGTCTCGATAATCTCGAGCATGGAATTCTTGCCCACATCGTGCAGCAGGGCGGCGTCATGCGCAAATTGCAGGATTTCCGCGCGGTGCGCCTGCACATCCTCCGGCGACGTCACGCCGTGATACCCCACCATCAGCGTCGGTTCTTTGTCGATGATGGCGGAGAGAATCGCTTCCGCAAAGGCGGACACCATCAGCGAATGCAGGAACGCGGTGCAGTGCCGCGCGACAACGAGCCGGAAGATGTAGTCGATTTTCTCCTCCGCCGTGTCGAACAGCGCATAGGCATTCGGGAAGAACGCCAGCTCCTCCAGTGCGTTGTTCAGCGTGTTGCTATGCCCGGTGCGCGTGTCGTAATCCGCAATGAAATCACGGATATCCTGCTGATATTCGCGGAAATAGCGTTTCTTATCCTCCATCGGCGTCGTCGTTTCCACGAGGAAGGAAATCAGCGCGTCCAGACAGGTCATGTAATAGGAAATAACGTCAATTTCGCGTACGTCCACTTCACCGAGCTGCTCCACCTTCGGCTTTGTCTTACGGAAGAAAGTGTGAATCTCCTTCCAGCATTCATCTGCCGTGCGGCGGCCCGTCTCGCAGTCGAACTCACACTGGCTGGTGATAACCTGGAACATGTCGGCGGTGCTTTCCTCCGGCTTATCCAGCTTTTCGTAATATTCTGCCGTTATCTGCTCAATCCGACTCATCAATTCCGGCGGCACAAAGCGGGTGTGCGCCTCAATGGTGCGGTCAAACGATTTCGCCAGCGCGTAAGCGTCCGTGCGGAAGCGCTCGGTGAAAATATCCAGCAGCCTGCCTACGTCCGGCTCGCTTTCGCGCGTCGCCGCCAGCGCATCCGACGCTTGCAGTTCCTTCATTTCCTCCCATATGGCAAACGCTTCTTCCATCGTGACCGTGCCTAACACGCAGCAGCTCATCACAAGGTTCGCGTAGGCCACCACAATCGCCTGATGGACGCTGTGCTCCTTGATTGCGCCGAAATTCCGCGACAAAACCGAAATCTTGCGGTAATAGTCCCTTGCGCGTGTGCCATATGGTTCACGCAGGATGCGGGAGAATTCCAGATTTGTGTACGCCAATGTCAGATCCACATCCGTCATCGCGGCAAGGTTGTTGCTGTGCCCATAGTGCTTCTGGAGGATCTTTGCAAGTTCCATCAGGAGCGCCAAGTCATGCGTATCCGCGCAATAGAACTCCATCATCGAAATTTGCAGCTGTTTCCATGCGTCATCGTCTAAATCAGGCTCTTCCTTCGCGAACTCCAGCATCACGCTGCGCATCAGGGCATTCATGCGCGCATACTCCGTGCGGAAAAAGTCCGCGCGCTCCCGAAGAGCGGCGCACCATGTGTCCCAGTCGGACTTGATGCGCATGGCAGCTTCGAGCTGCTCCACCCGCTTGAGGACAACCTGATAATCAGCGAAAAACTTCCGGATCTGCTCACTGTTCATATCGATAACTCTTTCTTTTCGTTCATCACAGGGCGGCACGTTTCTGGGGCAACGTTTCCTATTATATGGCGCAATTGCGCATCTGTCATTATACGCCCAATTTCAACATCCGTCAAGGAAACAGACAGCATTTCAGAAAACGTTATCGGAAAGTCAGGGAGATAACAAGACATATGGCAAAAAAGTTCAAAAATTGTTCAAGCGGTTACACACACTCTGTTATTTTTTCGGCAAAAGTTTCTTGACAAATGTCCGAAATCGGACTATAATCGATACTGTCCGATTTCGGACAAGTTGAAAGGAGCATTGTGATGAAAGCGTTAAGCACACGTCTGTTTGCGCTGAACGAGGCATGGAAAGAGAATGCCAATATCTACCGACAGATGGCGAAGCAGATGAACCTGACCGACATGGCGATGTGGGCACTGTACACGCTGCGGGTTGAGCCGGGCGAAATGACGCAGAGCCGGATGTGCGAATTTCTGCACGAACCCAAACAGACGATCAACTCCGCACTGAAGAAAATGGAAGCGGACGGGCTGATTACGCTGCAAAGCGGTTCAAATCGCCGCACGAAAACGATTCAGCTGACGGCCGCGGGCGAAGCGCTGGCGCGTGAAACCGCAGACCGCGTTGCCGAAACCGAGCAGCAGGCGCTGTCGCAATTCAGCGAAGAAGAGGCGAATCAGCTATTCTCCCTCTTGCGCCGCCTGAATGCGCTGCTGATAGACATTTTCCCGCAGACAGTGCGGAATCAAGAAGAGGAAAGTAAAGCCAAATGAGCAAGAAGCACCCGATTCAGTTATCTGATCACTTTACCTACGCTCGTCTGTTCCGCTTCGTCCTGCCGTCGATTGTCATGATGGTGTTCACGTCCATCTACGGCGTGGTGGACGGGTTGTTCGTGTCGAATTTCGCCGGAAAAACGGCGTTCGCGTCCATCAACCTGATTATGCCGTTTCTCATCATTCTGGGCGCAATTGGCTTTATGCTCGGCACAGGCGGCACAGCGCTGGTCTCCCGCGTACTGGGCGAGGGCGACAAGGAGCGCGCAAACAAGTATTTCTCCATGATTACGCTCTTCGGCATCCTGCTGGGCGTTATTCTGACGGTGGTCGGGGTGCTGGCCATGCGCCCGATGGCGATTCTGCTGGGCGCAACAGAGGCCATGGTGGATGACTGCGTGCTTTATGGGCGGATTGTCGTCTGCTTCCTTACGTCGTTCATGCTGCAGAACATGTTCCAGTCGTTCCTGATTGCGGCGGAGCGGCCGAAGTTCGGCTTGCTGATTACGCTCGCGGCGGGCGTGACGAACATGGTGCTGGACGCGCTGTTCGTGGGCGTATTCCGCTGGGGCATTGCGGGCGCTGCGATTGCGACCGGCATCAGCCAGACCGTTGGCGGCGTTGTGCCGCTGATGTACTTCCTGTTCAGCAAAAGCAGCCCCCTGCGTCTGCGCTGGACGAAGTTCGAAGTGCAGCCGCTGCTGCGATCGTGCGTCAACGGCTCATCAGAGCTGATGAGCAACATTTCCGGCTCGCTGATTGGGATGCTGTACAACGCACAGCTGATGCGCTTTCTGGGCGAGGACGGCGTGGCGACGTATGGCGTACTGATGTATGTGCAGTTCATCTTCGTCGCGATTGACATTGGCTATTCCATCGGCTGCGCGCCCATCATCAGCTACCACTACGGCGCGCAGAATCACCCGGAGCTGAGGAACCTGCTGACGAAGGGGCTGAAGGTCATGGGCATCTTGGGCATCGTGATGACAATCGCCGCCATCTCGCTGTCCGGGACGCTGGCAAACATCTTCGTCGGCTATGACGCAACGCTCTGCGAATTGACGCGGCACGCCTTCCACCTCTTCTCCTTCGCCTTCCTGCTCGCGGGCTTCAACATCTTCCTATCCTCCTTCTTCACGGCGCTGAACAACGGCGGCGTGTCCGCGGCAATTTCTTTCCTGCGCACGCTGGTGTTTCAGGCGGCGTCGGTCATCCTGCTGCCGATGGCGCTGGATGTGGACGGTCTCTGGTGGGCAGCCTCTGCGGCGGAAGCGCTGGCGTTCGTCGTGTCGATTGGCTTCCTGCTGGCCATGAAGGGGAAATACCATTATTTTGATAAAACCTAATCAGGAAAAACTTGCGTGTTCCCCTTGCAAACTGCTGTTCGCTGTGGTACGATAAGAAGCGAAAGAAACCCGGCGGCGATTGCCGATTGCATCCCCTGCCGGTATCCAGAAAGGAAGCGGTATCATGGCAGCAAAGAAGCCCGCAAAGACCGAAAAAGCCGCCCCGGTGACGGGCGCGCAGGAGGAGAAACTCAAGGCGCTGGAGCACGCGCTGGCGGATTTGGACAAGCAGTTCGGCAAGGGTGCCGTCATGAAGCTCGGTGAACATGCGGAGCAAAACGTGCAGGTCATCCCCACAGGCTGCCTGACGCTGGATGAGGCGCTGGGTGTCGGCGGCATTCCGCGCGGCCGTATTGTGGAGATTTTCGGCCCGGAATCCTCCGGTAAGACGACCGTTGCCCTGCACATTGTCGCACAGGCGCAGAAGATGGGCGGCATCGCGGCATTTGTGGACGCAGAGCACGCCCTCGACCCAGTGTACGCCAAGAATCTGGGCGTGAATATTGACGACCTGTATGTCTCTCAGCCTGACACAGGCGAACAGGCGCTGGAAATCGTCGAAGCGCTGGTTCGCTCCGGCGCGCTGGACGTCATCGTCATCGACTCCGTTGCCGCCCTCGTCCCGAAGGCGGAAATCGACGGTGAAATGGGCGATTCCTTCGTCGGTCTGCAAGCGCGTCTGATGAGTCAGGCGCTGCGCAAGCTGGCGGGCATCATCAACAAAACCGGCTGCGTCGCGGTGTTCATCAACCAGCTGCGCGAGAAAGTCGGCGTGATGTACGGCAACCCCGAAACCACCCCCGGCGGTCGTGCGCTGAAGTTCTACGCCTCCGTGCGTCTGGACGTGCGCCGCGGCGAGCAGCTCAAAAACGGCAGCGAAGTCGTCGGCAACCACACGAAGGTCAAGGTTGTCAAGAACAAGGTTGCTCCGCCGTTCCGCGTGGCAGAGTTCGACATTGTGTACGGCGAAGGCATCAGCCGCGAAGGCACGCTGCTGGACATGGCGGTCGAGCGCGACATCATCCACAAGAGCGGCGCGTGGTTCAGCTACAAGGACCAGCGCATTGGTCAGGGCCGCGAAAACACGCGCCTGTACCTGCGCGACCATCCCGAAATCACGGACGAAATCGATGCGATTATTCGTCAGGAGATTTTTGCGGATAAGCCCGCAAAGCCGATTGCGCCCGAAGAAGATCCCGGCGAGCTGCCGGATGAGGACGAGGACGACCTTGCCCTGCTGGAAGCAGACCTCGGCGATGATGCCGGTGTCGCCCCGCTGGAAGAAGAATAATCCACAGGTTATCAAACTTGTCCACCCTTGCGTCTGCGGGGGTGGATTTTTTGTGGCAGTGCGCTTTTCCCTGCAGCAAAAAAGACCAGCAGCAGGAAACGAATTGCTCCCTATGCTGGTCGGTCGCGCCCATCTGGCGCGACAATGCTGCGTAAGTTGAAAGAGCCGCCCGGTCATATTCCTTCCGCGTGTTTATCCGCTTTTGTCCTCTTTCCCTTACAGGTGAAACACAAATTTCTCCTCATATCGCCGGAAAATGACCAGCCCAATCATCAGCATTCCGAAAGCGCCTGCCGTGCACGCCAGCAAGCGCTCCGGCGTCGGCGGGATTCCCGCAATCACGATTTGCCGCAAAAAATCAATCAGCTGATACATCGGGTTCAAATGGAAAATCCCCCGAAGCCCCTCCGGCCAAATCGTATCCGGATAAAAAATCGGCGTCGCATACGTCCACAAGAGCGAAATCACACTCCACAGGAATCGCGTATCGCGGAAGAAAACGTTCAGCGTCGCCATCACCAGCGTCACGCCCAGCGCAAACAGAAACAAAAGCGCAATCATCAGCGGCAGCAGCAGCAGCGTGGGCGACACCCGCACCCCCGTCAGCAGCATCAGCAGAAGCAGCGGCAGCAGCGAAATCAGGAAGTTGATAAGGCTTGACAGCGCGCGGCTGAACGGGAAAATCAGCTTCGGAATCGCGACCTTTGTGATGAGCGGCGCGTTCATGACAATCGCGTCCATGCCCAGCGTGACGCACTCGGTGAAGAAGCTGAAAACGATGATGCCCGAAATCAGGTACACCGGGAAGTGGTCGATAGCGGAGCGGAAGAGCGTGGAGAACACAAGGTACTGCACGAGCATCGTCAGCAGCGGATTGAGGAAACTCCAGAGGACGCCGAGGATACTCTGCCGATACTTTGTATTAAAATTGCGGCGGACAAGCTGTTCGATGAGGAAGCCGTAGCGGCGGACGTCGGCTTGCAGGCGCAGCAGATGGTTCTGCCGTCCGGCGGCGGCGCAGCGTGCGGTGAACAGGCTTTCCCAGACGCAGAACAGCACCAGAACCGCCGCGAAAATCCCGTAGTACAGCATCGCGCAGGAAGGGCGCGTGCCGGACAGGCGGATGCACAGCTGATTGCCGCTGCTCATGCCCAAAGCAGGGAGCGTGTTGCCGGAAAAGGTGAGCACAAGTTTGTCCGCATCCACGGGTTCAAACGAGAAGGTCAAATTTTCGCGGATGGTACTGTCGGTCAGCAGGGCGGTCTGCGTGAAAATCGGTAACCCCTGCCGTGTCAGGGTCAGCGTCGCTGTGCCGCCGGATTCACTGCTCAGCGCCGTAACGGGCAGGCTGATTTCGCGGATGCCGCCATCCGGCAGGGGCAGCGAGAACGTCTCGCCGTCCGTCAGCGGATGCAGATGCGTCTGCGCCGCCGCGTCGATGGTGAACGCCCGCGTCTGCCACGTCGGGGCGAACAAAGCACCATACAGCGCCAGCACCAGCGCAATCACGAGCGTCACCCAAAGCCCTTTTTTCAGCACAGCGGAATCGCCGAAAAACGGCGGTTTGCACTTCGTCACGGCGTTCCCTCCTGTCGGTCAAGGTCAATGAACATGCTGCCGTCCGGACGGAACAGCGGCGAATAGTAACGCTCCGGCGGGTGCGCGCCCCACGTTTGGCGGAAGCGGCGCAAATCCCCCTTCGGCGCGCCCTGCGTCAGGCACGGCGGCATCAGCGAAAGCCGCGTATCCATTGCCATCCGCGCATACGGCGTGTAGACGTTGAGCAGCCCGATTTGCTGGCATTTCAGCCCCAAATCCGCGCCGCGAAGGTCACTCTGGTACGGCGAAAATCCGCCGACGGACAGGAACACGTCACGCCGAATCATCAGCAGTGCGCTGGATACGCCCGTCACGTTGCGGACGATGCGGTCAGTGAGCATGTACGGCCGCCCATAGCGCCACTGCCCCGCCTGATAGCTGACCGCGCCGCCGGGGACGTCCACCGCATACCCGGCGTGACGGAAGCAATCACGGTCATCCAGCAGCGCCGAGCCGACGCAGCCAACGTCCGCGCGCTGGGCGTACTGCATGAGTTCGCTGACCCAATCGGTATCCAGTGGGCGCAGTCCGGCGCGCAGAAACAGCACCGCGTCACAGTCCGTCCGGCGGACGAGGTCATTGACCGCTGACAAATCGCGGACGCGGATGCACGGCATCGGCAGCTTCGGCGCATCGCCCTCGCCCCAGAGGAGGCAGACGATGCGCATCTGCCGCGTTTTCCACCGAATGCGGACGCGCAGCTCTTCCACCGTCACGTCGGCATCCATGTGCAGGCGGCGGAGCTGATCCGCCACGGCGCGCGCGGCGGCATCCGCACAGGTCTGCGCTTTTTGATGGCTGAACGAGGTGTCCAGCATCCGCCAATGGTAGAGAATACGCGGAATATGGGTAATTTTCGCCGCGTTTTCGGACAGCCGAAGCGCCAAATCATGGTCTTGCGAGCCATCGAAACCGGGGCGAAGTCCGCCGACCGCGTTCATCAGTGCCCGTGACGCTGCGGTGATGTGGCAGATATAATTGCCGGAACGCAGCGAATCCGGCGCAAAATCAGGCTTCAGGTGCGGCTCGAAGAAGTGCGTGCCATCGGCGGACACCTTGTCCTCATCGGTATAAACGAAGTCCGCACCGTCCTGCGCTGCTTCGAGGATGCAGCGAACCGCATCCGGTGCGAGCAGATCATCGTGGTCGCAGAGCGCGACAAACTCCCCCGTTGCCATCGTCAGCGCGGCGTTCGTGTTGCCCGCAATGCCGCGGTTCTCCGCGCCGAACGTCACACGGAAGCGATTGTCCTCCTGCGTCAGCGCTTGCAGCAGTTCACGCGTGTCCGCGCGGGTACTTGCGCCGTCATAGAAACAGGCTTCCCACGCGCCACACGACTGATGCAGCAGCGAATCCGCCAGCGCGCGCAGCAGCTCCGGCGGCGTATTATAAGTCGGAATGAGGAAAGACAAGCGCATGGTCGGGGTGAAGGGGGCTGAAAGGGGCGCTTCATGGCGGCGGATGAAGGCTTGGTAGTCATCTTGCTCTGCTTGACGCAGGGCGGTTTCCGTCTGGAGGAAGGGGCGCTGACGATGGAGCGCGATGCGGAACCGGATGGCTTCGGGGATGCAGCGAAAGCCTTCACGATGAATGCGCCGGATGACGCGCAGGGGGAAGAGCATGACGGAAACCTCCTTTCGCGGATGATTGGCTTTATTATAGCATAAGGGGGAGAACGATGGAAGGGAAAGCGAGGATAAAAAGGGATAAACATGCGGGCAAAGTAATACTAATTCGATTCTAAAACATGGCATCGAGCATAGCAGATTTTTCGTTCCGGCAAAGCTGAGTGAAGTGAGGCGTACTGGAGGTACGCACGAGCGGAACGAAGCAAAGTCGGGGCGGAAAAGATGCTGTGTGAATGCCATGTTTTAGATGAGAATTAGTATAAGGCAAAGCGCGCAGCTCAATCGTGCGGAGGGACTTCGTCCGTTTTATTTTTCCAGCCTTGACGTTTCTATCTGCCGGAAAAAAATAATTTGCCACCCAAAAAGCGCGACGCATATCCATCATGCGCCGCGCTTTTTGTTGCGATACTATTTTCAAATGCGAATGTTCCAAGATGCGAATAGTATGTTATTCCGCTGCCGCAGCCGCGTCCGCTTCCACGGTCACGCTCTGCTCCTGCTGTTCCTTCTCCGCAATCAGGTCTTCGATGCTTTCCTTCGTGCGCATCAGGTCCTCCACGGACATCGTCTCAAAGCCCGCCGTCGGCGTCTTGACCTTCACGCCGTGGCTGCGCAGGAAGTTATCCACCTTCTCCTCGTTGTGCTTGTAAGCGTAGAAACCAACCGCGCTCACACCCACACCAATCAGAATGCCCTTGACCATCGGGCTCATGTTCAGGTTCAACATATGTTTGTCCTCCTTATTTTTTGCAAGTATCTATCGTTCAGGCTTTTCAGCCGGACGAGCGAATTAGGTCACCCTTTATGTGCTAAAACTTCGACGCTCCGGCGGAAGATGCTTCCAGCAAAGGCGCTGCCGTCCTCATTGCCCACGACGGGGGTGAGCGTCGTGGTGTGTTCGCCGTTCCGAACCAGATATACCTGTTCCCGCGGGCCGCGCGGCAGCAGGTGGCGGCTGAACGTGACAATCCACGCCAGCAGACTCGCCTGAAAGCCGTTGGGCTTGCCAATGGCGTTAATCAGGTAGACGACGGACATCACTTCCGGGTCGAAACTGCCGCGTGTGTGCAGTTCCTGATAGGCGTGCTCAACCACGGCGGTCAACGTCGCCCCGGCGGACAGCCAGCGCGTGTAGCGCGTGAGCGTCGAACCCGCGAGGGTCATCATGCCGTCAAGGACAATGCAGCCAAGCGCCAGATAGCCGCTGGGCGCCATCGAGAAGCCTTCTTCCTCCGAGTGCTTGACGTGCAGCACCGCCGTCTGCTGCAAGCGGGCGTACAGCGCACCGATGCGCACGAGCAGGTCACTTTCAGAAATAACCGCCTTATCGTAGCAGCACAGCATCGTCTGAATGCGCGGATTATACCGGCAGCTTTGC
>ENA-USUJ01003272-USUJ01003272.1-human-gut-metagenome-genome-assembly--contig:-NODE-3272-length-11098-cov-19.358770_pt1 | contig 11098 bp, 10 predicted proteins | sample MGYA00250061_ERZ773398 | MGnify/ENA primary metagenome ERZ773398 (study PRJEB29103, sample SAMN06111992) | human gut metagenome | biome: human gut; feature: ankylosing spondylitis patient; material...
GGATGCGCTTTTCATTGCGGTGCTCCCGGTGCGCCTCCTTACCTTTTTCAATGGCTTTTTTCGTTTGGCCGGAAACCTCGTGCCAAACCTGACCGGTCACATCCTCAGCGGCATAGCGGATTTTGTCCTCCGCGTACTCGGAGGGGGAAATCTGCCCGTCGTCCATCAGGTTTTCCGCCTGATCCTTAGAGCGGACGAGCGCCGTCTTCATGCGCTCGGAGGCAACCGCTGCCTTGTCAAGAACCTTGATGTCCTTTGTGCTTTCCCTTGTTTTTATCCTGCCCAAAGCCATCACCTCCTCTCAGAGCAGACAAGTCACACCTTCTTCGCTACGACAACGAAGCGACCGTTGGGATAGGTATATTCGCAGGTGGAAAGGGTCAAAAGCTGATCTCCGTATTCGGCAGTAACGCCCGTGTCATAGAGCTGTCTTGCGCGGACATTCTCCATGAACTCGGCAAACTGCGCCTCATCCATCAGCGTGTATTCGTTGTATTTGAAGGTCTCGCGGTTTGTATTGAATTTGAAGGCGGCAATGACCTCATATTTTCCGAGACTGGAGAGCGTGTCAAAGGCAATCGTTGGATGCTCTTTGCAGAAATCGGCGTCGGTGTATTTACAGAGGTCGGCAAACATAGAGCCGTCGTTCATGTGATGGCCGTAAATCACAAGGTTGTTGCTGATCCCGGTCATACAGGCCTCGTCAATATAGGGAACGCCGTAGTCACTGTACGATTTATCAAAGCTGCGCTTCAGATAGAAGTCCGGCTTGTTTGGGGTCTGCATGACGGGGTAATTGACATTCGTACCATCAATTCTGATCCAGCCGATAAAGTCGTTGTTCTGCGCAAACAACGCTTCATACCTTTCGCGGGCCAGTGCCGCCTCTGCCGCCGCCAGTTCTTCTGCACTCAGATCGGATTCCTCCGCTTCGGTGTCCTTCTGCGGCTCGTCGATTTCCGTAATCAGATTTGTCAGATCGTCAAAGGCCGCCTGGCTGTTCTTGGCATCCAAATACTGCTGCGTAAACATGGCGCTGCAAAAGATCGCTGCCGCGCCGAGCACGGAAATGGCGATGATTCCAAGGGTTTTCTTTTTCATTTTGTATTCCTCCCAAAAGAATGGAGGACGGGGTTAATCCCGTCCTCTTGCAAATTTGCCCTCACCGGGGCGTGTAGTCATAAGCTGATAGAGTTTGGTATTCTGCGGGAACCGATTGATAAAGGGTACCAGCGCAGAGCCGTATTTGATCAGTCCGCAGCCGGCGTCGGCATTGGTGATATAGCTCATCTGCTCATTGGAGATGTTCAGCAGCTTGGCAAGCTGCCCTCTGTCGGAGGCAGCCTGATTCAGCATAACCACAAATTCCGAGTTGGAAAGCATGGTGCTGGCCTGAACGGAATCCAGCAGATACTCCACATTCTGCGTGATCGCCGTGGGGTATGCGTTGCGCTTACGGAACTGTCGCCATGCGGAGTTAAAGAACTGCGCCGAGAACTCGTTCTCGAACACCACATGGAACTCGTCAATAAAGACATGGGTGCGCTTGCCCTTCTTCCAGTTCAGCGTCACACGGTTGAGCATGGTGTCCGTGATCACCAGCAGGCCGGTGGGCTTAAGCTGGGAACCAAGGCCGTGAATGTCGAATACCACAACACGCTTGTCGAGATCCACATTGGACTGCTTGCCGAAGATGTCCAGAGAACCGGTGGTATAGAGCTCAAGGGACAGCGCGATCTGCTTCGCTTCGGACTCAGGCTGCTCCAGCAGCATATCGCGGAGGGTGCAGAGGGTAGGGATCGTCCCGGTGTCCGCCGCATTGCGGTACACATTGGTGATACAGCGGTCGATGATAGACTTGTGCTGCGGGCCGACGCCCTTCTTGTCGATCTGCTCGATCAGAGACATGATGAACTCAGACTTTACGACAATGGGGTTGTTTTCGCCGTACCCGTCCACCATGTACATGGCATTGAGCCTGTCTCTTCCGCCGGCAGACACACGGATCACCGAGCCGAGATCGCCCATAGCTTCAATAAGCGGCGCGTATTCTCCCTCGGGGTCACAGATCAGAATATCATCGTTGGTGTTCAGAATGAGGAAGGTGATCAGCTCCTTTGCTGAGAACGACTTACCGGAACCGGGAACGCCCAGCAGAAATGCAGACTGGTTCAGAAGATTTGCCTTATTGCACATGATGAGATTGTGGGAAATGGCATTTTCTCCGAAATAAATGCCGCCCTTGTCCATGATCTCCTGCACCTTGAAAGGCATCAGCACCGCGAGGCTTTCTGTCGTGAGCGTTCGGAACGCATTGATTTTTCTCGTCCCGATGGGGAGCACCGTATTCAGTCCATCCGTCTGCTGATACTTCAGCGTCGCCATCTGGCACATGTGCTTTCTCGCTGTAGACAGCACCGTTTCCGTATCCTGATCCAGCTGCTCCTTGGTATCTGCGGTAATCACCATTGTGACCACCGCAAACATCATGCGCTGGTCACGGGTGGTCAGGTCGTCCAAAAACTCTTTGGACTCCTTGCGCTGAAGCTCCATGTCGTAGGGAACAACAGCAGAGAAATTGTTGTTCTGATTCTGCCTTCTCTGCCAGCCGGTAATGTTCGTTTCCACGCCCAGCAAGAGGCGTTCCACCTCGCGGACGGCCTCGTCGGTGGGAACGGGAATCACATCAATGGACAGCATGAGGTTGCGGTTCAGCTCGGTCAGCTCCGAGAACATGCTGTCCTTGATATAGCTGGCGTAGTCCTTGAGGAAAAGCACTCTGGCATATTTCTCGCCCAGCTTGATATGATCCGCCGTGCGCTCTACGCTGTCCGGGCAGATGTAGTCACGGAAATCATGCCCCAGACGCGCCTTCCGGTTCATATCAAACGAGAATGCCGCCTCATCACCGGGGCGATAAAAGTCGTGGAGAATGCGCAGCCGCTCAACGGCGTTCAGGGGCACGCACTTGGAACCCAGGTTTGCGAAATGGGCGGTCAAATCCGCTCCGATTCTCGCAAAATATGCCCGTGCTTCCTCAATGTCCTTCTTGGCCACGGTGATGGTAATATACTTTTTCTGCGTAATGCCGTTTGCTCCCGTCGCCTTGTCCAGAAGCATATCGTTATACTCCTTGCGGTACTCATCCAGCCCGTCCTGCTTCATGGGCATCAGGATGGATTCCTCAAAATCCGACCTGTTCAGTCTGTGGTTATTGATAGTGATCTTCGTGGTAGCTCCGCTGTCCAGACTGTTCAGAAGCTCCGAGTATGTCAGAAACATGCTCTCTTTGTCCTCGCGGTTCGCCACCAGATAGTTGATGTCCGAGAATCGGAAGGATTTGGAGAACTTATTCCCAACCTTAAAAATGCCATCCGGCCAGATGTTCTTGATTGGAATAAGATCCTGCACCTTTCTCGGAACCTTAAACTTCTCCTTGTCCTGTGCGAGGATCGCTTTGATGCTCTTAATCATTGTGCTTGGAAACCTCCTTTTCGCGTTCATCGATAGCGTCCTTCAACGCCTCGTAGTAGATATTCACCGGCTCGAACTTGATCTGCTTGGGCTCCAGCATTTCGCTCCGGAGCCAAGCCCACACAAATTGCTCTGCGGTCATACCGTTGTAGTTCACAAAGCCCATTGCCGCAAAGGGAGCGGCACCGAGGATGCACATCCACGAAACTGTTTCCGTCCCCACATAGGGCTTCAAAACAAAGTACAAAAGCACCGCAATGCCAACAGCCAGTAAAGAAAAAACGAACTGTCTGAGGGACAGTCCGAAAAACATAGACTCGGTATAGTTCCGAATCTCTCTATTGATTTTGACCTCCATTTTCATTCCTTTCCCGGCGCAGAGCCTCCTGAAGTTCCTCCTTGCAGACACATTCCTCTGCAAGACAATTTACTTCGCCTTTCTTTCTGCCGCCGTAATAGAGACAATATTTGCAATCGCAATCAGCCACGGTATATCCGCGCCATTGATTCAGTACACGCTTTGCCATATCAGATACCCATCATCTCCTTCACAAGCCGGTCTGCCATCTTTACAGCGCCGACCAGGATGAGCATGTTGAAAATCAGCTCGCCGATATAGCTCCACACCATAGAAGCCGGAGCTGCATTCGGATCAACAACAGGCGGGCTGGACGCAAACACGGAGAAGATGATGCAGGCCAGAACAATGATCGCTCCCTCCAGGCATACCGACGCATAGCTTTTCAGGAAGCTCTTGCCGATGTTCTGCGTAGGTTCTCCGGCAAAGGCCGAAAGCGGAACCGGCGCAAGTGCGGTATACATGTACATTTTGAAAAAGCGGCCATATACACTCAGAATCATCAGGAAGGACAGCACCCAAATGAACAGGCCACCGATAAGCGTTACCGCCCACAAGGGTATAGACTCAAAGAATCCGCAGTCCTCCACCGCTGTGATGATCTCCTGCAGCAGCACCGTTGCCTGTGGGCTTCCAAAGCCGGCAGAATTCATGATCGTACTGACCACGCCCTGAATAATCTCCAAAATCGCCATCATCAGCTCCATGCCGTAGGTAATCAGGCCCTTAACAATCGCAAAACGGACGAACAGCTTCACCGCGTGCTCCGGCTTTTTCAGCTCGGCAAAGGAGCCGCAGGTCTTTACGACTCCCACCACAAAGAACAGAACCAGCAGAGCATAGCCGATGGCCTGCAGCGCTCCGTGGATGCTGCAAATAATCGACCAAATCGAGCCACCTTTGAATGTCTGCAGTGACTGCGTGATCAGCTGCCAGATTTCCGACAGCTTATCGTTCCAAACCTCCAGTGCATTTTCAAGGTTCTGCACAACCCAGTTATCCGACATTCGTTACACCTCCCTTCAGTGCGGTCTTTACGACCGCCCCTTTTGCGGAAACCGGATCAGCCAACAATGAGGTTGAGGATTTCCTTGGCAAAGGTAATGACGACACCGCCGGCAAGCGTCAGGAATCCATTGGAACGCTGGCTGGGATCGTGGGACTGGAAGCTGAGACCGACCTGCACAATGCCCCAGCCAAGCAGAATCAGGCCGACCGCACGGATGAGGCCGAAGATAAAGTCGCTGAGGTTGTTGACGACGGTAATGGGGGCGCCTGCGGCAAAGGCGGTCACGCCCATGCTCATGGTAATCGTAAGGGCGAGGACAGCCATCACATAAATGCGGTAGCCCTTCTTGACCTTGCCGGGAATCTCCGGCTTGTTGATGTTCTTCTTCGTATTAAGTTTCTTCATTGCCTTTTTTCTCCTTTTCATCAAGTAGTTCTTCCAGCTCCTCTTCCGAGTAGAGCAAGAATTCATGTTTTTCTGCCTCCATCTTTTCGGCGTTTTTGACAGCCTTCTTGTCGAAGCTGAACGCCATGGAAGCGATACTTCGGGTATCCTCGCCGTGAGTATAGGCCGGTGCGGAACCGTCCGTCGTAAGCGCCACATTGGGATGATGAAGGATGTCATACTTGAGATCCCGGATGGGGCGCTCCCCGCGTATAAAAAGAAGTGCGTACCGGTTATCCAGCATACGCACTTCGTCAGGTGTCATCAGCTCTCGTCCGGCAAGCTGATAGTTGGTGGAATAGCTTCCGTTTCTGCCGCGAGACCGTCCGTAGGTATTTGTATCGATTGTCTCCTTGCCCAGCAGCTTGGAAACATACTCATGGGTACTCTGCTCGTTGCCGCCCAGATACAGAAACTCGTCACAGTTACCCACGATGCTCTCCCATTGCTTCTCAAACAGAGCCTTCAACTGCGCAAGGTTCTGAATGATGATGGAAACGGAAATCTCACGGCTTCGCATGGTGGACAGGAGCTTATCAAACTCATCCGGCAGGGCGACATTGGCAAACTCGTCCATCATCAGGCGTACATGAACCGGCAGTGTGCCGTGGAATTCCGGCGTGGAATCCGCAAGGCGAAACAGCTGGTCAAACAGTTGGGTGTACAAAATCGAAACCATAAAGTTAAAGGTGTCGTCATTGTCAGGGATAACGCAGAAGATGGCGCGTTTCTCCACGCCCAACTTCGGCAGGAACATTTCATCGGTGGCGATCATCTCGGCAAACGCCGCCGATTGCAGCATATGCAGATTGGATACCGCCGTGACCATAATGCTGGACAGGGTTTTCGCGCTGCCGAGCTTGAACGAACGGTATTGCAGCACAGCCGGGTGATGCGGGTCGCGCTGCTCCAGTTCACCGAACAGAATATCCATACGGTTTTCGTCATAGCTGTCCTCGCTGACCTTACATTCCAGAATCATATCCATCATCGTGTTGAGGTTGCGCTCATACAGCGGGGATTCGTACAGGATATACAAAATCAGCGATGCCAGAAACATAACAGCGCTCTTGTCCCAGAACTCGTTTTCCCCGCCGGAGGCTGCCGGGTTCTTTTTGGTGTTGAACACCAGCGCATAAGCAAGTTTCATAGCGTCCTCATCGGTTTTCAGGTACGCTACCGGATTGTAATGTCCGCGGAAATGCACAAAGTCAATGACCGTTACGGTGACGCCGTTTTCCTCCATAGCACCGCCGAGGGAATAGGTCAACTCCCCCTTGGGGTCCAAAAAGAAGTAGGAGCCGCTGCATTGCAGGGCATTCGGTTTTACAAAGAAGCGAGTCTTACCGCTGCCGGAACCGCCAATCACAACAACGTGCAGATTCCGCTGGTGCCGATAGGAATCATTGCTGAGGCGGATATTCTGGGAAAGAATGATTTCCTGCCACGGGTCCTTGCGGTTGCGGTAGCGTTCGTTCAATTCCCCGGCATTGCCCCAATGGGCAGAGCCGTGTTCCTCGCCGGGGCGGCGGTCCGCCTGGTCGAGCAGATAGCAGTACACCCCCAGCGGGTACAGTACCAAGACCGCCAGCAGGAATTTCGGTGTGCTGCTGCACCAATGCAAACGCAACGGGTCGTTCAGCAACGCGGTAAGCCCCGCCGCCAAGGCGGACAGCCCGTGTGCCTGTTCGGTAATCTGCGCCAGCCCTGCCGCCAGCCAGAGCAGCGGCAGCAGCAAGGCAACCCAGAGCCAGAGGTTCTGTCGATCCTTATTCGGGCGCATGGCGGTCAGCGTTCCTCTGCGCGCTGCAAATCACTGCGCGGCCGCTGCAAGTCCAGTTCCTTGCAGACGGTATCGCCAAACACCTTGGCCATCTCGCGCACTTCCTCCAACGCGCGGCGCTCCTCCCCGGCAGGGATATGCGCCCGCAAGCCGTTCAGCCTGTCGGCGGCATCGGCGGGCGCTGCCAGACCGAGCCGACCACAAACTTCAACAGACACAGCCAACGCCATCTGGTGCAGATATTCTTCATTACCGACCTCTGCATAGCACTGCGCTGCCGTGGCAAGAACAATATCCGCGGGCAGACGCGCAAGGACTTCTTCATTGCTTGCACCGATTGGATAGAGAATAAGATTTTCGTCAGCAAGAAAACCGGTGGGCTGCTTATCATCAAACTGCACCTCCACCGGTGACAAGGCGGTCAATACCGCAACGGCTTTGCCAAGCTGGTCGCCCTGCAGCTCTACCGTCGGGCAGGGCTTGTTGCCGTAGGTCGCGGACCGGTCATACACCTTGCCCACCGTAAAATAGCCGCTGGACCGCACCAACTGCGAAATGCCAACGGCACCCTTGCTGACCCTGCGCCCAAATTGGTTCCATCCGTCAAAGGACATCACGGCAGTCGCCTGCGGGCAGGCTTTCAGCACCAGTGCGGCATTGCCGGAGGTAATCCCGCTGCCCAGCCTGCCGCGCCGCAGCAGGTAGGCGGTCAGATCCGCGCCGTCCTGCAAAACCTCCTGCAGCGCCTGCTTTTGGTCGGCCAGCACGGCATCGCGGTCGTTCTTCTTTTTGGCTTTCCAATCCTCAATGTTCATACGCTCATACATTTAGCGTTCCTCCTTTCGGGTCGCATTGACCGCGCGCTCTGCACTGCGGGCTGCCGCTTTGCGCAGCTGCGCCGCCACCGTCTTGAACGAGGGGCGGGGGTCAATATCCTCCATCGTCTTCCCGCGCGTCAGCATCGGATCGGGCGTCTGGCGGCGGGTTTCTGCGTTTTTTCGGTCAGCCGAGATCTTCTTGGGTACGGTATATCCAAGCTGCTCATAAATGCGGTTCAGCTTGGATACATCCTCTGCCTTAAACATTATGTCGATTTTCTCGCCCTGCGCGCTCTTGTCCTTGATGGACGCAAACAGCACACCGTACTGCTTGGCATACGCCTTGAATTGGGCAAGATCCTTGGTCTGCAAAGGAATGATCTTCATCTCCTTGCCCTCGCGCAGTAGGCGGTCAAGACTTGTCTTGCCGCGCACTTTGGGGTTTTCCTTGGCGTAGGCAAGCGCAATCGCCAGCGAGTTCTTAAAACCCAGCGCTGTCAGCTTGATGGCTACCTCAGAAAATTGCAGTGCTTCCCGCACCATCTGGTCAGCGGCTTCTCCGCCGTTGTTCATTTTCGTTCACCTCGCGTTCTTCTTTTTCAGCCTGCCGCACTTCCTGCCATTTCAGCTGCACGGCGGCAGCATCGGTTTCAATGTCTGCGCAGGTATTCAGCTCCCTGCGCACGGTCCGCATCCGGGCAGACAGTTCCTCCAATCGCCTGTTGCGGACATCCGGCGTCAGGGCTTCCTTGTGGTTGTATAGATATTTTCGTTTTTGGGTAAGCACCTCCAGTTCGTGGGTCAGCCTTGCCTTGTAGGTCCGCAGTTCCTCGGTGGATTCGATTTTTTGCTCCCACAGCAGATCGCATTGCCGCCGATAGTGGTTGAATTTGCTGAAATCCTCGCGCAGCAGGTAGTAGCAGCGCCGTCCGCTTTTTCCGCGGTAGCTTCTGCGCAGCAAGGCACAGTAATGGTAGTAGCAAGCCATAATGCCGCCTACCTTTTTATACGGGCGGTTCAGTCTGCTACGGCAGCGCGCGCGGCGCACAACCGGAAGTTCCGGTTCTTTCTGCCAGCTTTGCTGCACAGGCTGGTTTTCTGCCTGATATTCCTGCTGCATTTCGGGCGGAAGTTTTTTCAGTTGCGTGAAAAACTCTCTCAATTCCGATTCGGAAAACAGCGGCGCAACACCGTCCAGCCGCACAAACCTTTTGCTGTCTTGGTGCCGAACCGCCATGTGCTTGACGCGGGGACCGTACTTGACTTCATAGCCCATCTTTTGCAGCTTGCCGACAAAATCGTCAAAGTCGGCGCTTTCGGCAAGCGCCATTTCCACATCGGCTTTGACCATACCGCGCAGTGTCGGTTTGCCCTCGCGGCGGTTGCGCCATTCGCCATACGAGATGCCGCGCCCGTCCGTTTCTATGACTGACAACTGATTTTGCCGGCACAGGTCATCGGAAATTTGCCGTATGCCCTGATAGTAGGTTTTGAAATCGTTGCGGAACATTTTGCCGTCCATAAAGGAAACCGAATTGACCACAATATGGTTATGCAGATGCCCCTTGTCCAGATGGGTGGACACCGTACACTCAAACCGATCTGCCAGACAGCGTCTGGCTAATTCGCAGCCGATTTGATGCACTTGATCCGGGCTGGCTTCGCCGGGCTTAAAGCTCTGAATAATATGGTAGCCGACATTGCCGTGTCCGATGTCTTTATGCCAGCGGCGTTTGGTTGCCTCCATAATCAGGCAGGCGTTTTGCGGGTCGCAGTTAAAGCCGGTGACATAGAGCTGGTGTTCCGTCTTGTCCTCGTTTTGGGTGTAGTGCATCAGCCGGTCCAGCGCATCCCCGCGAAAGATCTCGGTCTTTTTGGGGTTGGCGGCGTAGTCCAGGCAGTCTTTCAGGCGCTTGCGCACCGGCAGGATTTTTGTTGTCGCCATTATAGCTGCTCCTTCATAAGCAGCCAGATGCGGGTCATAATCTGCTGCGCCTCTTGCAGATATGCGTCCTCCGCCTTGCCGTTGAAGTTGGCAATGCGCGCCAGCTGGTTCAGGTTGTTTCCGACTGCCGCGACCTGCCTTGCCAGTGCCTTGCAGCTGTCCGGTGCGCGGGGCTGAATCTCGCAGCCGTTGATAAGTGAAACCACAAAGGGATTCATCTTCAGACCTGCCAGTTCGCTTTTTCTTCTCAGCGCGGCATATTCCTGCTCCGTCAACCGAAGCAGGAAGGATTTGTTTCTTGTTTGCATTTCGCTGCTCTCCTTTGGATTATTGCAAGCGCAAGGGGTCTTAGGGGTGGTGACCCCTAACAAGAGGTCGAAATGATAGCAAGCTATCATTTTGACGTGCTTGCCACGGCGTTGCTAACGCAATGCCGTTCCGAGCTTTCTGAAACAAACCAAGGTCGCTCCCACCCTTTGCGGGCGCAGATTTCATCAATTATCGTGCCCATATGGTAGGCAGGTACCTTCAGATTCAGGGCATACTCGGTTGCAATGACATTGACCTTGTACCGCATGAGCCGTCTGAAAAAGGATATCAGGTGCCGTTCCGTGCCACTGATCTGGCTCATACGGCAGATATAAATTCTCTCGATATTTCCCGCCTTTGCCTCGCGCATCATCCTGCGGTAAGCAGGGCGGCGCAGCCAGCCGTGGTGAATGTCATATCCCCAGCCAACCACTTCGGCACCATCGCGCTGCGCCTGCAGCATCAAAACATTCAGGGTGTTTTTCGTTTCTATGTAGTTGCCGGGGACGCGCGCATACAACCATGCGCGCTGGGGTTCCTTTGTTGTTTTCATGGATTTTTGTTTCCTCTATTCTGTTTCGTTTTTTTGGCAATTACAAGCAATCTGCCGTTGTCGGTAATGTTGTCGCAGGTGGAAAGCGTGAGCAGCTTGTCGCCGTACTCAGCTGAAATGCCTGTATCGTACAGCGCCCGCGCTTTGCAGGCTGACACATAAACATTGTGTTTTTTGGTTTCATATTCAACCTCTCGTAAAAAGAAGGAGGTCCGCGCGGACCTCCTTTACCATAAAAGTATGTCATTATTAAAAATGTTCCTTAGCGTTCGCTATCCTCGTCCTCGGTTTCGTCATGCTCGGCAACGGATTTGCAGTGGACGCACTTGTAAATCAGTGCCGCCAGCCCAGCAAGCGAAATACCGGTCACGGTCAGCAGCAACCCCAACGGGAAGGTATCGCCGG
>ENA-USUJ01003278-USUJ01003278.1-human-gut-metagenome-genome-assembly--contig:-NODE-3278-length-11083-cov-5.137107_pt1 | contig 11083 bp, 5 predicted proteins | sample MGYA00250061_ERZ773398 | MGnify/ENA primary metagenome ERZ773398 (study PRJEB29103, sample SAMN06111992) | human gut metagenome | biome: human gut; feature: ankylosing spondylitis patient; material...
TGAGCAGCGAGGATTTGTGGTGCGAGACGGTGTAGGGGCCTGCGAAGATCGAGGCGGCCTCGCCGTTCTCGCAGTGCGAATTGGCGAAGAAGAGCGATTCGGCGGCCGTGAAGCCCTTGTCCAGCCGGCAGCTCTCGCCGACGAAACAGCGCTCGACGATCGAGCCGTTGTCGATGACGGCCCCTTCGGCCGCGATCGTGTCGTAGGCTTTGACATCGACGCCGATGCGGACGCCGTCGCAGAGGGTGGCGTTTTCGAGGATCGACGCGCCGTCGATCTCCACGTCGTTGCCGATGCGGACCTCGCGGATGAAGCGCGCGCCGACGATGCGGCACCCGCGGCCCACCTCGCCCATCTCCGACGAACGCGCCTCCGCGTACTCCCCGACCATCCTTTCGAGCGCCGCGATGGTCTGCGGACGGTGGCGGTAGACGGCCATCACGTAGGCGACCTGCGCCGACATCGAGTCGAATATCTTCACCGTGCGGCCGCCGCATTCGTTCATCGTGGCGACGCCCGTGCCGTTTCCGAACGCCGAGCGGCGGCGGCATTCGAGCGCCGTGACGCCCTCGACGAGCGACTCCTCGCCGATGCGGTAGCCGGCGACCCGCGAACGGACGATCCGGGCTCCCCGGGCGATTTCGACGCGACCCTCCAGATGGCTTTGGCGAAGCTGGCCGGGTTCGAAGTCCGGAGCGACCGTCACTTTCGTCCAATCTTCGGCCGAATTGCCGAGCGTTTCGAGTGCGGCGATCTCCGCGGGGGTCAAATTTCGGAATGAAGTCATTGTTTCGTGGGTTTTGAATGCAAATATAGCAATTTGCGGCTAAACGGCAAATTCGTTTTCCGGCACGGGAAACTCCCTTCCCGCGCGGTCGATTTCGATCCGGCGGCCGCTGCGCACGACCTGCGCCCGGCCGTTGCGGAAGGGTTTCACGGCCTCGCAGCCGGGAAAGCTCAGCCGGGTGCGGCCCGCCGTGTCGATGTAGTGCCACGTCGAACCCAGCAGCACGGCGGCCAGCCCCTCGGTGAAGTCGAAGCCGCTGTCGTAAAGCGGCGGAACGACCGTCCGCTGCGGCGTTCGGTAACCCCAGCGGCCGTTCCCGACGAACAGTTCCGGGGTCTCGTCGTCGGAGGAGGGGCCTCCTATGCCGGCCTGCCGGACCGCTTCGCCGAGCAGCTCCGCGAGTCCGAAAAGTTGCAGGGTCGGGGAGCAGAGCAACTGCGCCACGCGGTATTGCACGGCTTTGCCGCGGCGTTCGAACAGGCCGAGGACTTCGCGGTAGGCCGGGTCGCCGGGAATCTTTCCGGGCGAGAACAACAATCCGTCGGCGGTGCCGTAACGCTCCCAGAGCGTCGGTTCCTCGGCCAGCGCGTGCAGGGCCGTGGAGATCAGGGCCGCGGGGTAGTCGTCGAGCCGTTCGTTGAAATCCGCCACCGTGCGGGCCGGATGCTGGTAGGCCGCCGTGCCCAGTTCGGGGCTCGTCTCTCCGGCGAAGGCGGGCAGGAATGCGGCGTCGAAGTCGATCGGATGCAGCTGCCGGTCCCGGTCCACGATGATGTTCGCGGGCTTCAGGTCGCCGTGGGCGCGGTCGTCGGCGACCATGCCGGCGGCCAGGGAGTCGAATGATTCCGCAAGGCTCCGGAGCTTCGCCGTATCGTGCGCGAGGGCGGCTTCGGCGACCGCTTCGTGGAGGGTCGCGCCGTCGATCCAGTCGCCCAGAATCGCATCGACCCAGACGCCCGTTTCCGACGAAGTGTAGAGGTAGAGCTCCTTTTCGAGCACTCCGTCGCCGTAGATCTCCCGCAGGTGGCGCATCCTGCGCAGGTAGCAGCGCAGCGACCGGATGCGTCCGCCGCGGCGGATGCGGAAGACGACGGCCGAATTGCCGATGCTGTAAAGGGGGCGTCCCTGCCCGTCCCGGCACAACTCCACCTCGCCCAGCGTGCGTGTCAGGCCGTGGGAATCGGTGAGTGTGAGCAGGTATTGGCGAAGGGTGAACACGTCGTGCGGTGGGTTTTAAGCGTCGTCCGGTCTGTCGGAAACGGCGCAAGATGCGAAAAAGTCCGATGACGAAGCCGGACCCGAGGGTCCGGCTTCGTCATCGGGAGTGCTTGTTGGATTGGGAGCAGACACTTGATTCGAAAACGTTCGGCGCTTCGGCCGCACTCTAAGACAGGCGTTATGCCTGCGCCCGAAAGCGCAACATCTGCCCGAAAGCGTCCCGGCTTGCGGCCGCACCCTAAGACAGGCGTCTTACGCCTGCGCCTGGGTGCACGGAGCCGGACCGAGAGCGTCCGGACCTCCGGTTGCCTCTGAAACAGGCGTCTGCGCCTGCGCCTGTCAATGGCAGTTGCAGTGTCCGTGTCCGCTGTGGTCGCCGCAGCCTTCGCCGCAGCCGTCCCCGCACTCTCCGCACGAACAGCCGCCCTGCAAATCCTCGGGCGTCACGTCGCGCACCGAAACCACGTCTACCTCGAAGTTGAGCGTTTTGCCCGCCATCGGGTGGTTGAAGTCCATCTTCACCGTCGTGTCGCCGACCTCCTTGACGATGCCCATCATGCGGTTGCCCTGGGCGTCGCTCATCGGGACCTGGCTGCCGACGAAGAGGATGTCTTCGGCCAGCTTGCCGTCCACCATGAATATATCTTTCGGCAGATCGACGATGGCTTCGGCGATGATCTCGCCGTAGCCGTCCTTGGGTTCGAGGGTGAACGCGACCGATTCGCCGATCTCCTTGCCCAGAATCGCCTCCTCGAATTTGGGAAGCAGCATGCCCGTTCCGAAGATGAATTCGAGCGGCTGGCCCGGGCGCGACTGGTCTGCGATCTGTCCGTCAACGGTGAGCTTGTAGTCTACGCCGACCATTTTGTTTTGTTCTACTTTCATACGATTGTTATAAAGTTTAGTTGTTTTTATCGTCGTTTTTCAGGGACATTGCCCGGCATTCACGGCTCAAAAGCGATTCTCCGCCGCCATCTCTCTAAAGGCGGCTTTTTAAGCCGCTCAAAGGTACGCACTTCGGAGCGAGTTGCCAAATAATCGCATGAAATAATTGTGCCGCAACAACCGAAAACGGCGGCGATGTCTCTACCGCCGCCGTTTCGTCTCTCCGGAAAATGCTACTCGCAGTTGCGGCAGCAGAGGTTGCGGTCGCCGTAGCCGTTGTCGATCTTCGACACGTAGGGGAAGAATTTCGACTCGCCGATCCACCGGAGCGGGAACGCCGCCTGCTCGCGCGTGTAGGGGTGCGACCACTCACCGGCCAGCTCGCGGGCCGTGTGAGGTGCGTTCGCCACCACGTTGTCCGCCTCGCCGGCCGCCGCCTCGCATTCGCGCTTGATCTGCACCAGCGCTTCGATGAAGCGGTCCATCTCCTCCTTGGGCTCCGACTCCGTGGGCTCGACCATCAGCGTCTCGTGCACGGGGAACGAGAGCGTCGGGGCGTGGAACCCGTAGTCCATCAGCCGGTGGGCGATGTCGCCGCAGTCGATGTTGTAGTCCTTCTTGAAATTCGTCAGGTCGAGGATCATCTCGTGGCCCACGCGGCCCGTCTCGCCCGAATAGTAGGTGCGGAACTCCGAAGCCAGCGCCGCCGACATGTAGTTGGCGTTGACGATGGCCATTTCGGTGGCTTTGCGCAGTCCGTCGGCCCCCAGCATCTTGATATAGCCGTAGGTGATCGGCAGGAGCAGCGCCGAACCCCACGGGGCCGAAGCGACCGCCGTGATGCCCTCGTCGCCGCCCGTGGCTACGACCGAATGCGAAGGCAGGAAGGCTTTGAGGTGCTCGGCGACGCAGATCGGGCCGACGCCCGGACCGCCGCCGCCGTGAGGCATGGCGAAGGTCTTGTGGAGGTTGAGGTGGCAGACGTCGGCCCCGATGTAGCCGGGATTCGTCAGTCCTACCTGCGCGTTCATGTTGGCGCCGTCCATGTAGACCTGCCCGCCGGCGTCGTGAACGGCGTCCACGATCTCGCGGATGCGGCTCTCGAAGACGCCGTGCGTCGAGGGGTAGGTCACCATCAGTCCGCACAGCTCCGAGGAGTGCTCTTTGGCCTTGGCTTCGAGGTCGGCCACGTCGATGTTGCCGTTGGCGTCGCACGCCACCGTCACGATCTTCATCCCCGCCATCGCGGCCGACGCCGGGTTGGTGCCGTGGGCCGACGCCGGGATCAGCACCACGTTGCGGTAGCCCTGACCGCGGCTCTGGTGGTAGGCGCGGATCACCATCAGCCCCGAGTATTCGCCCGCGGCGCCCGAGTTGGGTTGCAGCGAGCAGGCCGCGAAGCCGGTGATCGTCGCCAGGTCCTTTTCCAGCTCCGCGATGAGCTGCCGATAGCCCTCGGTCTGGTCCGCCGGGGCGAAGGGGTGCATGTTCTGGAAGCCCGCGAGCGAGAGCGGCTGCATGAGCGCCGCGGCGTTGAGCTTCATGGTGCAGGAACCCAGCGAGATCATCGAGTTGGCCAGCGAAATGTCCCTCAGTTCCAGCTTTTTGATATAGCGCATCAGGGCGCTTTCCGAACGGTAGGCGTTGAAGACCGGCTCCCGGAGGTAGCCCGACTCGCGCCGCAGGCCGGCCGGGATGCAGCTCTCGGCGACGGCCTTCACCGCCTTGGCCTTCTTGCCCTTGGCCGCGGCGAAGATTCCCGCGACGGCCTCGATCTCCGCCGGGGTGGTCACCTCGTCGAACGACATCCGCACCGATCCTTCGGAGGGGTAGTAGAAGTTGATGCCCTGTTCGAGCGCCAGCGACTGCACGACGGCGGCCTCGGCCTCGACCTCCAGCGTGTCGAAGAACTCCTTCGATGCGAGTTTGTAATCCATTGCTTCCAGTGCGCGGGCGACCGTCGCGGCGGCGAAATGGGCCGTCTCGGCGGCGCGCTTCAGCCCCTCGGGACCGTTGTAGACGCAGTAGAAGCCCGTCATCGAGGCCATCAGCGCCGAGGCGGTGCAGATGTTCGACGTGGCGCGCTCGCGCTTGATGTGCTGTTCGCGCATCTGCAACGCCATGCGCAGGGCCTTGTTGCCCATCCGATCGACCGAGACGCCGATGATGCGGCCCGGTATGTTGCGCTTGAACGCCTCGCGCGTGGTCATGTAAGCTGCGGCGGGGCCTCCGAAGCCCATCGGCGTGCCGAGGCGCTGCGTCGAACCCACGGCGATGTCGGCGCCCCACTCCCCGGGGGCTTTCAGCAGGGCCAGCGACAGCGGGTCGGCGACGGCCGTGACGAGCGCGCCCCGGGCGTGCGCCGCGGCGGTGAACTCCGCATAGTCGCGCACCGATCCGTCGGCGGCAGGGTACTGCACGATGGCGCCGAACTCGCGGCCCGTGAATTCGTATTCGTCGTATTCATCGACGATCAGTTCGATTCCGAACGGTTCGCTGCGCGTCAGCAGCACGTCGAGCGTCTGCGGGAAGACGTTGCGATCGACGAAGAGCTGGTTGCGGCCCTCCTTGACGGCTTCGCGCGAACGCAGCGAGAACATCATCGCCATCGCTTCGGCGGCGGCGGTGCCCTCGTCGAGCAGCGAGCAGTTGCCGATCTCCATGCCCGTGAGCGAGATCATGGCGGTCTGGAAATTCAGCAGCGCTTCGAGGCGACCCTGCGAAATCTCGGCCTGATAGGGGGTGTAGGAGGTGTACCACGCGGGGTTCTCGAAGACGTTGCGCGCAACGGCGGCCGGCACGGCCGAAGGGTAATAGCCCATGCCGATGAACGAGCGCAGGGGGCGGTTGCGGTCGGCCAGTTCGCGGATGTGGGCGGCGAATTCGTATTCGCTCATCCCCTCGGCGGGCAGCGCCAGCGGTTTTTTGAGACGGATGGACTGCGGAATGACCTGCGCGATGAGCTCGTCGGTCGATTTCACGCCGATCACGTCGAGCATGGCTTTGAGGTCTTTTTCGTTGCTGACGCCGATATGGCGTTCGGAAAACTTGTCGAACATACGAATATGGAGGAATTAAGTTACGATATTTTAGCTTTCGGGGACTTTATCTGTACAAATGTAAGACAAACGGAGCGGACGTGCAAAAAAATCCGCCGAAACTTTTTTCGGCGGAAAAAGATGCGGGGCTTCGCGTCGGCGGGTCAGCAGCGGAAACTGTTGCACCGGAGCGGCCCGGGAATCAATACGACTTGATCCATAGCGCATTTTTTACATACGGTTTTGAACGCACGTCGTATTCCGTACAGTTATGGGTTTCCCAGGAGGTTGCCTCCATGTTGCAGAACCACACGATGCCGTTTCTGCGTCCGCTGAGCCAGTAGCTTCCTTCGATGCAATCGCCGTGCGCCTGTTTCAGCGTAAGATTCAGGGTCTTGCGCAGACGATATATCTCTTTCATTTCGTCCATCGAGGGAAGTTTCCCTTCTATGTTCGCGGAAGACCACGACATGAAGCGGCCTTGTTTTAACCGGATATACTGGCCGTGCGTACCGTTCGCGGTGAAAACGACGCCTTTTACGCCGTCTTTTTCATAAAGTTCGCCGGGCTTGTAATATCCCGCTTCCCGGCGTTCCCGGTCCGCTCTGCGCTGCGCTTCTGCCTGCTGCTGCCGTTCGGCGGCCAGACGCTCTGCCTCTTTGCGCCGTTTCTCCGCCGCAATTCGTTCCGCTTCGGCACGTTTTTGTTCGGCGATGCGCTGCTCTTCGGCGCGCCGTTCCTCGGCAATGCGCCGTTCTTCGGCTGCGATGCGCTCTTGTTCCAGCCGCACCTGCTCTTTGCGGTAATTATGATACTTGATGCCGGCGCCGGCCAGAATCAGAACGGCCAAGGCTGCAATGAGATACGGCCGGTTTTTCTTCCATAGGGCGGCCCGCCGTTCCGCCGCCTCCTTCTCCTCCTGCTCGCGCCGGAGACGGAGCTTCTCCTCCTCTTTCGCCTGCTCTTCACGCCATACGCGCCGCCGTTCGGCCTGCTCCAGCGTGCAGGCGTAGATCAGCTCCTCGGCGTAGAGCTGCGGACTGGCGAGCACCTCGTGCAGTTTGTCGTTGTCCATCGCCCGGACCTGTGCCGTGAACTCCGCGCTCCGGCTGCGGATCTCCAGCTCCCGGCGGCACTCTTCGACCAGCGAGGCCCGGTACATCGCGGCGCCGGAGACGATTTCGTGCAGTTTTTCGTCGTCGTACTGCCGCACCTCGGGCATCGGGGGAAGCGTTTCGCCGGGGTCCTCCGTGAAATGACGCTCCGCCGAATGCGTCTCCGGCTCTCCGGTTTCGCCCTTGTAGCGCCGGACGGTGTCGCCGGCCTTGATGCGTGCGATCTCGTCGGCCACGGCCTTCGGAACGCAAATCCTGTCAACGGGCATGAAGATCGCGGGCAGAGCCTTGAACCAGACGATGCCGCACGGAATGCCGATGATGCTCAGAAACTCCCCGATCATGGCGAACAGCGCTCCTGCGGCGGCGATCAGTCCGAAGGGGAAATAGAGAATCGTGATGACGGTCGAAAAGGCCGCGGCGGCCGTGCTGCGCTCTTCGGGCCGCACCAGGTCGAGTTCCTTGCGGGTGACCAGCGCCGACGAAAAGGGCGTGAGCAGAAACCGTGCGATCTGGAAAAATCCGAGCCCCACGGGATAGAGCACCACCGTGCAGCACAGAATCGCACCGAACAACGCGTAAAAAAACGCGAACAGGAATCCGAAGAATGGAAAATGCCAGAGAATGTTCAAACAACCGTTCATATTCATTTGATTTAAGGGTTAGTCTTTCACGGGCGTACGAAAAAAAAGGCGTGAGCGAATTTTCCGAATCCACTATTGAGGTATTGGACTGACCCACCAGGTAGAATTACGGACAAATGCTCACGCTGAAAAACAGCGAGAGCACCAACCTTAATCTCTTACCTGGTTTGAAAGTGTCCAATTTTCAATAGTAAGAAAAAAGCCGATGCGCTTTTTTATCGTTCGTATGCCGGCGGCCCTCGCAGACCGCACGTCGCAAAGATAGGAAAATCAATCAGAATTCGTGCAGCGATCCGGGTAAAAAAATCGGGCCCCGGCGAACAATCGTGCCGGGGCCCGTTCCGTGCGGGGGTCAGTACTGAAAACTGCTGCCTCCGATGAACTCGCGCAGGATCGACGTGGGCGGGATTTCGTCGGGCGGGATGGGGATGAAATTGTCGAGGAATTTGAGCATCCGCTGCGCCTCGTCGTACTCGGGAACCGTGTCGGGGACTTCGCGCAGGATCTTTTCGGCGAAGGGCCGCAGCACCGAAATCTCGTAGAAGAGCGACGAATTGAGCATCACGTCGGCATTTTCCTGATAGGGGAAGATGTGCTTCTCCTCGCCGCGGCGCACCGAGGCCCAGCGCGAGAGCGTCGAGAGCGCGTCGGCGCCCCGCTGGCGGTAGTCGCGCGTCAGGCGGCGCAGCAGGCGGTTGTCGGTCGTGGCGATGCGCGAGAGGTTGTCCATCGCCACCGACGTGAAGCACGAGATGTAGATGCGGAATTTCTGCGAGTCGGGGATCGAGGGCGTCAGCCGCGGATTCAGTCCGTGGATGCCCTCGATGATGAGGATCGAACGCTCGTCGAGCGTCAGCGGGTTGTCGTGCTGCATGCGGCGTCCCGTGATGAAGTCGTAGCGCGGAATATCGACGCTCTCGCCCCGGATCAGCCGCCGCAGGTGGTCGTTGAACAGTTCGAGGTCGATGGCTTCGAGCGCCTCGTAGTCGTAGTCGCCGTTCTCGTCGAGCGGGGTCTTCTCACGATCGACGAAGTAGTCGTCGAGCGAGATCATCACCGGGCGCAGACCCAGCACGCCGAGCTGGATGCCCAGCCGCTTGGCCGAGGTGGTCTTGCCGCTCGACGAGGGGCCCGAGATGAGCACCATGCGGATGCCGCGGCTGACGACGGCGTCGTAGATGGTGTCGGCGACCCAGGCGAATTTGCGTTCGTGGAATGCCTCGGCGAGTTTGATCATGCCCCCGGCGTCGCCCGCGAGAGTGCGGGCGTTGACCGCGCCGATCGTCGGCACGCCCATCAGCGCCACCCACGACTGGTACTCCTGGAAGATGCCGAACATCTTCTCCTGCTGGACGTTCCTGTGGAGCGTATCGGGGGCTGTGCGCAGCGGCAGGGCGAGGTAGAAACCGTTGTAGTAGGGCTGGATGTCGAAGAGCGTGACGTAGCCCGTCGAGGGGGCCAGCGAGCCGTAGAAGTAGCCCACCGTGTCGCCGAGCGTGTAGAGCTGGCTGTAAAGCCGCGGGCGGGTGTCCAGCAGGGCCACCTTGTCGGTGAATCCCTCCTCGGCATAGCGCGCCCGGACTTCGGTCGTGAGCATTCGCTCGCGGGTGATGGGCAGGTTGCGCACGGAGAGTTCGCGCATGCGGCCCTGCAACCGTGCGGCGTCGTAGGCCGTGAATTCGTCGATGCCGTCGATCTCGCAGTAGAAGCCGCTGTGGCCCAGCGAGTGCCGGATGTGGAGCGTCTGCCCGGGGTAGAGGTCCCGGACCGCCTTTTGCAGCAGGAACCACGCCGTGCGCTGGTAGACCCGGATGCCGGCGAACGAGGTGACATCGACGAAACGGATCGTGACGGGGGTATATATCTTGTAACTGAGTTCTTTGAGGCGGTTGTTGACGAAGGCCGCGAGGAACGGATAGCGTCCGGGCGTCAGGCGTTTGGCGACCTCCGAGCGCGGGGTGCCCATCGGTACGTCGATCTCGGTGCCGAGGTTTTCGCAGATGACTTTGATGATGTCGGTCATAGAATAGTTTTTACGGAATAACGTATGTAAAGATAGGAATTATTTGTACTTTTGACAAATATTCGTCCAAATGAAAAACAGTGTCAACCATATGAAAAGAATGTTTCGGACGCTTCTGATCGCCGCTGCGGCGGTCGCTGCGGCCTGCGCTCCCCGCGAGCGGACCCTCGTGCTGCTTTCGACGAACGACATGCACGCCAAGATTCAGAATTTCCCGCGGCTGGCGGCGGCCGTCGGGGCCTGCCGCGATACGGCGCAGCTGGTGGTGCTGGTCGATGCCGGCGACCGCTGGACCGGCAACGCCTATGTGGACATGGCGGCTGCGCCCGGAATGCCGATGATCGCCCTGATGAACCGTCTGGGCTACGACGTGGCGACGCTCGGAAACCACGAGTTCGACCACGGGCAGGCGTTTCTGGGCCGCATGATCGACAGCATGGATTTCGAGGTCGTCTGCGCCAACGTGGTGAGCGACACGTGCACCTTCCCGCAGCTGCCGCCCTACGTCGTGATCGAGGAGGGCGGCCTCCGCATCGGGTTCGTCGGCGTGGTGACCAACTACGAGGGCCCCGGGCATCCCGCGGGCAATGCCGCGTGTTTCAAGGGGCTGGAGTTCCCCGATCCGCAGCTGATGGCGGCGAAGTATGCCGCAGAACTGCGTCCGAAGGTGGACGTGCTGGTGCTGGTCTCGCACATGGGCGACGACCGTGACCGGGAGTTGCTCGAAACGGAGACGCTGTACGACGTGGTGGTCAGCGGGCACACCCATGTGGAGGTCGATTCGCTGGTGAACGGCACGATGCTGACGCAGACCGGCAAGTATCTGAAAAATATCGGCGTTACGGAGATCAGGCTCCGGGGCCGGAAGATCGAAAGCATCGAATCCCGGCTGGTGCCGCTGGAGGGCTATGCCCCCGATCCCGTCTATCAGGCCGAGGTGGACCGCTACTACGCCGATCCCGGGCTGAACAAACCCGTGGGAGCATTCGCCGCGACGGCCGACAAGTGGGGCCTCGCCAACTGGATGGCCGAATCGGTGGCCGACGAGACCGATGCCGACATCGGATTCTACCACATCGGCGGCGTGCGTCTCGATTCGATTCCGGCGGGCGATGTCGGTGCGGCGAGAATCTATGATCTGGAGCCCTTCGGCACGGAGATCGCCCTGATGCGGATGACCCCGGCCGACATGCGCCGGATGATCGTTTCGAAGTACAACGACGAGGAGAACCGCAAGGAGGCCCACCGCATCGACCTGATCTCGACGACCCCCTATGTCATCGTGACCGACGCGCAGGACAACGCCCTCGACGTGCGTTTCCCGAAGTTGCGCGAAGGCAAGGTGTACGAAGTTGCGGTCAGCGACTATGTTT
>ENA-USUJ01003283-USUJ01003283.1-human-gut-metagenome-genome-assembly--contig:-NODE-3283-length-11068-cov-5.546174_pt1 | contig 11068 bp, 7 predicted proteins | sample MGYA00250061_ERZ773398 | MGnify/ENA primary metagenome ERZ773398 (study PRJEB29103, sample SAMN06111992) | human gut metagenome | biome: human gut; feature: ankylosing spondylitis patient; material...
TAGAATGCTTCAGATCCCGCCCATACAGGCAGTGCGTCAGAGGTTCGCATACAATTTATTGCACCGGCAGCTCCAGAACCGATACTCGTCGGCCTCCGTGACGATGAAGCAGTTGGCATACGCCTCCGAAGCCGTCAAATCGATCGATTCATCGACGGGGGGGGGAACTACGGGCCCGTCGTTTTCGTTGTTCTCGTCGTCGCAAGCCGTCAATGCGACGGAAAGACACAATGCGAACGACCATGCCGCACGAACACACTTTGTTCTCATAAACTCTTAATTCGATTTGAAAAGATGATTAGATGCACCAAATATAACGATTTTTTCATTTCAGTTTCCTTTTCGGCTACTTTTTGATGGATTCTTCGCCCGCTTCGCCGTTGGCCGAGCGGTGCGAAACGCCGTTGAAACGCTCCGGAAGGCATCGTGGAAGATCCCGTACACCTTCCGGCCCGCTGCCTCGACGAAACGGAATACTTTGGTGCAGCGTGTTGATATACAGTTTTATAATAGAATGCGGCGCGTTTCGATTGCCGGTTATCTCCCAAATTGTCATATTATTTATTAATAAATTTAATATTTCTATAAGAATACACAATATCGCCTCTCCGCAAAGCGTTTTGTCAGCGAATTATTAGACGACGAATTTTATGCAGACCAAGATTTCAAAGACGCTCGAAGGGCTGATCGCCCGCACGGCGTTCGACACATCGAAACAAGGAGAGACCCGTTGGTTGAAGGATCGCTTGCTGCTCGAGATTGTACGGGAGGAGGGATCGTTGGCCTATCAATTGCTTTCAGCCCGTCTCAAGGACTGGGAACTATATCAGGTTCGCCTGCGCATCGAACGCGATTTGCAGGAGCGTACCGACGGCCCGGCCGGAAATCCCGAAGAGTTCTACGTGCAGTTCGCGAACGAGTTGCGCAAACGTTATCGTACTGCTCCCAGCGTCTCTACGGCCCACGCCTTACATGCCATCATCAGCGACGAGCAGACGATCGGCGCGCACGTATTGGAAATGTACCACATCACGCCGGCCGTCGTCGAGGACGAAATCCGCCGCATGAGCACGGCCGACGAACCGCGCGCCGAGCTGCACGTCCGCCTGCTCGACTACTCCGAGCAGGGACAGCGGGCCGCCGAAGGCAGCCGGATGCTCGACAAGTTCGGCGTAGACCTGACCCGGCAGGCGCGTGAAGGGAAAATCGACCCCGTGATCGGCCGCGAATGCGAGATCGAGCGCGTGGTGCAGATTCTCTCGCGCCGCAAGAAAAACAATCCGATCCTGATCGGCGAAGCGGGCGTGGGCAAGAGCGCCATCGTCGAGGGGCTCGCGCTGCGGATCGCAGCGGGCGACGTTCCCTACACCATCGCGGGCAAACGGCTCTATTCGCTCGACGTATCGTCGCTCGTGGCGGGCACGAAGTTCCGCGGCGAATTCGAGGAGCGGATGCAGCAACTGCTCGACGAGCTGCGCAAGGCCGACGACACGATCATCTTCATCGACGAGATCCACACCATCGTCGGCGCGGGGTCGACTCAGGGAAGTCTCGACACGGCCAATATCCTCAAACCGGCGCTTGCGCGCGGCGAGTTGCAGACCATCGGCGCCACGACGCTCGACGAGTACCGCGAGAACATCGAGAAGGACTCGGCGCTCGAACGCCGCTTCCAGCGCGTGCTGGTCGAACCGACTTCGTGCGAGGAGACGCTCCAAATTCTGCGCAACATCGCGCCCCGCTACGAGGCGCACCACAAAGTCCGCTACACGGACGAGGCGCTCGAAGCGTGCGTGACGCTCACGAACCGCTATATCACCGACCGCTTCTTCCCCGACAAGGCCATCGACGTGCTCGACGAGGCGGGGTCGCGGATGCATCTGCAAACGGCGCGCGAACCGGACACGCTGCGCGAAATGGAGGCCGCGCTGGCCTCGACCTGCGAGGAACGCCGCGAAGCGGTCCGCCAGCTCGTCTACGAAAAGGCGGCCGCAGCACGTCTGCGGGAGCTGGCGCTGCGTTCGAAACTGGACGAGAGCCGCGCCGAGTGGCAGCGGTCGCTCGAAAGCCATCCGGCGGAGATCCGCGCCGAACATATCGCGCAGGTCATCACTTCGGCGACGGGCATCCCGATCGAACGGATCACGACGGGTGAGCTGGGACGCCTGCGCGGACTCAAAGACTACCTCGCCGGCCGTGTCATCGGACAGGATGCCGCCGTGGAGAAGGTGGCGCTCTCGATCCAGCGCTCGCGCGCCGGACTCAAAGACGAGAACCGCCCGATCGGCGTCTTCCTCTTCGTCGGCCCGACGGGCGTCGGCAAGACGCTGTTGGCCAAGGAGCTGTCGAAATGGCTCTTCGACGAACGGCGCGGACTGATCCGCATCGACATGAGCGAGTACGGCGAGAAACACAACGTCTCGCGTCTGCTCCGCTCCCCGCCGGGCTACGTCTGTCACGGCGCGGGCCGCCAGCTCACCGAAGCGGTACGCCGCCAGCCCTACGCGGTGGTGCTGTTCGACGAGATCGAGAAGGCGCATCCCGAAGTTTTCAACGCCATGCTCCAAATCTTCGACGAAGGACACCTTACCGACGGATCGGGCCGCAAGGTCGATTTCCGCAACACGGTCATCATCATGACCTCGAACGTCGGTTCGCGCGCCGCCGTGCAGCGAGCCGTACAGGTGGGTTACTCCACCTCGTCGAAGACGGTCGTCGAGCAGGCCGCACCGCAGATCGAGTACCGCAAGGCGCTCGAACGCACCTTCGCGCCGGAGTTCCTCAACCGCATCGACGACATCATCGTCTTCCGCACGCTCACGCTCGAAGACGTGGAACGCATCGTCGAGCTGGAATTGCGCCGCCTGCTGGCCCGCACGCAACGGCTGGGCTACAAGGTGGAGATCTCGGCCGAGGCGAAACGCCGGCTGGCGGTCATGGGCTACGAGGCGCGCTACGGCGTGCGGTCGCTCAAACGGACGTTGCTCGACAATGTCGAGGAACCGCTCTCGACGCTCATCATCGAAGGCCGCGTCAACGAAGGCGCCAAAGTAAAGATTCTCCCCGCAAAGGCGGGCGTTACGCTCAAAGTGGCGTAACTCCGCCGGCAGATGACGTGTACGCCCCGAAATGCTTCCGTGTTTCGGGGCGTTTTTTTACGTCGCCGCCCGCTGCTTTTCGCTGTGCTTGATCTTTTGGTGCTTTTGGATCAAGCCAAAAGCACAAGAAAAGAATCTGTGAGAAGAAAACTTTTCGAGCGATCCTTTGCAATGCGGAAGTTATTGTGCACTTCGCGCAACGATGATTATTTGCTGGTGTCCTGGTTTTAGCAGGCCTCCGGTCTGCCCGAATGCACGGCTTCCGCTACCGCCGCACGAGCTTCACCACGTTCTCCACGTGGTGCGTGTGGGGGAACATGTCGACGGGCTGTACCGCTTCGACGCGGTAGGCGCCGTCCATGAGCGCCAGGTCGCGCGCCTGCGTGGCGGGATTGCAGCTCACGTAGACGATCCGCTCGGGGGCGGCGCGCAGGATGACGTCGATCACGGGTTGATCGACCCCCGCGCGCGGCGGATCGAGGATGATGACGTCGGGGCGGCCGTTGGCGGCCACGAACGCGTCGTCGAGCACCGCTTTCATGTCGCCGGCGTAGAAGCGCGTGTTGCCGATGCCGTTGAGCGCCGAATTGACCTTCGCGTCGTCGATCGCTTCGGGGACGTACTCCACGCCCACGACCTTGGCGCAGCGTGCGGCGCAGAAGTTGGCGATGGTGCCCGTGCCGGTGTAGAGGTCGTAGAGCGTCTCGCCGCCGGTGAGCGCCGCGAAGTCGCGCGCCACCTTGTAGAGTTCGTAGGCCTGCGCCGAATTGGTCTGGTAGAACGATTTGGGGCCCACCTTGAAACGCAGCCCCTCCATCTGTTCGAGGATATGGTCCTTGCCGCGGTAGAGTACGGGCGTGAGGTCTGCCAGCGAGTCGTTCCACTTGGTGTTGACCACGTAGAAGAGCGACGTGATCTGAGGAAAACGTTCCGCGACGTGGCTCATCAGCGCTTCGATGCGGGGCGTGTCCTCTTCGCCGAATACGACGATGGCCATGACCTCGCCCGTCGAGGCGGTGCGGACGATGAGGTTGCGCATCAGCCCCGCGTGCTCGCGGATGTTGTGGAACGAATAGCCGTGTTCGAGCGCGAAGCGCTTGATCTCGTTGCGCAGCGCGTTCGACGGCTCGGGCTGCAACCAGCACTTTTCGATGTCGAGCACCTTGTCGAAGAGGTTGGGGATATGGAATCCCAGCGCGGGGCCGGCGTCGATGTCGCCTCCGGCGGCGATCTCCTCGTAGGTCATCCAGCGGCGCGGTGCGAAGGTGAATTCCAGCTTGTTGCGGTAGAACTGCGTTTCGGCCGAGGCGAGGCAGGGGCGGACGGCGGGCAACTCGATCTTGCCGATGCGGGCGAGCTGGTCGCGCACCTGCTCGGTCTTGAAGCGGAGCTGTTCGGCGTAGGGAAGGTTCTGCCATTTGCATCCTCCGCAGACGCCGAAATGGGCGCAGAAGGGCTCGACCCGCAGCGGCGAGCGGTGCACGTAGCGTACGACCGTCCCCTCCATGAAGCGGCGGCGACGGTTGCGGATCTGCACGTCGACCAAGTCGCCCGGCACGGTCATCGGGACGAAGACCACCTGATCCTGCCAGCGTCCCATCGCCTTGCCTTCGGCGGCGAGCGTCGTAATTTCCAACCCTTCGATGAGGGGATAATTCTGTTTCCTGCGAGCCATAGCTTTTCCCTTTACGCCCGCAAAAATACAATAAAATCCGTGATTATCCGCTTCGAAGTCCCGACGGTCGAAGATTCCCGTTGCTGCGCAGCGGCGCAAACGCTTCCGACTGCCGCCTCGGCGACCGTGAAACGGGGTTCGGAAGGGTGTCGGCTACTCCTGTTTCGTGCGATCGGCCTTGCGACGGCGTGCCCGTTCGCGCCAGCCGCCCGCCCAGAAGCCCAGCAGGAAGGGAACCCCGACGAGCGCCGCGACCAGCAGGACGATCCAGAACACCACCTTGCCTACGAGCGCCGGCAGTGCGGCCAGCGTTTTGGCGATCGCGTCGTCGGCGGCCTGCTGCGCCTGCGCGACGAGCGCTTCGCGTTCGGCCGAAACGTAGTGTTGCAGCGCCATGCGCTGGCGGTCGATGTCGGCGAAGGCGTTGTCGACGCCGGCGTTGAAAGTCGCCATGGCTTCGGCGAGCGCTGCGTTGAGTTCGGCGGCCACCTCGCGCGAGACGCCCGGCAGATCCTCGGCTACGGCCGTCAGACGGTTGAAGTCGCGTTCGAGCGAATCGAGCTGCATGGCCAGCCGGTCGCGCAGGCTGTCCTGGCGGATGCGGAGCGAAAGGAGGTCGCCCGTCCAATCGATCGCGTTGGTCGTCTGCTGCGTCACGCCGCCGATGCGGTCGCCCATGTCGGCCATCACTTCGGCGATGGTTCCCACCGGATAGAGCGCTTCGATGCCGTGGGCACGCAGGAAATCGACCCACGGCAGCATCGTGCGGTCGGGTTGCACCTCGTCGCCGGGTGCCGGCAGGGGTTGTGCGGCGACGAACTGCCGCATCAGCTCGTAGCGCTCGGGTGTCAGCAGGTCGGAAGCCAGGTGTCGGGCCTTGCGGTGGAGGCGCGATGCGGTGCGCCGCGCCAGCGGCGAACCCGCACCGAAAAGCAGCGAGTCGGGCCGTGCGGCGAAGAGCGAATCCATGTTGCGGTAGAGCATCCACGTGTCGAGCAGGGCCAGTTCGGGCGCCTGCTGCATGGCGGCGTCGACGGCGGCGCGCGTCGTGCGCAGTTTCCACCGGATCGTACGGCGTTGGAGCTCGGCGTCGTCGCTGTCGGCGGCGATCGAGTCGGCGGCGGCCGTCACCTCGTCGGAGGCTTCGTAATAGAAACCGCGCGTGAGGAGCCGCATGCGTGTCTCCTCTTTCGAGAGCGGTTCGCCGCCCGTATCGACCGAGAATTTCAGCAGCGAGCACCCTGTCAGCAGCGTCAGCGCCGCGAGGATCGCGGCGGCTTCAAACGGGCGGATTCGTATTCCGTTCATCATGTCGTGTACAGTTTTATGCCGTGAAGGACGACCGCAGTCGGCGCCTCCTTTGACAAAGATACGAATAAGCGAGGGCAATGTCAAATTTATTTGCACATTGCCGAGCGGGAGTATCTTCGGCGCAGCCAAAGAACGAATAAGCCGAGGGCAATGTCAAATTTATTTGCACATCGCCGAGCGGGAGTGTCTTCGGCGGAGCCGAAACGGCGTCTCTCCGCCGGTTCGCGCAACTTCCGCGCCGGAATCGCCGCGACCGGACGCATGAGCGGGACACCCGTTTTTCGCAGGTTTTTGCCCTTCCCGCTTGCGGGTCTTGATTAAGATTCCTACCTTTGAATTAAAATTTACGGGTTATGGCATATTTTCAGGTCGAAGGCGGGCACCGCCTTCACGGCGAGATCACCCCGCAGGGGGCCAAGAACGAAGCGTTGCAGATCCTCTGCGCCACGCTGCTGACGCCCCGGCGGGTCGTCGTGCACAACGTGCCCCGGATTCTGGACGTCATGCAGCTCATCGATCTGCTGCGGGCGATGGGGGTCGAGGTGGAGCAGCTGGCGGACGACACCTATGCGTTCTGCGCCCGCGAGATCGACCTCGACTACCTGCTGACCGAGGATTACCGCCGCCGCTGCGCACGGCTGCGCGGCTCGGTCATGCTCATCGGGCCGCTGCTGGCACGCTTCGGCGTGGGGTACGTCCCCAAGCCGGGCGGCGACAAAATCGGGCGGCGGCGGCTGGACACCCATTTCATCGGTTTCCAGAAACTGGGAGCCAAGTTCGATTTCGACGCCGCCGAGGAGTTCTTCTCGGTCGACGGCAAGGAGTTGCGCGGCTGCTACATGCTGCTCGACGAGGCGTCGGTGACGGGTACGGCCAACATCGTCATGGCCGCCGTCATGGCCAGGGGGACGACGACGATCTACAACGCTGCCTGCGAGCCCTACGTGCAGCAGTTGTGCCGGATGCTCAACCGCATGGGCGCACGCATATCGGGTATCGCTTCGAACCTGCTTACGATCGAAGGGGTCGAGGCGCTCGACGGAACGGAACACACGCTGCTGCCCGACATGATCGAGGTGGGGTCGTTCATCGGCATGGCGGCCATGACGCAGTCGGAGTTGCGCATCAGGGACGTTTCGTACGCCGATCTGGGAATCATTCCTGCGCAGTTCGCCCGCATGGGCATCCGCTTCGAGCAGCAGGGCGACGATATCTATATCCCGCAGCAGGACCATTACGGCATCGAGTCGTTCATCGATGGTTCGATCATGACCATCGCCGACGCGCCGTGGCCCGGGCTGACGCCCGACCTGCTGTCGATCTTTCTGGTGGTGGCCACGCAGGCCAAGGGCTCGGTGCTCATCCACCAGAAGATGTTCGAGAGTCGCCTGTTCTTCGTCGACAAGCTCATCGACATGGGGGCGCAGGTGATCCTGTGCGACCCGCACCGTGCGACGGTCATCGGCCACGACCACCGCATCCGCCTGCGCGCCACGCGCATGACGTCGCCCGATATCCGCGCCGGCGTGGCGCTGTTGATCGCCGCGATGAGCGCCGAGGGACGCAGTACGATCCAGAACATCGACCAGATCGACCGCGGCTATTGCAATATCGACGGCCGGCTCAACGCGCTGGGCGCCCGCATCACCCGCTGCGAGGAGTGCGGGTAGTATCCCGATGGTTGGGATGTCTTCGGAAAGCCTTGCTTTTTGTCGGTGGGGCCAAACATAAGTGAGTCCGCTGCGATCGTCGGGGAAGGAATATAGGCGTCCTCGCAGACGATCGGACGGACGAGAACCGAACTACCTTGCGGAAAAAAGCCCCTCCCTTTGTCAAAGGGAGGGGACAGAGGGGAGGGAATGTAAATACTTAAACATAAGTCTGCTGCGACCGGGCGAAAAGCATAGAGATGTCTTCAAAGGCGGTACGGCGGACGAGAACCAATTTAACGACTTATGTTTCTGGAAAATGCCAGTCAGAAGGGGTGGATAGAGGTGATCTGCGGGTCGATGTTCTCGGGCAAGACCGAGGAGCTGATCCGCCGCCTGCGCCGCGCCCAGTTCGCCAACCTGCGGGTGGAGATTTTCAAACCCTGCGTCGATACGCGCTACTCCGACGAGGAGGTGGTGTCGCACGACGCCCACGCCATCCGGTCGACGCCGGTCGAATCGGCTCAGAATATCCTGCTGCTGACCTCCGACGTCGACGTGGTGGGGATCGACGAAGCGCAGTTCTTCGACGAGGGGATCGTCGACGTGTGCCGGGCGTTGGCCGACAGCGGCGTGCGGGTGATCGCCGCGGGACTGGATATGGACTATACGGGCAAACCGTTCGGTCCGATGCCGGCGCTCATGGCCACGGCGGAGTACGTCACGAAGGTGCACGCAATCTGCGTGCGGTGCGGCAATCTGGCGCACCATTCGCACCGCCTGACGGCCGACGAGAAGCAGGTGATGCTGGGCGCGCAGGACTCTTACGAACCGATCTGCCGCCACTGCTTCGCCCGGCTTCGCGCAGGGAAGGAGTGACCGTTTCGGTGACGAGCGGGCGGTCGTCGCATTCCCTGCGACGGCCGCCCGCTCTTTCGTGAGTGTATTACAGCGCTTTGAGCGCAGCGATGAAGCCGGGGAACGCTGTCCAGAGGTTTTCGGTTTTGAGCCACAACTCGCGCGCCTGCGCCTGGGGCGTGGGCCGCTCGCTTTCGATGTCGCGCAGGTAGGCGTCGTCGGCCGGATGGCTGTCGGCGGTGAACTCCTTATAATAAGGTGCGAAGTGGTTGCGCAGCCGGATCGCCTCGCCGGCGGGCAGCGACCCGTGGCGCCGATACTCCGACCAGAGCGTCAGCAGCGGCTTTTCGGGGTATTTGTCCGAGACGTCGTTGATGACCTCGTCGAAGGCGTCGTAGTCGGCCAGCGCCACGTAGTCGAAGGCCAGCAGCCATGTCGCCTCCTCGTGGTCTTCGGGGTCGAGGTCGAGCAGGAATTCCAGCATGGCGGCCGAGAGTTCGAAGTCGTCGATCAGAAAGTGGTCGACGGCCGAACGGTAGAGGAGGTGCAGCGCCGCCTGCGTATTGGGATGCTCCCATTCGAGGATCACCTCCTCGTTGTCGGGAATCAGATCGGCGAGGTGCTGGAAGGCGTGGAAACGGAGGTTGCAGGCTTCGTCCACCGCACCGCGCCGCTGCGCTTCGTCCGACAGGCGGAGGGTGCGGGAGAAATCGTAGTCGCCCCGTCCTTCGATCCGGAATGTCTGGTCGGGAGTGGGGTTAAGGATTGCTTCGGCCATTGCGGCGGAGTTTTAACAGAATGAAACAAAGGACGACTGCGGTCGCGGCTCCTGCCAGAGCGTAGGCTGCCGGACGGTTCTCCATGCCGAAGAACTGGCCCGAAACGAAGACGAACGACGCGCAGATGAAGGTCATGAACACGGCAGGCAGCAATGCGACGAAATAGTTGCGCTTCGTGGCGAAGAGCCATACGACGACGGCCCACAGCACGATCGTGGCGAGCGTCTGGTTGGTCCATGCGAAATAACGCCACACGACGGTGAAATCGACCCGCGTGATGAGGTAGCCGGCGACGAAGAGCGGCAGGGCGATGGTGAAACGCTTCCACTGCGTGCGCTGTTCGATGCGGAAGATGTCGGCGACGATCAGCCGTGCCGAACGGAAGGCCGTGTCGCCCGATGTGATCGGGGCCGCGACGACGCCCAACAGCGCCAGAATACCGCCCGCGATGCCCAGCGTGGTGTTCGAGATGATGTTGACGGCCCATGCCGCACTGTTGCCGTTTGCGGCCAGTGCCTCGGCCAGCGCATGCGCCCCGCCGAAAAAGGCCATGGCGACGGCGGCCCAGATGAGGGCGATGATGCTTTCGGAGATCATCGCGCCGAAGAAGACCGAGCGGCACTCGCGCTCGTTACGCACGCAACGGGCCATCAGCGGCGACTGCGTGGCGTGAAAGCCCGAAATGGCGCCGCACGCGATGGTGATGAAGAGCGTCGGGACGATCGGCACGGAGTGCGGGTCGAGCTGTGCGTTGGTCAGCGTCGTCAGTTCGGGGATCCGGTAGGGGCCGAAGAGCAGCACGCCCAGCAGTGCGAGCGCCATGAGGATGAGGGCCACGCCGAAGATCGGATAGATCTTGCCGATGATCTTGTCGATGGGCAGCAGCGTGGCGACGAAGTAGTAGGCCAGAATCAGCCAGACCCACACCGTGTGCGGCACCGAAGGCACCATGCCGCTGAGGATGTCGGCGGGACTGAGCAGGAAGACCGCACCGACGAGTACGAGCAGCACGACCGAGAAGAGGCGCATGAATTGCCGCATTCCGGTGCCCAAGTAACGTCCTGCCGCTTCGGGGATGCTCAGGCCGTCGTTGCGCACGAGCATGACGCCCGACAGGAAGTCGTGCATCGCACCCATGAAGATGCCGCCCAGCGTGATCCACAGAAAAGCCACGGGACCGAACGCTGCTCCCAGAATCGCGCCGAAGATCGGACCCGTACCGGCGATGTTGAGCAACTGGATCAGAAAGACCCGCCAGCGCGGCATGGGCACGTAATCTACGCCGTCGAAGAGCGTTTCGCTCGGTACGCTGCGGGCCGGATCGATCGCTGCGACCCGTTCCAGATAGCGGCCGTAGGTGAAATAGGCGATGACGAGCGCCGTGAGGCAGACGAGGAAAGTTAGCATCGGCGATAAAAATTTCTTGCGAAAATAGCGAAAAAATAATAAAAAGTACTATCTTTGCACCCGAATTCAGAAATGAATCGCCGAAATAGCTCAGCGGTAGAGCACTTCACTCGTAATGAAGGGGTCCCGAGTTCAAATCTCGGTTTCGGCTCGAAACTGCGAAAGCGCCGCAGGCGCAGGAACGAAAGGGAAAACCGCTTCAAGGTAGCTTGAAAGCGGTTTTTTCGTTTCGGTCCGTTTGTCGCATAGCGACTTTCGCATTTTCGATAGCGCCCCTGCGGCAAGCAGAAG
>ENA-USUJ01003289-USUJ01003289.1-human-gut-metagenome-genome-assembly--contig:-NODE-3289-length-11050-cov-4.213980_pt1 | contig 11050 bp, 10 predicted proteins | sample MGYA00250061_ERZ773398 | MGnify/ENA primary metagenome ERZ773398 (study PRJEB29103, sample SAMN06111992) | human gut metagenome | biome: human gut; feature: ankylosing spondylitis patient; material...
AGGGGACGCACACCGGCCACGCTGTCGTCCACGCGCACCAGGATGTCACGGTCGTGCAGCAGCCAGGCATCGGCCAGATGCGCCAGACGGCGCAGGGCCTCGCGGTTGCCCAGGCAGATGGGCTCGCCGCTGGCATTGGCCGAGGTCATGACCAGCACGGGCGCGGGCTCTCCGGCCGTAGCGGCCAGGCGGACAAGCTCGTCGAAAAGGACGGCATGCAGGGGCGTGTAAGGCAGCATGAGGCCGATGCCGGCGGTATCCGGCGCGATGGCGGGGGGCAGGCAGCCCTTGCGGGCCGGGCAGAGCACGATGGGCTTTTCCGGGCAAAGCAGCAGGGCCTCGTGCTCCGGGGCAAGGTCGCACAGCTCCCGTGCCGTGGCCAGATCCGGCACCATCAGGGCCAGCGGCTTGTGCGGGCGCCGCTTGCGCAGGCGCAGCAGGGCCACGCTACGGGCGGAGCGGGCGTCACAGGCCAGTTGGAAGCCCCCCAGGCCCTTGAGGGCCAGCAGGTGGCCCTCCCGCAGCAGGGCGGCCGCCCGTGCCACGGCATCCCGCATGGACGCTTCCGACGGCAGGGTCTCCGGGCCGGGCCAGTTTGCCGGGGCGCTGTCCGGGGGCAGGGTGCCGCCGGGCGGGAGCAGCGGGTTGTCCACCAGCCACAGGCGCGGCCCGCATTGCGGGCAAGCCACGGGCTGGGCATGGAAACGGCGGTCCAGAGGGTCGCGGTATTCGGCCTCGCAGCGGGGGCAGAAGGGGAAGCAGGCCATGCTGGTGGTGGCGCGGTCGTAGGGGATGGACCGGGTGATGGTGTAGCGCGGCCCGCAGTTGGTGCAATTGGTGAAGGCATAGCCGAAGCGCGGATTGCCGGGCGTGTGCATGTCGCGCAGGCAGTCCTCGCAGATGCCCACATCGGGGCTGACCAGCACGCTGTGGCCGGCATGGCCGTGGCTGGCCACGATGACGAATTCCGTCTCGCCGTCCACGGGGGTACTGAACGCTGCATATGACATCACCGGCTCTTACAGCGGCATGTTCAAGCTCTTCGGCTTCCTCGGCATCGTCCTCGCTATCATGATCTTCGTCGGCTGCAAGCCCATCAAGAAGGTCGTTGACGAGAAGAAGGCCATCGAATCAGGCGAGAAAGCAAGCGCAAACGCATAAATACACACCACCGGCTGTCGGCTCATTCGAGCCGACGGACGGGACGACGATATTTAGCAAACAAGCAAAAACAAGCAAAGGAGCAAATCAAAATGGAAAAGAAAGATTACAGCCCTCTTTTTACCCCGTTTAAGATAGGCAAAATGGAGATCAAGAACCGCCTCGTGCTTTCTCCTATGGGCCACAACGCATCCCTCCCTTATGGAGCAAAGTCCGACTGGGAGATCGATTACTTTGAAGAGCGCGCAAGAGGCGGCGTCGGCATGATCATCACCGGCTGCACTCCGCTCACCGAGAAGATCGCACAGGGCTCCCACGAGGGCACCCTTGATAGCGACATCCCCATCCCCGCATACACCGACCTTGTCGAGAGAGTCCACCGCTGGGGCGCAAAGATCTGCCTCCAGATGACCCCGGGCACCGGCCGCAACGGCTACCCCAACGAGTTTGGCGACAAGCTCGTCTCCTCCTGCGAGCAGCCCACCTTCTTCAAGCCCGATGTCCTCACCCGTGGGATGACAAAGCAGGAGATCAAGGACCTTCAGGAGACGTTTAAGTACGCAGCAGGCGTTGCCCGCGACGCAGGCTTTGACGCTATCGAGATCCACGCCCACGCAGGCTACCTCATCGACCAGTTCATGTCCAAGGTGTTCAACCACCGCACCGATGAGTACGGCGGCTCTGCCGAGAACCGCACTCGCTTTGCCCGTGAGATGGTCGAGGCCGTCCGCTCCGTAGTCGGTCCGGACATGCCTATCCTGTTCCGCATCGCTCTTGACCACGGCTGGGAAGGCGGCCGTACCTTCGAAGAGTCCAAGGAGCTCGTCGAGTGGCTTCAGAAGTGCAGCATCGACGCATTTGACGTTGATGCAGGCTCCTACGATCGAAGTCGATCCCGATCATCCGAATATGATCAAGAGCTTCCAGGAGAAGCCGCAGACCACCACGGGACTGCCGGACGACCCGAATTCCATCCTGGCCTCCATGGGCAACTATGTGGCCAACACCGATGCCTTGTTCGCGGCGCTTTCGTTGGATGAGAAGGCCGAGGATACGAAGCATGATATGGGCGGCGACATCGCGCCGTATTTCGCGGCACGCAACGAGGCCGGCGTCTACGATTTCAATTCCAACGAGATTCCGGGAGCCACACCGACCGACCACGCCTACTGGCGTGACGTGGGCACGCTGAAGCAGTTCTACGATGCGCATATGGATCTGATCTCCTATGTGCCGGAGTTCAACCTGTACAACACCGAATGGCCTATCTACACGCTGTCCGGCAACCTGCCGCCGGCGAAGTTCGTGCATGCCGGCCGCGACCGCCTGGGCCATGCCACCGATTCGATCGTCTCCCCCGGCGTCATCGTTTCCGGCGGCGAGGTGCACCATTCCGTCCTGTCGCCGAACGTGCGCATCCATTCGTGGTCTCAGGTCGTCGATTCGATTCTGTTCGACGGTGTGGTCGTCAACCGTCGCGCGCGGGTCTACAAGGCGATTCTCGACAAGAACGTCGTGTTGACGGAGAATTCAACCGTTGGCATCGATACCGAGCATGATTTAGCGCGTGGCTTCACCGTCACGCCGGAAGGCATCACCGTGGTGCCGAAGGGTACCGTGGTCGACGACTGACATACGTCGTAATACGAAAGGCGCGCTTTCCCGTTCGGGAGGCGCGCCTTTCGTATGTTGTTCCGCTTTTCTTACGTTTGTGGCGGCTGCGGTTCACTGCACGGCAACCGCAGCAAACGTCAGTATTTCGGCAGATTGTCGAAATTGAAGCCGAGCGCGGCGAGCTGGTCACGGCCTTCCGGCGTGATCTTGTCCATCGTCCAACGAGGTTGCCAGGTCCAGTCGATGCGGAATTCTTCGACGAGACCGGCGAGGGTGCTGGCGCATTCGTCTTCGATCAGGTCGGTCAGCGGGCAGGCCGGCGTGGTGAGCGTCATCGTGATGATGGCTCGGCCCAGTTCGTCGATTTCGATGCCGTAAACCAGACCAAGGTCGATGACGTCGATGCCGAGTTCCGGGTCGATGACCTGGTGCAGGGCTTCTTTCACGTCAGCTGCCGTGGCACGTCCGATATCGTCGACGGCTTTCAGCGGAATGTCGTCATCCTGCGGTTGGGAGCATCCGCACGCGTCGGCATGATTGCCGCAGCCGCAAATGTCCTGCCCGTCTTTTTTGGATTCCTTGTTCACCGGTTTGCCGTCCTTGAACCCTTTGGCCAGGTTCGGATTGAGCATGACGCGACGGGCCGCGTCCTCATCGTTGCCCAAGGCCTTGGTCACGGAATCGAAGATCGACGCCTGCGGTTCGGGTACCAGGGTGTCGCTCATTGTCTCTCCAAACTGTTGATGGACGTTGCTTGTATCTGTTTGAGCAAGAATAGCGCGTCGCTTGGGGTTTGTCACTAGTGTTTTTCCAAACGCCGAGTTGAAGGCTCAGGCTTTCGCGGCCAGAGCCTTGGCCACGGCGTCCTTCATGCCCTCCCAGCCGAGCAGCGCGCATTTGATGCGCATCGGATACTGGGAGACCCCTTGGAAGACGATGCCGTCCTCCAAGGATTCCTCGGCCTGTTCGTCATTCAGTCCTTTGCCGCGTGACTCCATAAGCTTATGGAAGGTTTCGGCAAGTTTCATGGCCTCGTCCACGGTTTTGCCTTCGACGAGATCGACCATGACGGACAGGCTGGCTTGGGAGATGGAGCATCCGTGGCCATCCCATACGAGCCGTTCGATGGTGTATGGCTCGGCATCGGAGACTTCGGCATGGATGGTGGCCTCGTCACCACAGGTCGGGTTGAATTGGTGCGATTCTCCCGGCGTGCAGTATTCGTGGCTGGTCTGCACCGTGGTTTCGGCGGCATGCGAGGCATTTTCCGAAGCGAGGTCAGGTGCGAAATGCTCCTTGCCGTGCGGGTTCTTCGCGGCTTCGAGGATGACTTCCTGGTACATCTGCTCAAGGTCGCTTCCGGACATCTCAAAATCACTCATATTTCGTTACTCAACTCCAAAGAACGGACGAACTTTGCCGAGCGCCTCGATGAGGGCCTGCGCGTCTTCGACCGAATTGTAGATGCCGCTGGACGCGCGGTTGGAGGCATACACGCCGAAGTGTCGGTGCACCGGCTGCGCGCAGTGGTGTCCGACGCGGATGGCGATGCCCTGCGCGTCGATGAACTGGCCGACGTCGTGCGGGTGCACGCCTTCGACTTCGAACGCGACGGTACCGATGCGCTCCTTGTTGGAGCGGGGTCCGAGGATTCGGATGCCGTCGATATCGCCCATTTTGAGCAGTTCGTCGGTGATGGTGCGTTCGTGCGCCTCGAGGTTTTCCATGCCGATGTTCATCAGCCATTCGGCGGCGACACCGGCGGCGACGACCTGTGCCACCGGCTGCGTGCCCGCTTCGAATCGTGCGGGAGGCTCCATGTACTGGGCTTCCTGGTCCATCCAGGCAAGCTCCACCATGGATCCGCCGAAATTGGCCGGAGGCAATGCCTCAAGCATTTCACGCTTGCCATAGAGGAATCCGACGCCGGTCGGGCCATACATTTTGTGGGCGCTCCATGCGGCGAAATCGACGTCCAAAGCGTGGAAATCCACTTTGAGGTGCGGCACGGACTGGCATGCGTCGAGCACGAACACGGCACCCACCTCGTGGGCGCGGCGGATAATCGGCGCGATGTCGGTAATCGCTCCTGTGGTATTGCCCACATGCGTGACGGCAACGATCTTCGTGCGGTCGGTGATTACTTCGTTCGCGGTGTCGGAACGCACACGGCCTTCCTCGTCCAAGTCGAACCATTTGAGCGTGGCGCCGGTGCGCAGCGCAAGTTCCTGGAACGGCAGCAGCACGGAATGGTGTTCCGCCTTGGTGACGACGATCTCATCGCCCGGTTTCAACGCGAAACGCTTGGCGGCCTCTCCCCCGCGTCCAAGCGACGCGTTGCCGAATGCGGTGGCCAACAGGTTCAGTCCTGCGGTGGCGCCGGCGGTGACGACGATCTCCTCTTCGCCTTCCGCCGAATCGGCGCCAACCAGCTTGGCCACTTTGGCGCGCGCATCCTCGAACGCCATGGTGCTACGCGCGGCAAGCTCATGCGCGCCTCGGTGCACTCCGGCGTTGATGGTGCGGTAGAAGTCCGATTCCGCGTCGATCACGCACTGCGGCTTCTGCGATGTCGCGGCGGAATCGAGGTATACCAGCGGATGGCCGTGGATTTCCTGGTCGAGAATCGGAAATTGGCTGCGGATCGCTGCGAAATCGGTCATGCCAATGCGCTTTCCGAATCGGAGCCTTCCGGCAGGTATGCGTCGTAGCCGGTCTCCTCAAGCTCGTCGGCGAGTTCCGGACCGCCGGTCTTGATGAAGTGGCCGTCGGCGAACACGTGCACGATGTCCGGCTTGATGTAACGCAGGATGCGGGTGTAGTGGGTGACCATGAGGATGCCGAACTGGTTGGATTCCTTGGCACGGTTCACACCTTCGGAAACGATGCGCAGCGCGTCGACGTCGAGGCCGGAGTCGGTTTCGTCGAGGATGGCGAACTTCGGCTTGAGCAGTTCGAGCTGCAGCACTTCTGCGCGCTTCTTCTCACCGCCGGAGAAGCCTTCGTTCACGGAACGGGTGGCGAACTTCGGGTCCATCTTGAGCCGCTTCATGGCTTCGGACAGTTCCTTCGTCCACGTACGGATGGCCGGCGCCTTGCCGTCCACTTCGGTTTTGGCGGTGCGCAGGAAGTTGGTCATGGATACGCCCGGCACTTCGACCGGGTACTGCATGGCCAGGAAGATGCCCGCCTTGGCTCGCTCGTCCGGGGTCATCTTGAGGATGTCCTCGCCGTCGAGCAGCACCTGGCCGGAGTCGACGATGTACTTCGGGTGGCCGGCCAGCGTGTATGCCAGGGTGGATTTGCCGGAACCGTTGGGGCCCATGATGGCATGGGTTTCACCGGAGTTGACGGTCAGGTTCACGCCTTTGAGGATCGGCTTGATGCCGTCCTTGGTTTCGACGTGCGCGTACAGATCTTTGATTTCAAGGGTTGACATGGTTTCTCCTGACGATTATTTCTCTTCCAATACCTGTGCGATCGCGTCGCTTTCGCCGCGGGCCAGGCGCTTGTCGATGACGTTCATAAGATGCTCGGAAATCGCCGGAATGCCGATTTCCTCGACGAGCTCGCCGAAGAAGCCACGCACCACGAGCTTGCGGGCCTCGTCTTCCGAAATGCCGCGCGATTCGAGGTAGAACAGCTCTTCGTCGTCGAATCGTCCGACGGATGAGGCGTGGCCGGCACCGATGATGTTGCCGTTTTCGATTTCCAGATTCGGCTCGGAATCGGCGATGGCACCTGGGGTGAGCACCAGATTGCGGTTGAGCTCGTAGGAGTCGGTGCCTGGCGCGGTAGGCTCGATCAGCGCGTTGCCGACCCATGTGGAGTGCGCGCCCTTGCCGTCAAGCGCGCCCTTGTAGACCACGCGGCTCTTGCATTCGGGATGGTTATGCACCACCATCGTGCGGTGTTCGATATGCTCGTCCGGGTCCACGAAGTAGATGCCGAGCATGTTGAGGTCGCCCTGTTCGCCGCCGAAGTCCTGGTCCATGCGAATGCGCACGACATCACCACCGAAGGTGACCACGGAATGGCGCAGGGACGCCTCCTCGCCCACGTGGATGCGCTGGTTGCCGACGTGTTTGGAGTCCTTGTTCCATTCCTGGATGAAGGTGGTGGAAATGTGGGAGTCCTTGCCTGTGGTGATTTCCACGCCTTCGGCGAGACGTGCGTCGCCGTCATGTTCGACGACCACGTCGGCATGGGCGCGGTCGGCTGCGATGATCGACAGGTGGAACGCGTCGAGGTCCTTGCCGGTGCCATGCATTTTGACGAGCACCGGCTGGTCGATCTCACCGTCGATGGTCAGTATTCCAGCGCGTTTGCCGGAATTCCATTCGACTGCGGACACGCGGTCGTTCGGCTTGGAGACGATGCCTGTGCCGGTGTCCCCCACCGTGCCTTCGGCATACGTGACGCCTTCGGCAAGCGGCGACCCGTCAATCATGGAAACGGTGACCTGCGTTTCATTGGATGGTTCGAACACATCGAAGAACTCCTCGATGCGCTCTATCGGCGTGTAGCGCCAGTCCTCCTGTTTGCGGTCCGGCTTGGCAAACGCTTCGATGTCGAATGAGCGTGGAGCGCGGTCCGCGGATGACGGCATGGCCGCCGGATTCGCGTACGGATCGGACGGATCCGCGACGGGGATGTTGATTTCCTGAGTTTGTGCCATGGTGATCAGCCCACCGATCCTTCCATCTGCAATTCCACCAAACGGTTCAATTCGAGCGCGTATTCCATCGGCAGCTCGCGACTGATCGGTTCGACGAAGCCGCGCACGATCATGCCCATGGCCTCGTCTTCGGACAGGCCGCGGCTCATCAGATAGAACAGCTGGTCTTCGGAGACCTTGGAAACGGTGGCCTCATGCGCCATGGAGACGTTGTCCTCACGCACATCCACATGCGGGTACGTGTCGGAACGGCTGAATTCGTCGACGAGCAAAGCGTCGCAGACCGTCGAATTGGAGGACCCTTCCGCGCCCTTGACGATTTTGACGAGGCCACGGTATGCGGAACGTCCGCCGCCACGGGAAATCGACTTCGCCACGATGGTGGAGCTGGTATGCGGGGCGAGGTGAATCATCTTCGCGCCCGTGTCCTGGTACTGTCCCTTACCGGCGAAGCCCAACGACATGGTGCTGGCCTTCGCATACGGCTCGGCGAGGATGCATGCCGGATACTTCATGGTGGCTTTCGAGCCGATGTTGCCGTCCACCCATTCCATGGTGCCGCCCTCACGCACGTAGGCGCGCTGCGTCACCAGGTTGTACACGTTGTTCGACCAGTTCTGCACGGTGGTGTAACGCACACGGGCGTGCGGCTCGACGAAGATCTCCACCACGCCGGAATGCAGCGAGTCGGTGGAGTAGATCGGCGCGGTGCAGCCTTCCACGTAATGCACGTAGGAGCCTTCATCAGCGATGATCAGCGTGCGTTCGAACTGTCCCATGTTCGGCGTGTTGATGCGGAAGTATGCCTGCAGCGGGATGTCCACGTGCACGCCCTTCGGCACGTATACGAACGAGCCGCCCGACCATGCGGCGGTGTTCAATGCCGAGAATTTGTTGTCGTTGCTCAGAATGCATTTGCCGAAATACTTCTTGACGAGTTCCGGGTACTTTTGCACGGCGGTGTCGGTGTCGACGAAGATGACGCCCTGCTCTTCGAGATCCTTCTGGATTGAATTGTAGATGACCTCGGACTCGTACTGCGCGGCGACGCCGGAGACGAGTCTGCTTTTCTCCGCTTCCGGAATGCCGAGCTTGTCGTACGTGGAGCGGATTTCGTCGGGCAGTTCCTCCCAAGTGGTGGCCTGCTTGTCGATCGGCTTGACGTAGTACTTGAAATCGTCGGCGTCGAAGTCCTTCAAATCGACGCCCCACTGCGGCATTGGACGGTTGATGAAATCGCGATACCCTTCCAATCGCTTTTCCAGCATCCATTCCGGCTCGTGTTTGTCGGCGGAGATGGCACGCACGACGTTCTCGTCGATGCCTTTCTTCGCCGCCTCGCCGGCGAAGTCCGTATCGTGCCAACCGTAGTTGTAGTCACCGAATTGCTCGATGATCTCGTCATCCTGCTTGATCTTGTCTTCGTTCACGCGCGTGCGATCAGCCACATACTGGCTCATCTCCACGTCGGCCGCGGCGTTGGACGCTTGGTTCTCTGCCACCGTACGCTGCCTCCATTCACTCATTGATACCTATGACAACCTAACAGAACACACAGCGAAACACTAGACCTTATTCGAAATTCGACAGTATTCGCCCGTGATTTGCCTTACAAAAAAGCGGAAGACCATGCAGATTCGGTCTTCCGCTTTGCGATGAATCGAGCTTATGCGCTCAAATCGTCTCAGCGCGCCTGCTGGTGGTCCAGAGCGGCCTTGACCAGACCCGCGAACAGCGGATGCGGCTTGGTCGGACGGGACTTGAATTCCGGATGGGCCTGGGTGGCCACGTAGAACGGATGCACCTCGCGCGGCAGTTCGACGAATTCGGTGAGTTCGCCGTCAGGGCTCTGGCCGGAGATGACCAGACCGCCTTCGCGCAGACGATCCTTGTATGCCACGTTCACCTCGTAACGGTGGCGGTGGCGTTCAGTGACATGCGTGGTGCCGTACAGTTCGGCGACAATGGAGCCTTCCTCCAGTTCCGCCGGGTAGGAGCCCAGACGCATGGTGTGACCCATGTCGCCCTTGCCGGCGACGATGTCCTTCTGCTCTTCCATGGTGGCGATGACCGGGTTGGCGCAATCCGGATCGAATTCGGAGGAGTTCGCGTCGGTGATGCCGAGGACATCGCGTGCGTATTCGATGACCATGGACTGCAGACCGAGGCACAGGCCGAGGGCCGGCAGCTTGTGCTCGCGGGCGTAACGCAGGGCGCCGATCTTGCCGTCGATGCCACGGATGCCGAAGCCGCCCGGAATCACGATGCCGTCGACCTGGTCGAGGGCCGCCGCGGCGCCTTCTTCGGTGGCGCACTTGTCGGCGGCCACCCACTTGACGTTGACCTTGGCCCAGTTGGCGAAGCCGCCGGCCTTGATGGCCTCGGTGACGGACAGGTAGGCGTCCGGCAGGTCAATGTACTTGCCGACGATGGCCACGTTGACCTCGTGCTTCGGATGGTGCACGCGTTCGAGCAGGTCCTCCCACTCGTCCCAGTCGACGTCATGGAACGGCAGGCCGAGTTCACGCACCACGTAGGCGTCGAGGCCTTCGTCGAACAGGGTCTTCGGCACGTCGTAGATGCTCGGAGCGTCCACGCAGTTGACGACGCCTTCGGAGTCCACGTCGCACATCAGGGAGATCTTGTCCTTGATGGACTGGTTGAGCGGCCGGTCGGAACGCAGCACGAGCGCGTCCGGGGAGATGCCGAGCTGGCGCAGCATCATGACGGAATGCTGGGTCGGCTTGGTCTTGAGCTCATGCGCGGCGGCGATGTACGGCACCAGGGAGACGTGCACGAACATGCAGTTTTCGGCGCCCAGGTCGCGGCGTACTTCACGAGCGGCCTCCAGGAACGGCTGGGATTCAATGTCGCCGACGGTGCCGCCGATTTCGGTGATGATCACGTCGACGTCATCGGACGCCTGCGCGCGCATACGGGACTTGATTTCGTTGGTGATGTGAGGGATGACCTGCACGCACTGGCCGAGGTATTCGCCGGCGCGTTCCTTGCGCAGCACCTCCTGATAGATCTGGCCGGTGGTGACATTGGCCTTCTGGCTCAGGTACACGTCGAGGAAACGCTCGTAGTGGCCGATGTCGAGATCGGTTTCCGCGCCATCTTCGGTGACATAGACCTCACCGTGCTGGAAAGGATTCATCGTGCCCGGATCCACGTTGATATACGGATCGAGCTTCTGCTGCAAAACCTTGATGCCGCGGCTACGGAGCAGGCGGCCAAGGGAGGAGGCGGTCAGGCCTTTGCCAAGGGAGGAGACTACGCCGCCGGTAACGAAAATATGCTTGGTGACGTGCTCTTGAGAATTGCCATGTTGTCTTCTAACCATGGAACTTCAGTTTATCAGCGGTGTGAGACGTGGCGTGTTTCGGACTATATGAAAAGATGGGGCCGCGCTTCATGCGCGGCCCCATCTTCCAGGAATAGGAGATGCAGTCAGACGATTATGGTCTTATCGGTTGCTGACCTCCTTCCTGTGGGAGACGATCAGCGCGCCCGCTGCGATGACGAGCGCCGCGATCGCCAGGGCGAGGCCCATGACGTTGGAGCCGGTTGCCGGACTCTGCGCCCGTGATGCGT
>ENA-USUJ01003294-USUJ01003294.1-human-gut-metagenome-genome-assembly--contig:-NODE-3294-length-11047-cov-12.774840_pt1 | contig 11047 bp, 14 predicted proteins | sample MGYA00250061_ERZ773398 | MGnify/ENA primary metagenome ERZ773398 (study PRJEB29103, sample SAMN06111992) | human gut metagenome | biome: human gut; feature: ankylosing spondylitis patient; material...
TAATTGGTGAAAAGCGGCGGGGATACACCGCCCTTTCACGAATAAAAAACCCGCCGAGCCACATAGAACCCGACGGGAAAAGAAGGAGAACAACCGAGTATTACAGAAGTATACGCGCCTATCGCCATAAGATTGCGCGCGGTCTCTTTCGGAGTGCGTGTCCGCGTCGCTCAACGTATAACGTCGGTAGCTCGATATACTCATATTATAGCATTAGTGAACATTGATTGCAAAGTTTGTTGACACGAGAACGCAACCGCCTTTGACGGCTTTTTGTACGAGTTTATTCCCGTATACATAGCCGAAGCGGAAGTTTTCGAACGTTGCAATTTTCTTGATGTTGTCGGGCATTCCTGCGCACGTTACGACGATTTCGCCGTGCTTGCGCTTGATGTACGTTTTAGCGCGTAGGAAACGGGCGTCTTCGGCGACTCCTTCGTTTTTCCAAGCGCCCAAACGTTTAGAGTCAACGTCGAGCCATTCGGGTTGTGTGCCGAGTACGTGCACGGAGTCGGTGTCACTATAAATGTAGCGCCCTTCGTCGTGAAAGCGTTGCGCCGTTGTCATTGTCTTTTTGCGGGCGTATGCGGTTACGAAGCACGCAAGCGCCGTATATATCGGCTCGCCGTCTTCGTCTTCGTAATTCTCAAATGCGGGCGTGTAGTCGGCTTCGAGCACGGGCATTTTTGATTTTTGCTTGATACGGCGGGCAAATTTGCCGTATAGACAGTTTAGCATATCTTTTGCGTTTTGGCGAAGCCCTGCGTTGTCGTTGTTTTCGATTTTAATTTGTATCCATTTATCAATGTATTTATCGAAAAGCCCATGCGCGCCCATAAACTTATAGCCGCCGATATACTCGATAACTTCGATGTCGTAACGGTCGCGTGCGATTTCTAAGTCAACGTTTGTTAGTGCAAGAAACACGGGTTCGTCGCCGTTGTCTTTTAGATATTCCGTTTCGCAAAAGCGCCCGCTATTCTTCAATTGAATAGTCGGGAGTTTGCCTTCTTTGAGTTTGAAGTTACAAACGAAGAATTGAATATACAACGGATAACGTGTGTCGCGTTTATACTCGCCGAAGAACTCAACGGGTTCGCCGAACGGGAGCAAATCGTAGCGCATAACCGACGGGAAAAGCGAGTTGACGTCGTACGACGTGACATTGTGAACGTATTTGTCGGCGAAGTCTTCGCATAGATACACGTAGCCGCCTTTATATGCTTTGCGTATGTTTGTATCGACTTCTTCGGAAACAACGGGAAACAATGCGCGGAAATTGTCTTTTCCGCCCATAATTTCAATATATTCATTTAGTGCGTCGGCGGCGCGCGTCATTTTATCGAGTCCGTTGTCGAGCTTCGTACGCAGTGCGCGGGCGACAATTTCGGTGTCGTTGTGAATATACGCGACTTCTACGTCCGTAGGCTTCCAACCGAGCGGGCGATACATATCATAATCGATTTCGCCCTTTAATATCGGCAGTTTATAAGTTTTTGCAAGCCCTGCGACAGACTGCGGGAACTTTTTGAGCGAATCAACAAATGTAACCGTATTGCGCGTATGTCCATGTACGCCAAAACAAACTTTAATCGAATAGAATACACCTTCGCCCGATATAAGCGTTGTAAACTCTTTTTTGCCGAGCTTTTTCCCGTCTTGCTTCCACGTAAAGCCGTATAATTGAAGCCATGAAAGAATATACATGCCGTCGTAACGCAAATTATGAAAGAATACTTTCTTCGACTCTCCGAGCGTTTTCGACGCAACGTATCGCATAAAATCGTTTATTGACGTGCCCGTTTTATGATTGTAGGAGATAACGTCGCAAACGTCCCACAGCCAAACACGCGCCCAACCTTTATCACGATTGAGCCACGTGTCCGTTGATGTTTCAAAGTCTGCAACGAAAATTTGTTCTTGCTTCATTCTTCCATTATGTTATACATTTCGTCGATGTATTCTCCGACGCTTTCGGTGTCGTGAATATAATACAAATATTGTATTTTCGGAAAGTGCCCCGCGTTCACGTGTTCGATAAACTTCGACGGATTTGTTTGCGCAATATTCATTACTTGTTGAGCGGCTTCCGCTCCCCATGTTTTGCGGACGCTTCCGACGTAATTATATATTGCGGCTTTCTCAGCTTTCTCAACGCCGTATTCGACGCTTTGGCGCAGTTTGCCAATGTATTTGTCGATGTCTTCGGGCGTTTTGAAATCGGGGCGTTTGGGGAGCGACGGGCGCGCGATTATCAAATTATTGATTTCGCCGCGTGAGATTTTATCTGATAAAGTTTTTGCTTCTCGTTTTCCTGCTTCGAGAGTCTCGACGGCTTTCTCGTATTGCTCCGCGCGTATTTGCGTTATTTTCGCCGACAATTCGCGAATTGTTTCTTCGTCTTTGTTTGATAATTTAATGCTCATTGCGTGCCGCTCCTTCGTTCAAATACTTATTGATAATATGCAACGTGCAGTTTGTCGCCGCCGATTGTCGGCGCGTGCACGAATCGGCAACGGAGCAACACATGCACGCGCGATTGCTTTTAGAGAGTTCGTCGGCAATCTTCAACAATGCGTTGTTTAATTGCCTTACTTGTTTAGTGTCTCGTTTCATTGCTTTATTCTCCTTATATAATAATTGTTGTAGCGGCTTTCGTCGTCGATTTTTTCGACTTTGTACTCCCAACCGAGAGCGGCGAGCCGTTCGCCAAGTGCGCCGCGTTGGTGAAGTCGTATAGCGGCGGTGAAATGTACGCCGAGTATATCGCCGATTTCCCGTATATTGCTATCAAGCCAACCGTCGCGCGATGTATAGGCGGGGCAAGCAATCACGTTATATGACGGTACTCTCTTAACGACGTTGCGAGAATTGAATTTCATTTCTATAATCGTCGGCGTTGCCGTCCAATCGTCGCGCGGCGTAAATGATACATGCCACGGGCAATCAAAATTGAAACATGTTTGACAAAGTGATTTTTTCATTATTTTAGTAAAAGAAGCGCGGCTTGCGCCGCGCTCCCGTTTTAGAAGTCTTCGCACGGCTTCGCGGCGATACGTTCGCCTTCGTGCGGTGTGATTGAGATTACGTCGCGAACCCAATATTCGTTGAATATTGTCATGTTGTCGCGGCTTACGTCTTCAAGATTGACTTTCATGTCGTACGTGCCCGCCTTGTCGGGAAGTTTGTTTTTGCACGCTTTCGTGAACTTGAACTTGCATTTCTGCCCGTTCTTTGTTGCGCCCGAGAATTCGAGAAAATCGTACGCTTTGCCGCTTTGGGTTGTGCCCGTGATTTGCTTTGCAGTGAGTTTGATAATTTTTTCCATATATTGTCCTTTGCCCTTATCGCATGGGCGTCGCGTATTTAGCATTATATGTGTATTGTTCTATGAGCATATAGCAACCGTTACGAAATCTCGCGAGTGCGCAACACATGTACACTACGGGGCGCTTGAAATAGTAATCTTTGCACATAGCACTTGCGGCGATATTGTTCGCTTCAAAATCGCGAAGCGCTTCGTTGATGTCGTGCGTTTCGGTTACGTCCAAAGCGTTCGCTTTGCCGTCTTCGTCTATCGTCCAACAAATTGAAATATATTCTTTTCCGCGGAAGTTTGCCGAATCTACGTTTAGTTGCAATTCTGCCCACATGTTATCAAGTTCTTCTTTTCTCATTATTCAATCCCCTTTTCGTCCAACTTCTTGTCGAAGTCGTCGAGTTGTTGTTTAAGTAACTCGTGAAGTGCCGCCCATTTATTCGCCGTGCGTCCTTCCCTTTCCAAATCAAGCTTGATTGCCGTTGTAGCAAGCATTAAATCGCATACATCGCGGCGTTGCATTTTAAGTGTGATTGTTCGTGTGTTTCTCATTTCGTTCTCCTTTTGGGCTTTGTTGCCCTTGTTGTGGTTACATAGTACACCCGCCGCGTTTTTTTGTCAATAGGAAATTTGAAAAAAGTTTGAAAAAATTTTAATGACAACATTATTTTACAAATCGTTTGATAAATTATATACTAAATGTATGATAACGTTCATTTGTTCAATAATTACAAACGATACTATTCAAGAGATAGTCGGCATTATTTTGATGTGCCTTGAAGTTTTGCTTGTGGTACTCAAATTTTTGCAGTATCTCGTAGAACCCGAAAGCAAGTTCGGGAAGTTTCTTTCGCGCTTGCTCAAAGGTATCGCCTTCGTAAAAGGTGAAGTGAAAACAATCGAAAAGGAGATTTCCGACAATGGAGAACAAGACAGACCCGAAGCAAACAAACCCGACGACGACGGCAGAATTGGAGACTAAACTCGCGTTGATTGAGAAAGAACTCACGGAGCAGCGGCTCGAAAATGAAAACATAAGAAAAGACAACGAGACACTTCTCAAACTCAACAAACAGCTTCAACTCGCCGTCGGAGTCGTCAAACGTGACGACGAAGAACCCGTCGAAGAAACAAAAAAGAAAACGCCGCGAGAATTGCAAGACGAACTCGCGCAAAAAATAATTAAAAGGAGTAAATAATTATGCCCAAAAAGCAAAGCGTAGCTTTCACCGCTACGGAGTTTATCAACGCATATCTCGGCGATTATATCAACGAAATATTGCCCGAAGGCACTCGCACACGCATTGACGAAGCGTGGGCGAATATCAACAAATACGACGCGATTCGTAACGCGTTCGACACTCAACTCGTCAATCTCATTTCCCGCACCGTCGCAGAGTCGGACAACGGCTTTGTTAACCCGCTCGGCAAGTTTGAAGGCGACCTTCTGCCGTACGGCTCGACGATTGAAACGGCGTTCTCGGACGTTGTCGAAGCGTTGGAGTTTGGCAAAGAGTGCGACCAGTTCAAGAAGTTCGGAGACGACGTCAAAGTGCTTTTCCATACGGAGAGCTTCCAACTCGTTTATCCGATGACTATCGAGTCGAAAGAACTCAACAAAGCGTTCTTGTCCGAGAGCGGACTCGCGCAACTCGTTGACGCTAAAATTCAAGCGCTTTACAACTCGAAGGAATTCACCAACTACGAGATTGAGAAAAACATGTTCACGCGCGATATTGCAGGGTTGCAAATCAACGCACATGCGAACGACGTACAAGACGTTTACGCAAGCGTTGCGAAAGCAATCAAGAAAGCGTCGAACATTATGGAGCAACCGTCGCGCGAACTCAACGTTCTTGGCGCAAAGCGCACCACGCCGAAAAGCCGTCAAGTTTGCTTGATTGACGCTTCGTATGAAGCAAAAGCCGACGTTGACCTTCTCTCGGGCGCGTACAATCTCGACAAGCTCGAAGCAAGGGGCGTTGAATTCGTTCGCGTTGACGGCTTTGAAGAAAAGGGACTTGTCGCCGTTATGTTCGACCGCGAAGGTTTGGAGTGGCACGACACACTCAACATGACGACGGAAGCATACAACGCACTTTGCTTGTATCGCAACTCGTTCTTGCACCATTGGGGCATGCGTTCGTTCAAACTTTATGCAAACTGCATAAAGATTTACGACGCAGAAGCAAAAGATACAATCACCGTTACAACCGCAAACGGCTCAACAAGCGACTTGAAAGTGGGCGGCGAAGCTTGGATTCTTGCTTCGGGCACTTATAAAGCGTTCGACGGCGAGATTATCACCTTGCCCGCGCTCGACGATTTCACCGCGTCAAGCAAGACGTACACCGTTACGGGCTACACGATTGGCGGCGTAAACTACGAAATCGGCGACAGAGTCAAAATCACAGGCGCAACGACGATTGCCGTTGTATCAACTGAAAAGGCGGCTTGACCGCTTAAAGCGGGCGGGAACGCCGCCCGCTTCTCTTATAGGAGCAAATAAAGCATGATAGAATTCGGACACGGAAAATACGCCATGTGCATGCGCTCGGACGGGCACGACGTAATCGATATATACACGTTGGAGCACGAAGGCGGCAAGACGTACGACGAGATTATGCAAATCGGCGCGACGTTCTTCGACACATACGCGGACGCCATCCCCGATATGAAAAACGGATATTTCGATTTGCCGTTTGCATATTATGGCGATTTTTCGGCGTTTAACACGCTTGCGCCATACTGCAAAGCGACTATCAATAGCGACGTTTATTATTTGTTTGTTGACCGCGTCGAAGCTATAAACACCGAAGCAACACGCTTCTTTTTCTCGATTGATTGGTGGGCGACTTGGTATAAAAGCGCAAACGTTACTAAGCCGCTTTACACGCTCAAACAAGCGTATGTCAATCGTGACAACAAGCACGTCAATTTGCTACCGAAAGACGCTCGGATGCCTATTTATATTCACGTCGGCGAAGGGAAAGAAAGCGCTATCGCATACGACTTGCAAGAGCTCGAAGAACGCGTCCATTATACACACGCCGAAAGTGGAGACGATTTTTATGTAAAATATATAAGATTCACTTTCACCGAAAAAAGCGTGAGCGTTATTGTACCGTCAACAGGCTCAACAACCGAAGAAACATATAAATTGTCGCTACGACCCGACAACACGGGACTTTCTAACGGCTTGTATTATGCTTTCGTCCCCGTGATATTTAAGCCCAATTCGTTCACCAACTCCGTGTACATCCGCGCTTTTAAGAACGGCAGCACAACGCCCGTGTGGAGTTCATTTATCGACGCTTACAACGAACGCGTGGGCTCAATTATACGTGCCTTCGGGAGTGAGAAATCTTGCGTCGGCGTCGACCTTATCGCAGAAGCACCGTTTGTCTCCAATGTTAACGAGTGGACAGACAGCGGCGAAGGAACAGAGCATTTCGACGTAACGTTTAGCGCGCTTGACGACTACGGCAATGAACAACTCGCATGGCAATCGGAGACGCCGACGCCCGTATTCACTTACGCGACAAACGGCGGCAACAATTACAAGGCGTACACGATAACTATGCACCCCGTAGGCGTGAGTGCACTCGACGACGCAAACAAATTTCCGTCGAATACGTGCTTCTTTGAAGGTACAAATAAAGGGAACTACGCGCATAGCAAAGAGCGTGCCAACGTACTAATCGAGCCGAAACTCGCACAACCACAATACGCGCGTATGACGTTTACAGACTATCAAGGCGCGGAGCTAACGCTCGCACCGTATCAAACGGGCATAACGACGTATAATGCGGGGACAATGGTACAAACTGCGCGTCCGCTATTGTGCGTAAACGCGCTCAATGCGTCGATATATAAACGTAAAATTTTCTTGTATGATTACGCAGGCGACAAAGAAGGGAAATATTTCAAAGGAATAAGCAATAATATTTCGGCGTATCCGCAAGTTAGCGACGCGCTCAAAGATTATCTTGACGCAAACAAAAACACAATGAAAACGGGACTTGCCATTGCAAAGCAAAATCTCGAATTTAACGGCATTGTGCAAGGCGTTTCGGGCATACTTGGCGTAATTGGAAATGCACAAAAGGGCGACATCGGCGGCATGATAACCGCGACGGGGCGCACGTTTACGTCGCTTGCTTCAAATCGTTTGAGTTATGAACAAACGCTTCAAATGCACGAAGCACAAATCGCCGACTTGAAAGAACAAGCCGACAACGTAAAAGCGCAGGGCAACAACGCCGACTTCGATTTCGCGGACGACGCGGGAAAAATCTTTCTTGAAAAGTGGCGCGTTTCACAACGAGACCGCAAACGCCTTGTTGAATACTTTCACCGCAACGGTTACGCCGTCGGAGAATATCAACGCGACGTATCGCTCGATACAATGTATTATTTCGACTATATTCAAGCAACCGATATTGACTTTTACGTCACCACCAAAGACACGGACGACATCGGGCGCAAAATGTGGAATAAGTCGTGTGACGATTATATGCGCGCATTGTTCGCACGTGGCGTGCGTATATGGCACGGACGCAAAGCGACGGGAAGCGTGACGCCGAACGCGATTCAAATCTTCAACACGCCGTATCTAAACACGGCGAAGGAGTATTAAAGTGAGCAAATTCAACTTCAAAAAAGATTACGGCAAACTCAACTATTATGCCGAGAAAGCCGATATGCGCGGCTTGTTTGATATGATTTACAATCATATTTACAATTGCGCGCTAAACGTCTTTAAGTGGGACGGGCTACCCGAAGACATAAAGCCCGAATATATCGAGTATTCACTTTTCAATTTCGGACAATGCGTGTTCGGGCGCAAGAAAGGCGGCAACGCAGACATATTGCTTTCCGAGTACAAGGAAGCAATCGAGTATATCGCGCTTCCCGCAAATGGCACGTATAATTATAACTACTACGGTGAGCCGATAGCGTGGAGAGCGTGCGGCATAAACTACTCGCAACCGTACGACGTTCTCGACAGCGTTCTTATTCGTAACAATTATACGCGTATGCCGTCCATATATCTTATTTCGGAATACGTAACGCGTATGGTTGATACGTTGCTTGCAATCGACGTGAACATCAATTCGTCGAAGACGCCGTTCGCAGTCTATGGCGACGATAAAATGATAAACACGATACAATCGATTATGCAGGCAAACGGGCGCAACACTGCCGCGCTTGTCGTCGATAAAAAGGCGACGAACTACGGCTCGAACAAGCTCGAACGCGTAGACCTTGATTGTGAGTATAAAGCCGACAAGTTTTGGCAAATGTACAAAAGTTACGAGTCGCTCGTATATAACCTTCTCGGAATAAACTCGCTTCAAATCGAAAAGAAAGAACGCTTGATAACCGACGAAGCGACCGCCGCAGACGAACAACAAGACTTTAACGTCTCCGCAGGGCTTTTGTGCAGACAGAAAGCTGCCGAAGAAATCAACGCCATGTTCGGGCTCAACGTTTCCGTCGAGCTTCGATACAAGAAGGAAGAAAAGGAGCAAGAAAGGCAATGAGACCGCTTACGATATTTACAACCGCGCGAACGCTTAGAGACTACTCGCCCGATTGCGACATAACGCTTGACGAACTGCTCAAAAGCGACCCGAAATTTAACGGACAATTGAAAGATTGGTTTTCGAGTATCTTTATGAGCGGCTTTGCGATTGACGACTACGAGAATTACGGTTTTACCAACCAACAATTTATTGATTTTCTTTCGTGGCTTCGTAAGTACGCGTCGCAAGGCGCATATCTCGAATACAGGCGTCGCAAGTGCTTTACAAACGACTACAACGAATTTTACGACCACGTCGAATCGTGGGGGACAAAGAACGTGCTTTACTATTTCGCAAAATTCATTGCCGTACAAAAGCAAGTTACAAACGTCGCAATGCCCGCAACCGAATCGGAGAACTACGAAGAAAACGTGACGCGTAATGGCACAAACAACTCAACGTCAAGCATAGAAAGCGCGAACACGTCGAAGGAGAAAGCGAACGCGTTCGGAGTTTGGGACACTACCGCCGAAGGCTTCGACGATAAAATGCAATCGAACGGGCGCAGCCTTCAACAAAACGGCAACTCAACGGGCACGAACAACGCAACGGCGAACGCGACCGAAAAACGCACGTACACGCGCGAACACGCAACGAGCAACGGGCGTACGCCGATTGAACTTCAAGAAGATTTTGTCAAGCGTATATCCAACATCACACAACAAATCATTGACGATTTCGGGCAATTCTTCAACGGGAATTTGCTCGTATATTAAAGGAGTTAATTATGATTAAATTCAATCACGTAGTAATTGGGCACGCCCAACGTCTCGCGCTTAATAAAGCGCTTGACGGCAGAGTCACACCCGAGTTTTGCACGGTGACGTTTGAAGACGGCGGCGTGCCTATCAAAAACCCGCCCGCAACTCAATATATCCCGTACGGCGGAAACGTTGTCAGACCCCCGTCGCCAATGCCCGTATCGGGAAATAAATCGTTTGACGAATGGGTGAATAAAGCGACAGGAAAAGCGTATTCGTTCTCAACGCCCGTGATAACAGACATCACGCTTGTTGCGACTTGGCTTTAATTTGAACAATAATCATGTACTACACAGCGGACAAAGCACTCTCATATAACCCGATTATGATTATGACGTGCGGCGCGCGTGGGTATGGAAAAACATACGATTGGAAAGTTCGCCCGTGCCTTCGATTCTTGAAGACGGGCGAGCAATTCGTATGGGTGCGCCGTTACGATAGCGAGCTTCAAATGGCAATCGACGGCGACGGCTTTTTGAAAGATATACGAGACGACCCACGACTCAAAGGACACGAACTAAAAAGCGATAGCAAATTTGTATATATTGACGGAAAAATCGCGGGCGAGTTTATCGCGCTATCGGGCGCAACGAAGTATAAATCGCGTTCGTTTGCTAATACGTGGGTTGTCATATTTGACGAGTTTATAATAGATAACTCGACGTATAAAAATGTGCGCTATCTTTCACAAAAAGAGCCCGAACTGCTCGTTGACTTACTCAACACGATTTTTCGTATGCGCCCCGTGCTTTGCGTGTGCCTTGCAAACGCCGTGACCTTCAACAATCCGTACTTCATGTATTATGACATACGCCCGTTTACGTCCGACTTCTACTTCGACCGCAAACGCCGCATACTCGTTGAAATACGCGAAGACGCAGAGTATACCGCCGCAGTCAATCAAAGTGACATAGCGACGCTTACACGCGGCACAGCGTACGGCGATTATGCTATGAACAATAAATTCTTGCTCGATACGAACGCCTTCGTCGAAAAGCGTACGGCTTCGGCACACTTTTTATGCGGCGTACACGTCTCGCAGGGGGACGTCGGCTTTTGGTATGACACTAACACGGGGCTCGTATATACTTCGTTTGCCGTTGACCGTGGGCGTCCGTATCTCATGTTCACGCTTGAAAAAGATAATCACGACGTGAACTTCTTGTTCTTGTCTTCGGCGCTTAATACGCCACTCGCAACAGTCATAGAAGCGTGGAAGTATGGTTTGCTACGATTCGACGATACACGAGTTAAAGCCCGAGCGTTCGGCGTGCTCGCTTATTTCATACGCCGTTAAATTTCCCCGTCGGGTTCTATGTGGCTCGGCGGGTTTTTTATTCGTGAAAGGGCGGTGTATCCCCGCCGCTTTTCACCAATTA
>ENA-USUJ01003296-USUJ01003296.1-human-gut-metagenome-genome-assembly--contig:-NODE-3296-length-11043-cov-6.992978_pt1 | contig 11043 bp, 6 predicted proteins | sample MGYA00250061_ERZ773398 | MGnify/ENA primary metagenome ERZ773398 (study PRJEB29103, sample SAMN06111992) | human gut metagenome | biome: human gut; feature: ankylosing spondylitis patient; material...
CAGTTTGTGGGCAAACACGATTTCCTGGCCCTGTGCGCGGCGGGGTCTTCCGCTGCCGCCCACGGTGACACGGTGCGGACCATCACGGCCTGCGGAGTGGAGCGCAAAGGGGACGAAGTAGAGATCACCGTCACCGCGGATGGATACCTCTACAACATGGTGCGCATCCTGGCCGGGACCCTCTGCGAAGTAGGGGCCGGGCGGATGCAGCCCGAGGACATCCCGGGCATCCTTGCCAGCCGTGACCGGCACAAGGCGGGCCCCACCCTGCCCGCCAAGGGACTGTTTTTGAAGAGTGTGGAGTATGATTGAGAGGTGGCTAGCCCTCTCAGCCTCACGCTGTTCGGCAGCTCCCCCAAAGGGGGAGCCCTTGGCAAAGAGATGAAGTTTGCGTGGATTGCCAAGGCCTCTCACTTTGGGAGAGGTGGCATTGCGATCGCAATGACGGAGAGGGCAAGCCATTTAGGACAAGGAGAACAACCAAATGAGAAAGAACCATCGCAGCCAACGCCCCGAGAGCGACGAGCCGCTTTCGGCCGGGCGGGTCGAATATCTGGAGCAGGCCCGCGCCCGGGTGCGGGCACGGCGGCTGCGGCGCACGGCGCTCATCGTGGCGGTGCTGACGGCTGTGGTGCTGTTTACCACCGGGCTGGTGGGCAGCTCGGTGGCGCTGGTCAAGGACTGTGTGGACACCACCCGCATTGCCCTGATGCCGGGCCCCGGCTGGCCCCAGCAGACCGGCGTGATGGAGCCCACCCGGGTGCTGCCCATGACGGGCGGCTTTGTGGAGCTGGGTGGCGACAGCTGCGTGGTGTACTCCCGCACGGGCACCCGGCTCAACAGCATCCAGAGCGGCTATGGCCGTCCGGCGCTGGCGGCGGGCAAGACCCGTTTTGTGCTCTACAACCGCTCCGGCAACGAGCTGCGGGTGGAGAGCCGCACCCAGAACCTCTACACCAAAAAACTGGAAAACAAGATCTTCCTCTGCGCCATGTCCGATAACGGCACGCTGGCCGTTGTCACCGACGATGTGAGCAGCATGGCGGAGCTGCTGGTGTATTCTCCCACCATGGAGCAGCAGCTCCGCTGGAACATGACCTCCAACGACGGCACCCCGCTGCGGATGGCGTTCTCGCCGGACAGCCGCCGGCTGGCGGCTGCTGCCGTCACGGCCGGCGGCGGGCAGATGCAGACAAACCTTTATGTTGTCACCCTGGCCCAGGGCGACCCGGTCAATGTGGGGAGCCAGAGCGGTGTTCCCCAGTGGGTGGGCTGGCTTTCCGGTACCACCCTGCTGGCCGTGTACGACAGCCGGGCCATCCTGTACAACGCGGCAGGCGGAGAGCGTGCCCGCTATGAGTTTGGCGGCGGCACCCTGCGGGATGTCTCGGTGGACAGCGCGGGCAATGTGGCACTGCTGCTGGCCTCCGGGCAGGTCTGCCAGCTGGTGACGCTGGACAAGGAGCTCAATGTTCAGTACAGCGGCAATGTGACCACCTCCAACAAGGTGGTGCGGCGGGGCGAGCTTGTCTATCTGCTCACCGACAGCACCGTGGAGAGCCTGACTTCTGCGGGGGAGTACCAGTGGAGCCAGAGCCTGACGGCCCGGCCGCAGGCTTTGCTGGCGGATGCCAAGCAGACACTGGTCTTCTGCGGCAACACGGTGCAGCAGGTAACGGCACCGGAAACCTCTCAGGCAAGTTGAGGAAAAGGAGAGAATCATTCCTGAAATTAGCACTCTGCGGCAGAAAGTAACAGGGAAAATACTCTATGTTCAAGAATCCGTCATTTCTTTTTGATATCATATGCACGGTGGTTTGGCTGCTGCTGGCCGTCCGCTACGCCCGCAAAGGCTTTCTGGCCTCGGTGGTGCAGCTGGCGGGGAGCCTGCTCAGCCTGACCGGAGCCCGGGCCTTTTCCGGCTGGGCAGCCGGGCAGGTGTTCCAGAACTTCTTTGCGGGCAGCTTCCGCGACCAGATCGCCGCCAGCATCGCGGCCGGGGGCGTGGTAGACCTTTCCGGCATTGCCCAGCGGTATGCGGGCTTTCTGCCGGAAAGCTTCCGGGCTTCCATCGTGGAGGCCTGCGAGCGCTCCGTTTCCGCCGTGCTCAGCGACAACGCCGTGGTGCTGGCCGATGTCATCGTCCAAAAGGTGCTGGCTCCGCTGCTGACGCCGGTGATTTCGCTGGTGCTGTTCTTTGTGGCATTCGCCCTGCTGCGGATGCTGGTCAGCCTGCTGGTCACGGTGCTGGGGCTGGTGAACAAGCTGCCGGTAGTGGGCACGGTCAACCGCTGGCTGGGCTGGACGGCGGGCGGCATTGCCAGCCTGCTGGACATTTATCTGGTGCTGTGTGTGCTCTGGGCACTCATTGTCATCACGGGCGGCAACCTGACGATGCTCAACGATACCGTTATGAGCAGCAGCCTTTACTATAAAGTTTTCAATGTGTTCAACCCGTTCCTGTAAGGGTTGGATTGGATAGGAGGAACAATGGTCTGTAATCGATGCCAGAAACGTCCGGCCATCATCTTCGTCCAGCGGATGGAGAATGGCCAGATGAAAAATGAGGGGTACTGCCTGCACTGTGCCCGGGAGCTGCACATCAAGCCGGTGGAAGACCTGATGAAGCAGTTCGGCATGTCGGACGAAGACATGGACAATATGGAAAACCGGATGGAGAGCATGATGGAGGAGATGGGCGGCGAGACCAACCCGTTCTCCATGATGATGAACATGGGCCAGCCGGAGAACGAGGGCGACGAAGACCTGATGCCTGGCTCCAGCGCCACGTTCCCGCTGGGGGTCAAGGACGGCCAGAACGAGCAGCAGGGGGACAAGAAAGCTGGAAATAAAAACGGCAAGAAGCCGCCCCGCCGCAAGTTTTTGGACACCTACTGCGAGAACCTGACCCGCAAGGCCCGGGAAGGCAAGCTGGATGATATCATCGGCCGTGACCGCGAAATTTACCGCACCATCCAGATCCTGAGCCGCCGCCAGAAGAATAATCCCTGCCTCATCGGTGAGGCGGGCGTGGGCAAGACGGCCATTGCCGAGGGCATCGCGGAGCGCATTGCCAAAGGGCAGGTGCCGGCGGGCCTGAAAGACAAGGAGATTTTCCTGCTGGACCTGACCAGCCTGGTGGCGGGCACTCAGTTCCGCGGCCAGTTCGAGCAGCGGGTCAAGGGCCTGTTGAGCGAGGTCAAGGCGGCGGGCAATGTCATCCTGTTCATTGATGAGATCCACACCATCACCTCGGCCGGTGAGAGTGAAGGCGCCATGAACGCGGGCAACATCCTGAAGCCTGCCCTCTCCCGCGGGGAAATTCAGGTCATCGGCGCCACGACGTTCAACGAGTACCGCAAGTATATCGAAAAAGATCAGGCGCTGGAGCGCCGCTTTCAGCCCGTGCGGGTGGAGGAGCCCAGCGTGGCCGATACCCTCGCTGTGATGAACGGCATCAAGCACTATTACGAGGAGCACCACCATGTGCAGGTGCCCGCCGATGTGCTCAGTGCCACCGTCACCCTCAGTGAGCGATATATCACCGACCGCTATCTGCCGGACAAGGCCATCGACCTGCTGGACGAGGCCTGCGCCTGCTGCAATCTGGCCCACCCGGTCATCTCCGAGTATCTGGAGGCCCGGAAAGAGCTGGACGCCCTCAAGCAGGAAGAAGCCGATATGGCCAACGCCGATGTCAATGAGCCCATCGACTATGAGCAGGTGGCCGAGCGCAAGACCCGCATTGCCCAGCTGGAAAGCGAGCTGCCCGCCAAACAGGCCGCTGCCAGTGAGATCAGGGTGACCATGGACGATGTGGCCAAGGTCATTGAGCTGTGGACGGGGATCCCGGCGGTGAAAATCCAGGAGACCGAGTACGCCAAGCTGGCAAACCTCGAAACAGAGCTCAAGAAAAAGATCATCGGCCAGGACGAGGCCGTCCATCTGGTGGCACAAGCGGTCAAGCGGAGCCGCGCCGACCTCTCGGGCCGCCGCCGTCCCGCCAGCTTCATCTTTGTGGGTCCCACGGGCGTGGGCAAGACCGAGCTGGTCAAGCAGCTGGCAAACCAGCTCTTTGACGGCCCGGACCCCCTGATCCGGCTGGACATGAGCGAGTATATGGAGAAATACGCTGTCTCCCGGATGATCGGCTCGCCTCCGGGCTATGTGGGCTACGAGGAGGCCGGCCAGCTGACCGAGAAAGTTCGCCGCCGCCCCTACAGCGTGGTGCTGTTTGACGAGATCGAGAAAGCACACCCGGATGTCATGAACATCCTGCTGCAGATTCTGGACGAGGGCAAGATCAACGATGCCCAGGGCCGGACCGTGGATTTCTCCAACACCGTGATCTGCATGACCTCCAACGCCGGCAGCTCTGACCAGACTTCGGGCGGCCTTGGCTTCAACAAGAGCGAGGAGCAGCGCAGCGAGGAGAAGACCCGCAAGGCGCTGGCCCAGTTCCTGCGGCCGGAATTCCTGGGCCGCGTGGACGAGGTCATCGCGTTCAAACCCCTGAGCCAGGAGACACTGGAGGGGATTGCAGCCCTCATGTTGGATGAGTACAAGCCCAGCATGGCGGCCAAGGGCATTGCCTACAGCTATACCCCGGCAGCCCTCAAGGCGCTGGTCACCAAGAGCCAGGGCGGTAAGTTCGGTGCCCGCGACCTCCGCCGCGTCATCCGCAAGGCCGTGGAAGACCCCGCCGCCGAGCGCCTCATTGACGGCACGCTGGCCTCCGGCGCCGCCCTTACCGTGGACGCCGACGCGGACGGCGAAGTGGTGCTGAAATAAACGCAAAAAGAAAAGAGACGGTTTTCTTCTAGTGGGAAGAGGACCGTCTCTTTTGTTATGTGAAGTTTAGTTGAATTTAAAGATCTTCCGGGCGATGCGGTAGCCGCCGACAATGACGGCATCGCTCTTGGGGAAGTGCAGGTTGGTGATGCCGCCCAGGCTCAGGCGGACAGCGCGGTACACGCTGGGGCTGGTGTGCTCCTTGAGGTACTGCCAGAGCAGGGTCTTTTTCTCCCTGGCCTCGGCACTGCCGTCCAGCAGAAGGAAGATGTCGCTAATGGCCATCATGATGGAGAGGTAGTGGAGCATGTAGGCCCGCAGACGCTTCTGGTTTTTCAGGGCGTCCAGGTCCTGGCAGTCGATCATGTGCTTGGTGACCCGCAGCTGCTGATCTACCCGCTTGACCATAACACTCTCGTTGACACTCTGGTCGGCCCGGCCGATGAAGTAGCGGTAGAGGTCAAGGTTCATATAGTACATGCTCTTGACATAGGGCAGAGGCTGGTAGACAAAGATGTTGTCCACATAGAACGTGTGCTTGGGCAGCACCATGCCGCACTGACGCAGCACCTCGGTGCGGTACATGACCGAGTGCATCAGCAGGTTCTGGTCCGGGCGGAAATGGCCCACATGCACCCAGTCGAACAGGCGGTCTTTCGGGAAGACGTTGGTGTACCGGACGGTATGGCTGGTGCCATCCTCCACATGCTCATACACATAGTTGCAGATCATCAGGTCCGGGGCGGTGCCGCGGGCCACGAGGGTCTGCAGGCGGTGCAGGACCTTTTTCAGGGCGTCGGTGTCCAGCCAGTCGTCGCTGTCCACGACTTTATAGTACAGGCCGGTGGCATTGCGGATGCCCTGGTTGACGCCTTCGCCGTGGCCGCCGTTCTCCTGATGGACGGCCTTGACGATGGTGGGATATTTGGCGGCGTACTCGTCGCAGATGGCGGGGGTGTCGTCCTTGGTGGAACCATCGTCCACCAGGATGATCTCGGCCTGCTCTCCGGCGGAGAGCAGCGTCTCGATGCAGTGGCGCATATAGGCCGCCGAGTTGTAGCACGGGACGGCAAAGCTGATGAGTTTTTGCATAGTGTACTCCTTTTAATCACGGAAGCCGGAGCACGCGGGCTGCGGCTAAGAATCTTTAGATGGAGATATGTATTCTTATTATAGCATTTTGGCGCACGAAAAGCTATCAAAACCACAAAATCCCACCGAAAATTCGCAACTCAGGGTGGTTTTGTGGTATACTGGAGCCCAGTGTTGAAACAAAGGAGACAGTTTGATGGAAGACCAGCGCTCGATTTTAAAGAAAGTTTTCGGCTACGACAGTTTCCGCCCTGGCCAGGAGGAGATCGTGAAGCGGCTGCTGGGCGGGCAGGATGTGCTGGCCGTGATGCCCACGGGCGCGGGCAAGTCCATCTGTTATCAGGTGCCGGCCCTGCTGCTGCCGGGCATCACCCTTGTGGTATCGCCGCTGGTCAGCCTGATGAAAGACCAGGTGGGGGCCCTGGTGCAGGCAGGCGTGGCCGCCGCCTTTTTGAACAACAGCCTCACCGACAACCAGAAAGCCCTGATGCTCCACCGGGCCCGGGAGGGGTGGTATAAGATCATCTATGTGGCCCCGGAGCGGCTGGAGATGCCGGGCTTCCAGCGGTTTGCGCAGGAAAAACTCATCAGCATGGTCACGGTGGACGAGGCCCACTGCATCAGCCAGTGGGGGCAGGATTTCCGCCCCAGCTACCTGCGGATCAAGGCCTTTGTGGACAGCCTGCCCAGCCGCCCGGTGGTGGGGGCGTTCACGGCCACCGCCACGGCCCACGTCCGGGATGACATCCGCACCCATCTGGCCCTGAAAGACCCCTATGAGGTGACGACAGGCTTTGACCGCCCCAACCTCTATTTTGAGTCCCGCCGTGCCCTGCCCAGCGAGAAGCCCCGTGTCCTGCTGGATTATGTCCTGCGGGAGGGAGACCATGCGGGTATCGTCTATTGCAGCACCACCAAACAGGTGGACGAGACGGCCCGCCTGCTCCAGAGCCGGGGCATCCGGGCGGCAGCCTACCACGCCAAGCTGGACGCGGAGGTCCGCCGGAAGAACCAGGACGATTTCCTCTATGACCGTGTCCAGATCATGGTGGCCACCAACGCCTTTGGCATGGGCATTGATAAGCCCAACGTCCGGTTTGTCATCCACTACAACATGCCCAAGGACCTGGAAAGCTACTATCAGGAGGCGGGCCGTGCCGGGCGGGACGGCGAACCGGCCCGCTGCATCCTGCTCTACTCCGGCACCGATGTGCGGACCATCCGCTTTTTCATTGACAAAGAGAGGGAAGCGGACAACGGTCTGCCCGCTGATGTAAAAGCCGAAGCCGCCCGCAAGGCGGAGGAACGGCTCAAGTACATGACCTTTTACTCCACCACGCCCCGCTGCCTGCGGGGGTTCATGCTCCAATATTTTGGGGAGGCGGCCCCGGCCAAGTGCGGCAACTGTTCCAACTGCCTCATGGCAGAGGAGGCTGCCCGGCAGATGGAACAGCGTGCCGCCGAGGCCAAGCAGCGGGCCGCCGCCAGCGCCCGCCGTCTGGCTGAAAAGCCCCGCCGCCGCCCGGCGGACGTGGAGCTCAGCGCCGAGGACGAAAAGCTGCTGGCCGACCTCTACGCCCTGCGCAAGCGGCTGGCCAGCAAGCAGAAGATCCCGGCCTATCTCGTGTTCAGCGATGCCACTCTCCGGGAGATGGTACAGAAAAAGCCATTCAGCACCGACGAGCTGCTCAACATCACCGGCGTGGGCGAGAAGAAAGCTGCCCGCTACGGCACGATCTTCCTCGCCGCCATCGAGGAGGCCGTCAGAAGCCGCTAAAAATAAAACGTTCCGTTTTCCACGATTCCTGCATCGGATGTGGAAAACGGGACGTTTTTCTTTTTTATAAGAGGATTACATCGTATGGGTGGAAAAGACCTGCTCGTCCTGCCACCAGACAGGCTCTCCGGCGGCAAGGGACTTGGGCACATCCAGCAGCCGCTGGTTCCGGCTGCCCCGGAAGCGGAGGGAGATGTCGTGCTCGGCCTGCACAAAGCGGCCGTCCACCAGCACATCCAGCAGGCCCAGCAGCTCGTCGGTGACTTCGCACCGGGCGTGGCAGGGGACCGCCCCGGTCAGCTGCTCCCAGGTGTAGCCGGAGTAGCACCAGACCGTCTTCTTGGGGTAAAGGGCTTTGAAGTTGCGGACAAAACTGAGCAGTTCCCGCTGGTTCTCCGGCTCCATGGGCTCGCCGCCCAGCAGGGAGATGCCGGCGATATAGTCCGGCTGGCAGGAGGCGAAAACTTCGTTGCGGGTGGCCTTATCAAAGGGCTTGCCGTAACCGAAATCCCATGCCACCTCATTGAAGCAGCCGGGGCAGTGGTGCCGACAGCCCGAGACGAACACACTGGTGCGCACGCCGGGCCCGTTGGCAATGTCGTAATATTTAATCGTTGCGTAGTTCATCATTCTTTTTCACAAACAAGATTCTCTCTGTCGCTAATGGCGACAGAGAGAATCGATTTTTATTCCATATTACAGGTGCAGCACCCGATCCTTGATCTCCTGGGTGCGGCCCTGGTTCCAGAACTGGGTGCCGATATAACCGCAGGTGCGGCGGGCAACATTCAGCTTGTTCTGGTCACGGTTGCCGCACTTGGGGCACTCCCACACCAGCTTGCCGTCGTCCTCCACGATCTTGATCTCGCCGTCGTAACCGCAGCACTGGCAGTAATCGGACTTGGTGTTCAGCTCGGCGTACATGATGTTGTCGTAGATGAACTGCAGCACGCTCATGACGGCTTCCAGATTATCCTGCATGTTGGGCACTTCCACATAGCTGATGGCACCACCCGGAGAGAGCTTCTGGAATTCACTCTCAAATTTCAGCTTGGTAAAGGCGTCGATCTGCTCCGAGACGTGGACGTGATAGCTGTTGGTGATATAGTTCTTGTCGGTGATGCCGGGCACGATGCCGAACCGCTTCTGCAGGCACTTGGCGAATTTGTAGGTGGTGGATTCCAGCGGGGTGCCGTAGAGAGAGTAGTCCATATTCTCCGCTTTCTTCCACTCGCTGCACTTGTCGTTCATGTGCTGCATCACGCTCAGGGCAAAGGGTTTGGCACCGGCGTCGGTGTGGCTCTTGCCCGTCATATACTTCACGCACTCATACAGGCCGGCATAGCCCAGGCTGATGGTGGAGTAACCGCCATACAGCAGCTTGTCGATCTTCTCGCCTTTTTTCAGGCGGGCCAGTGCGCCGTACTGCCACAGGATGGGCGCGGCATCGCTGGGGGTGCCCAGCAGACGCTGGTGGCGGGCCTGCAGTGCACGGTGGCAGAGGGCCAGACGCTCGTCGAAGATCTTCCAGAACTTATCAAAGTTGCCGCCGGAAGAGAGGGCTACATCCACCAGGTTGATGGTGACGACGCCCTGATTGAAGCGACCATAATATTTGGGCTTGCCCGTCTCGGGGTCCACATAGGGGGTCAGGAAGCTGCGGCAGCCCATGCAGGTGTAGCAGTGGCCCTCGCCGTTTTTGTCCACTTTCATCTCCAGCATCTTCTTCTCGGAGATGTAGTCGGGCACCATCCGCTTGGCGGTGCACTTGGCGGCCAGCTCGGTCAGATAGTAATAAGGGGCGCCGGGGCGGATGTTGTCTTCCTCCAGCACATAGATCAGTTTGGGGAACGCGGGAGTGATCCAGACACCGGCCTCGTTCTTGACGCCCTGATACCGCTGGCGGATGGTCTCTTCGATGATGATGGCCAGGTCTGCCTTTTCCTGCGGGTTGCGAGCCTCGCCCAGATACATGAAGACGGTGATGAACGGAGCCTGACCGTTGGTGGTCATCAGGGTGACGACCTGATACTGGATGGTCTGGACGCCGCGGTTGATCTCGTTGCGCAGGCGGCGCTCCACGATCTCTTTTTTCCGCTCGGCGGAAACATCCAGGCCCTCCATCTCGGCCTCGACCTCGGCGGCGATCTTCTTGCGGGAAACATCCACGAACGGAGCCAGATGAGTCAGGCTGATACTCTGGCCGCCGTACTGGTTGGAGGCCACCTGTGCAATGATCTGGGTGGCAATGTTGCAGGCGGTGGAAAAGCTGTGAGGCTTTTCAATATAGGTGCCGGAGATGACGGTGCCGTTCTGCAGCATGTCTTCCAGGTTGACCAGGTCGCAGTTGTGCATGTGCTGGGCAAAGTAGTCCGAATCGTGGAAATGGATCAGGCCCTCCTGATGGGCTTTGACGATCTCCGGGTCCAGCAGCAGGCGGGCGGTCAGGTCCTTGGAGATCTCACCGGCCATGTAGTCGCGCTGGACACTGTTCACGGTGGGGTTCTTGTTGGCGTTCTCCTGCTTGACTTCTTCGTTCTGGCACTCGATCAGGCTCAGAATGCGCTCATCCGTAGTATTGGTCTGGCGCTTGAGGCTCTGTACATAGCGGTAGGTGATATAGTGGCGGGCAATGTCATGGGCACGGATGTCCATCAGCTTGTTCTCCACCATGTCCTGGATCTCCTCCACGCTGACGGCGCGGTTGAGAGCGTGGCACTGGTCGGTCACATCCGATGCGATCTGAGTGATCTGCTCCCGGGTCAGACGGCTTTTGCCGCCCACGGAATCGCTGGCCTTGGTCACTGCCGTGATGATCTTGGTGATATCAAAGGGCACCTCTGCGCCGTTGCGCTTGATGATCTTCATTCATTTTCCTCCTGACGATACAGCCGCAATTTGAGCGGGCGTCCCTTTTGGCAAGAGGCGCCCGCGGAATGCATTGTAGATGTTGATACTATCATATCACTATTTAGTGATATGTCAATGGAAGAACCACTACATTTTGTGTTTTGTAGCATTGAACAAATTTGCGGGAAGATTTTCGGAGCAAAATCTCGGTCAAAGCCCCTTGACAAACCGCACAAGAAAAGTAGGACCTTTCCACAGGGTAATATCCGGTGTCCTCTATACGGTTCCCATATGGGATCCCCTTTATTATATTACCTTATAATAGGGGAGAAAGAATTCCGGCGGGAGGCGGGGGATACACGGGCGGGAAGATGTCAAACGCCGGTGGAGTTTGATACAAAAAACTGGGCAAAAGGCCCAAAGAAGAAAAAAGTCAAAAAAACTTGCAAAAAGGGGTTGCCAAATGGCCCGGTGTGTGGTATTATACTTGAGCGCCAAGCGCTGAGGCAAAAGAATGACTTCCAAAGCCTCAG
>ENA-USUJ01003297-USUJ01003297.1-human-gut-metagenome-genome-assembly--contig:-NODE-3297-length-11043-cov-4.083257_pt1 | contig 11043 bp, 7 predicted proteins | sample MGYA00250061_ERZ773398 | MGnify/ENA primary metagenome ERZ773398 (study PRJEB29103, sample SAMN06111992) | human gut metagenome | biome: human gut; feature: ankylosing spondylitis patient; material...
TGCGGGGTGCTATTCTCATGCCGAAATAGTGAAGTTTAAACCTCACAAAGACACTGATTATATCAACAAAGAATTAGAAGTATATGAACCTAAAGAAATTCTATATGCTATTTTAGACTCTATAATAACAAAAGCAGAAGAATGTCCAGAATATCAAGGAAGAAAACAAAAAATAACTTTTTCCTTCAGTATAGAAAGAAAAAGTATTTTGGAATCTAAAGAAGAATATACATATCCTCATTTATGTATCTCTGTAAGATATTATATTTCTAGCCTTTGTGATTACCGTTGGACAGAAGGTATGTTTGATTACAAAGGATACGAATTCTATGTTAATAGTCATTTTGATAATGCTTTTTTAAAGAAAACAGGTCAAACAACCTCTGTAGCATGTATTGATCCTGAGAAGTATCAATCTGATGCTCTTTATCGAGGAGATAGAGATATGTATTGGTGGTATCAATATAAACATAAAACATTAATAAATACCCAACATGGCTATTGTCCTAATCCTAAATAAGCATTCATACAGTAGATATAGAACTTCAAGTGTTTCCTTAATCTAGATTTCCCTGTCTCTATAACATTTGTAGGGACAGGGATTTTTCACCATTCTTTTTAGTATAGAGATGATTCTATCAAATATACAAGTTCGCCCTTTTTATCAAATAATAATCACCCTACTCCACCCTTCAGAACCATCCCTCCAGCAGGGCTACACCCTTTTACCCCAAAGGTGTAGCCATCACCGCAAAATGGTGTAGCCATCCGGAGCAAAAGGTGTAGCCCTACCAAAGTAGGGCCACAGGCACTTCTAAAGGGCATAAAAGAAATATTTATCTATACCATTCCAAATTCAGTCTATACAACATTTTCAATCAGAATACTTCTTCACTCCGAAGTCCGAAAACAAATATCCAACAGATTTCCATTAAAAGATTCCATCAGGCATCTTACAGCGGATATTCTTCGAACGCATACAGCAACGTCGAAAGATAGCGTTCGCCCGTATCCGGCAATAATGCAACGATTGTTTTCCCGGCATTTTCAGGAAGAAGTGCCAGACGGGTAGCTGCACTGACTGCTGCTCCGGACGAAATTCCCACCAACAAACCTTCTAATTTAGCCAATTCACGGCCCGCACGAATAGCATCATCATTCGTTACCTGTAGGATTTCATCTACTACCGCCGGATTGTAGTTCTTAGGAACAAAACCGGCACCGATTCCCTGTATCTTATGTGCTCCCGGTGCACCTCCCGAAAGTACAGGAGAGTCAGTAGGTTCCACTGCCACTACTTTCACAGCGGGATTATGTTTCTTCAGGGCGGCACCTACACCACTAACGGTTCCACCAGTACCGACACCGGCTACAAAAATATCAACAACACCTTCCGTATCCCTCCAGATTTCCTGTCCTGTAGTACGTTCGTGCATGGCAGGGTTTGCAGGGTTATCAAACTGCTGAAGAATCACCGCACCCGGAGTAGCAGCTTTCAGTTCTTCAGCACGGGTTATGGCACCCTTCATACCATTGGCACCCGGTGTAAGCACCAGTTCGGCACCAAGGGCTTTCAGCAGGTTACGGCGTTCGACACTCATGGTGTCGGGCATCGTAAGAATCAGTTTATAACTTTTTGCAGCAGCTACAAATGCAAGCCCGATTCCGGTGTTTCCACTGGTAGGTTCTATAATAGTGGCACCGGGTTTCAGCAAACCGGAAGCTTCTGCATCTTCAATCATCGCCAATGCCACGCGGTCTTTCACACTTCCGGCAGGGTTAAATGACTCCAGTTTCACGATCAGACGGGCTTTTAAACCTTTCGCTTTATTGTAATTGCTCAGCTCCAGTAAGGGAGTGTTGCCCACAAGATCAGTGAGCTGTTTTGCTATCTTTTTCATAACTTATTGGGTTTTAATTTATACTCTTCTTTATAAAGTACAAAGATAGCGGGATAACGGTTCACAAGAAATACCATATTTGTGGGATTTTCATACTATAAATGAGGGATTTTCGCTGAGAATAGTTACCTTTGTGCCCACCTTATTATAAAAGGATATCCCAATGAGTCCATTGAACTTTACTCACATTTTGACACAGGCAGTCGATGAACTATCGGAAAGTTCGTCTTACAGAGGACTGTTTCATCAGCACACGGACGGTAATCCATTGCCTTCGGCCAAAGCGTTGCATGACATCGTAGAGCTGTCGCGTGCCATACTTTTTCCCGGTTATTTCGGTAATTCCACAGTCAACAGTCGTACCGTAAAGTACCACATCGGAGTAAACGTAGAACGTTTGTTCGACTTACTGACCGAGCAAGTGCTTGCAGGTCTTTGCTTTACCGGCGACGGCGAATGCAGTTGCTGCACCGAACTTCAACGCGAAGAAGCTGCGCTGATTGCCGCCAAGTTTATCAGCCACCTGCCGGAAATGCGCCGTGTACTGGCTACGGATGTAGCGGCTGCCTACAATGGCGACCCTGCTGCACATAGTTTCGGAGAAGTAATCAGTTGCTACCCGGCCATACGCGCTATCAGCAACTACCGCATTGCGCACGAATTGCTGAGGCTCGGTGTTCCTCTCATCCCCCGCATTATCACCGAAATGGCCCATAGCGAAACGGGAATAGATATCCACCCGGGTGCCGTCATCGGCAGCCACTTCACCATAGACCACGGAACAGGTGTGGTAATTGGTGAGACATGCATCATCGGCAATAATGTGAAACTGTATCAGGGAGTGACGCTTGGTGCCAAGAGTTTCCCGCTGGATGCAGACGGCAAACCGATCAAAGGTATTCCACGCCATCCGATATTGGAAGACAATGTTATCGTCTATTCCAACGCCACCATCCTGGGACGCATCACCATCGGGCAGGGTGCCACAGTAGGTGGTAATATCTGGGTAACGGAAAATGTGCCGCCAGGAGCGAGAATCGTGCAAACAAAAGCCAAGAAATGAATCTATAACAGATGATGTTCAGAGTGACGCTGGATATATAGATACAGCACATTGAATATATAGATGCAATAATTTGCCAGACATAGAGAGAATCAATATAAAAAGTATAGTCAAACAGTTATTAAATAAATGAGCGAACAATTTCAAATGATTGCCAAAACCTTCCAAGGACTGGAAGAAGTACTGGCACAAGAACTGACTGCATTAGGGGCAAACGACATAGAAATAGGCCGACGCATGGTGTCTTTCAGTGGAGACAAGGAAATGATGTACAAAGCAAACTTCTGCCTGCGTACAGCAATCCGTATCCTAAAACCAATCAAGAGCTTCACTGCCAAGAACGCCGATGAAGTGTATGACCAAATCAAAGCTATCTGCTGGGAAGATATCCTGAATGTAGAAAAAACCTTTGCCGTAGATGCCGTTGTATTCAGCGAAGAGTTCCGCCACTCCAAGTTCGTATCTTATAAAGTGAAGGATGCCATTGTGGACTATTTCCGTGATAAGTTTAACAAACGCCCGTCCGTACGTATCAACAAACCGGATGTATTGCTGAATATACACATTGCACAGACCACTTGTACGCTCTCTCTCGACTCATCGGGCGAGTCACTGCACCGCCGCGGGTATCGCCAGGAAGCAGTAGAGGCTCCACTAAACGAAGTACTGGCTGCCGGAATGATATTGATGACAGGATGGAAAGGGGAATGTGACTTGATAGACCCGATGTGTGGTTCGGGTACAATTCCCATTGAAGCGGCACTGATTGCACGCAACATTGCTCCGGGAGTGTTCCGCAAGGAATTCGCTTTTGAGAAGTGGAATGACTTTGATCAGGATTTGTTCGACATGATTTACAATGACGATAGTCAGGAATGTGAATTTACGCATAAGATATATGGTTACGACAATAACCCGCAAGCTAATGAAATAGCTACACACAATGTGAAGGCGGCAGGTGTATCAAAAGATATTGTCTTGAAATTACAGCCGTTCCAGCAATTTGAGCAACCCGCAGAGAAATCAATGATCATCACCAACCCGCCTTATGGAGAACGTATCTCTACCAATAACTTGTTGGGATTGTACCAGATGATAGGTGAACGTTTGAAACATGCTTTCATCGGAAATACAGCATGGGTGCTCTCTTACCGCGAAGAGTGCTTCGATCAGATAGGACTGAAACCGACCGTCAAGACACCTTTGTTCAATGGTGCATTGGAATGTGAATTCCGTAAATATGAGATTTTCGACGGAAAATATAAAGAATTCAAGAAGCAGGAAGGCGAGAGCGAAGAAGGAGAAGACTCCAAGGAATCCGGCTTCAAACCGAAAGAAGGAAGAGACTTCAAACCCAGAGAGCCGCGTGAATTTAAGCCGAGAGAGGGACGGGAGTTTAAACCGAGAGAACCTCGCAAACCGGGAGAATTCAGGTCCAGAGATGACAAACCGAGAGAATTCAAGCCAAGAGAGTTCCGCAAGGATGGAGATCGGGAAAGAAAGCCATTCGACAGGGAACGTCGCGACGGTGGAAAAGAGTTTAGACCGCGCGAAAGAAGAGAGTTCGACGGAGACCATAAACCGAAAGGAACATCTTATCCGGAAAGAAAAAGAAGGGAGTTCGGAAAGAAGGAAGAATAACAAAAGATTATGGATATGAAGATAATCAGTAAATGGATGGGAGTGGTACTATTGGCATCGTCCGCTCTCTTCACAACAAATGTTATGGCACAAGATTTAAAGAAACCGACGCTGGAAGACCTGATTCCCGGCGGAGAAACGTATCGCTTTGCTGAAAACCTGTACGGACTGCAATGGTGGGGAGATACGTGCATCAAGCCCGGAATAGACTCCTTGTTTGCAGTAAACCCGAAGACAGGAAAAGAAACACTACTCCTGACGCGTGAGAAAATCAATCAGGCACTGGAACAGGAAAAGCTGGGTAAGTTGAATCATTTACATCAGGTAACCCTGCCTTGGGCCGAAAAAACACAACTGCTTATCTCTCTGCCCAGAAACTACGTTGTTTACGACTGGAAAGCCGATAAAATCATCAGCAAACAAGCCCTGCCTGAAAAAGCAGCCAACAAAGATTACAATATCACAAGTGGTAACGTGGCTTATACCCAGAATAATAATCTGTACGTAAATAGCCACGCCGTAACCAACGAACCCGAAGGCATCGTATGCGGCCAAAGCGTACACCGCAATGAATTCGGCATCAGCAAAGGAACCTATTGGAGTCCGAAGGGTGACCTGCTTGCTTTCTACCGCATGGACGAAAGTATGGTGACGCAGTATCCGTTGGTAGACATCACTGCACGGACAGGCGAACTGAATAACGTGCGCTACCCCATGGCAGGAATGACAAGCCATAAAGTAACCGTAGGCATCTACAATCCCGAAACTCAGAAAACGATTTATCTGAATGCGGGAGATCCCACCGACCGTTACTTTACTAATATCAGCTGGGCTCCGGATGCCAAAAGCCTCTATCTTATAGAATTGAACCGCGACCAGAACCATGCCAAACTCTGTCAATACAATGCAGAAACAGGTGAATTGATGGGTACTCTCTTTGAAGAGACGCATCCCAAATATGTAGAACCTCAGCATCCCATCGTATTCCTGCCATGGGATAGCAACAAGTTTATCTATCAGAGCCAGCGCGACGGCTTCAACCACCTGTATCTCTACGGCACAGACGGTAAACTGATTAAGCAACTCACAGAAGGGAAATGGTTGGTAAGTGATATCTTAGGATTCAATACTCAGAGAAAAGAAGTTATATTCAATGCCGTAGATGCACTGGGAAGCAGCAACTTTGCAGTCAATGTAACCAGCGGAAAGCGTAGTCTGCCTTTCAATATCAACACCACAACTGAAGGTGTTCACAAAGGAGAACTCAGTGCATCGGGCACATACATCATTGACAACTATTCAACCCCTGGCATCCCCCGTAAGATAGACATTATCAACACTAAAACCTTCAAAAGCATCAATCTGCTGACAGCAAAGAATCCGTATCAGGATTTCAACATGCCAAGTATCGAAGTAGGCACCATCAAGGCTGCCGACGGTGTGACCAATCTTTATTACCGCATCATAAAGCCCGCTGACTTCGATCCGAACAAGAAATACCCCACTATCATCTATGTATACGGCGGTCCGCACGCACAGATGGTCACCGGTGGCTGGCAAAACGGTGCACGCGGCTGGGACATCTACATGGCAAACAAAGGTTATATCATGTTCACCCTCGATAACCGCGGAAGCGATAACCGTGGTCTTGAATTTGAAAACGTCACCTTCCGCCATCTCGGCATCGAAGAAGGAAAAGACCAAGTGAAAGGTGTGGAATTCCTGAAAAGCCTGCCTTACGTAGACGGCAGCCGCATCGGTGTACACGGATGGAGCTTTGGCGGACATATGACTACGGCCCTGATGCTCCGCTATCCGGAGATATTCAAAGTAGGTGTTGCAGGCGGTCCGGTCATTGACTGGGGATATTATGAAATCATGTACGGAGAACGCTACATGGATACGCCGCAAAGCAATCCGGAAGGTTACGAACAATGCAACCTGAAAAATCTGGCAGGCAACCTGAAAGGACATTTATTGTTGATTCATGACGACCATGACGATACCTGTGTGCCACAACACACACTTTCGTTCATAAAAGCCTGTGTGGATGCACGTACGTATCCCGATTTATTCATCTATCCCACGCATAAGCACAATGTCATAGGGCGTGACCGGGTACATCTGCATGAGAAGATAACAAGATATTTTGAAGACAATTTATAGAATAAAATAGAAGCAATAAATTAAACGAAATATAAAGATGAAGATATTATTATTAGGAAGCGGCGGCCGCGAGCACGCTCTGGCATGGAAAATAGCCCAAAGTCCGAAAGTAGAAAAACTTTTTATAGCCCCCGGTAATGCCGGTACCAGTGCAGTAGGCGAGAATGTAGCTATCAAAGCTACCGACTTCCCTGCCCTGAAAGCTTTCGCCCTGAAAGAAAAAGTAGACATGATCGTGGTAGGTCCCGAAGATCCGTTGGTAGAAGGCATCTACGACAGCTTTACCGGAGACGCCGCCACACAACATATCGCCATCATCGGCCCTACTGCCAAGGGCGCCCAGTTGGAAGGCAGCAAGGAGTTTGCCAAGGGTTTCATGGAACGCCATGGCATCCCCACCGCCCGCTACAAAAGCATCAATGCCGGGAATCTGGAAGAAGGACTCGCTTTCCTTGAAACCCTTGAAGCACCCTATGTGCTGAAAGCCGACGGTCTTTGCGCAGGAAAAGGCGTACTGATCCTTCCTACACTCGAAGAAGCCAAAAAGGAACTGAAAGAAATGCTCGGCGGCATGTTCGGTCAGGCCAGTACCACGGTAGTTATCGAAGAATTCCTCAGCGGCATCGAGTGCTCCGTATTTGTGCTGACAGACAGCAAGAACTATAAAGTTCTGCCCGTTGCCAAAGATTACAAACGCATCGGCGAAGGTGACAAAGGTCTGAATACCGGTGGTATGGGAAGTGTGACTCCCGTTCCTTTTGCCGACGAGGTATTTATGGAGAAAGTGCGTACCCGTATCATTGAGCCCACCATCCGCGGACTGCAAGAAGAAGATATCCTTTATAAAGGATTCATCTTCCTCGGACTGATCCGCGTGAAAGGCGAACCGATGGTCATAGAATATAATGTCCGCATGGGCGACCCCGAAACTGAAAGTGTCATGCTACGTGTACAGAGCGACTTCGTGGAACTTCTGGAAGGTGTACGCGATGTGAACCTCGATACAAAGGCATTGACAATGGACCCACGTACAGCTGCTTGCGTCATGCTCGTCAGCGGTGGATATCCCGAAGCTTACGAGAAAGGTAAAGTAATGACCGGATTTGAAGAAGCTGCCGCCACAGACAGTATTCTCTTCCATGCCGGAACAGCAATGAAAGACGGCCAGGTGGTAACAAACGGCGGACGCGTGATTGCCGTATGTTCGTATGGTGAAACCAAAGAAGAAGCCCTTGCCAAGAGTTATAAAGTTGCGGAAATGATTCAATTTGACAAGAAGTATTTCCGCCGTGACATCGGCTTCGACCTTTAAATAAAAGTGATAGAGTGATAAGATATCACATTACCACCTTATCACATTACCACATTTTTATATGATACGAAGTAAACGACTACAGAACCGGATCACAGCGGGACGTTTCACACTGCCCGCTGCCATCCTCTTGTCACTATTCTGCTGGATACTGACCTCTATTCTATTGCCTGAAGTTCCGGTAATAAAAAGTAGCACCCTGCTGCGCTCGGCAGCGGCGTTTGGCTTTGACGGCGTGCTGCTGAGTGACGGCTGCGCCAGCGTCTGGGCCCCCAAGACCCTCCGGGCCTCCATGGGCGCGGCTGTCCGCATCCCGGTCATCGAGGCCGGGAAGATGCCGGAGGCCATTGCCGCCCTGCGGGCAAAGGGGATCACCTGCCTGGCGGCGGCACTTTATAAGTCCCAGCCCCTGAGCGCGGCCGAGCCCCGCTACCCGGGCGGCGTCTGCGTCGTCATCGGCAGCGAGGGCCAGGGCTTGACGGAGGAGACCATCCGCGCCTGCAATGGCACGGTGCGCATCCCCATGACCGACCGGGTGGAGAGCCTGAACGCGGGCATTGCGGGCAGCATTCTGCTGTGGCATTTCCGGGAGGAAAGCCTGTGAACGGCCCGGGCCTCGGGCAGATGAGTCTCTTCCCGCCCGAGCCCGCGCCGGAGCCGCTGCTCTGCTGGCTCTGGCTGGCCCACACCCTGGGTGCGGGCAGCGGCCACGCGGGGCAGGTGCTGGACGCTTTTGGCGGGGCCCAGGAAGCCTGGGAAGCCCGGGAAAGTGACGCGTTCCGGGCAGCGGCGGGCATCCCCGCCGCCCAGCGGGCCAGCCTGCCCGGGAACACCCCGGAGTACTACCGTGCCTTTGCGCGGCGGTGCGCGGCCCGGGGCATCCGCATCCTACCCTATGATGACCCGGACTATCCACTGGCGTTTTCCCGTATCCCGGACATGCCGCTGGTTCTCTACTGTACTGGCGACCCGCGCTGGCTCAACGAGCCTGCCACCATCGGGATGGTGGGGAGCCGCAAGCCCACCGAGTACGGCCAGCAGGCGGCAGCGGACCTGGGCGGAGCCCTGGCAAAAGCCGGGGCCGTCATCGTCAGCGGGCTGGCGGACGGGCTGGACAGCGCGGGCCACCGTGCCGCTGTCCGGGAGCACTGCCCCACCATCGGGGTGCTGGGCGTCCCCATCGACCGCACCTACCCGGCCTCCAACCGGGAGCTGCGGCGGCAGATCGAGCGGAAAGGCTGTGTCATCAGTGAGTACCCGCCCGAGAGCGAGCCCGTGGGGCGGAACGGCTTTCTGCAGCGCAACCGCCTCATTGCGGCGCTGTCCTCCGCGCTGGTGGTGGTGGAGGCGCAGGAAAAAAGCGGCACCATGTCCACGGTGAACCATGCCGAGCGGTATGGAAAACCGGTGTATGCGGTGCCGGGCAGCATCTTCTCGCCCAACTCGCAGGGGACAAATGCCTTGCTGCGGGAGGGCCGCGCTAAGGCGGTCTGCAAGGCGGAAGACTTATTTGGCGTGCTGGGCCTCCGCCCGGCCGCGGCGGGGGCAGAGGAACGCACTGCAGCCGCCCCGCTGAGTGAAAATGAGCGCCGGGTGCTGGCCTGCATCGGCCCGCAGGCCCGGGGCGTGGAGGAACTGGGGAGCCAGAGCGGCCTGCCCACGGCTCTGCTGCTGGGCACCCTGATGAAGCTGGAACTCTCCGGCCGGGTGCTCTGTCTGCCGGGAAAACGGTATATTCTGCGCTGAAAAGCGCATTTCTATATAAAAGGGAGAAAACGTATGTCGAAACTGGTGATCGTGGAGTCGCCCGCAAAGGCGAAGACCATTGGCAAATATCTGGGCAAGGATTACGAAGTAACGGCCAGCATGGGCCATATCCGGGATCTGCCCGCCTCGCAGCTTGGCATTGATGTGGAGCACGATTACGCGCCCCAGTACATCAGCATCAAGGGCAAGGAAAAGCTCATCAAGGAGCTCAAGAGCAAGGCCAAGCACTCGGACGGCGTCATCCTCGCGACCGACCCGGACCGTGAGGGCGAAGCCATCAGTTGGCACCTGGCCAATATCCTGGGCCTGGACCCCCACGGCAACAACCGCGTGACCTTTGACGAGATCACGAAGAAAGGCGTGCAGGAGGGCATGGCCCACCCCCGCGCCATTGACGAAGACCTCTTCAACGCCCAGCAGGCCCGCCGCGTGCTGGACCGTCTGGTGGGCTATAAGCTCAGCCCGTTCCTCTGGCGGAAAGTCCGCCGGGGCCTGTCGGCAGGCCGTGTGCAGAGCGTGGCCGTCCGGATCATCGACGACCGGGAAAAAGAGATCGAGAATTTCAAGCCGGAGGAGTACTGGAACATTGACGCCAGCTTCGGCGTGGGCCGCAAGACCTTTACGGCCCGCCTCTCCTCGGACGCCAAGGGCAAAAAGCTCCTGCCCCGCAATGAGGAAGAGGCCCGCGCCATTGAGCAGGGCCTGCAGGGGGCCGAGTACACCGTGGGCGAACTGAAAAAGGGCAAGCGCTCCAAGCAGCCCACCCCGGCGTTCATCACCAGTACCCTGCAGCAGGAGGCTTCCCGCCGCCTGGGCTTTACGGCCACCCGCACCATGCGGGCCGCCCAGACCCTGTACGAGGGCGTGGACATTGCCGGGCATGGCACCATGGGTCTGATCACCTATATGCGTACCGACAGCCTCCGCATCTCCGATGAAGCCGTTGCCGCCGCAAAAGAGTATATCGCAGGGGCCTACGGCGAAAATTATATCTGTCCCTACAAGCGCGCCTGGAAGACCAAGAGCGCGACCGCGGCGCAGGACGCCCATGAGGCCATCCGCCCCTCGGTGCCGTCCCTGACGCCGGACGAGGTGGATCAGAGCATCAGCGGCGATACCGCCAAGCTCTACCGGATGATCTGGAGCCGCTTCATGGCCAGCCAGATGGCCGACTGCCAGCAGGACACCGTGTC
>ENA-USUJ01003299-USUJ01003299.1-human-gut-metagenome-genome-assembly--contig:-NODE-3299-length-11041-cov-4.781102_pt1 | contig 11041 bp, 8 predicted proteins | sample MGYA00250061_ERZ773398 | MGnify/ENA primary metagenome ERZ773398 (study PRJEB29103, sample SAMN06111992) | human gut metagenome | biome: human gut; feature: ankylosing spondylitis patient; material...
TGACGGCTTTTTATATCCAGGATGGAACTTTTGCTTCTCTCAATACGTTCCGTAATCAAACTTTTTTCCGGTTCTGGGAGCGATACTCCGCGGGTGTGATGCCATACAGCCGCCGGAACGTTTTGAGGAAGCTGCTGTAATCCGGGAAGCCGCTCTCGGTGCAGGCGTTGAGGACGGAGACACCATCTTCCAGTGCCTTGCGGCAGTGCTGCATCCGCAGATGGGTCAAGTAGCTGTGGATGCTCTCCATGGTACACTCTTTAAACGCGCGGGAGAGGTGCTCCCGACTGGCATAGAGCTCCTGGGCCAGCTTTACCGTGGTGAGGGTCGGATCCTGATAGTGAGCTTGCAGGTAGGACACGGCACGCTGCACCAGAACGTTGGTGCTGCTGGGGGCCGTGGTCTGGCCGCTGCCGGTGGCCAGCGTGATGAGCAGCATCATCTCCGACACCTGGGCTTCAAAAACGATGTCACGCATCTGGGCTGGCAATTCCAGGCTCTGGGCCATCCGCACAAAAAGGCTTTGAAAATCCCACTTGTTGCAGACATCCGAGTCCAGCACGGTGATGCTGTGCATCCAGGCGGCGTTTTTCAGGTTTGCATTGCGGCGGCAGGCCTGCCAGAGGGCGTCGTCGATCTGGATGACCAGACGGTCAGAGTGGTCGTTATTAATATTGAAGATGCCGGCGTGGTAGATCTGAGCAGGGAAGTAGATGAGCTCGCCGACATGCACCAGATAAACACTGCCGTCGATGGAGTAACGCACGGTGCTGCCGCCAATGGGCAGCACCAGCTCATGGTAGGGGTGGGAATGGACCACGGACTGGTCGTTTTTTTGGTTGGTATACCATGCCACCAGCAATCTTGTGTTGCGCAGCCCCATCCGTGCTTCCGCCTGTGTGAGGACATTATCGACATAATGCGTAACGCGCTCGATTTCCATAGCGATTCCACCTTTGTGAAAAATATCAGAAATGTGCTTTATCGTTGATTTTGGCTCTAGTATATCAGCTGATATCACAAATTGCAATATTTGAATCACAAAACCGCAAGAAAACGGATTGGAATTTTAGTATGATATGAGTGCAAGAAGACGACAAGAACAAAAATGACAAAACAGTGACAAAATTTTTGGTATATTTTACAAATGCAGCCGTCGTGTTTCGTGACGAACGGAAAGGAAGAGCTCATGCAGACTTCTAAAAATCATTTTGAAGCCAAAGTGATCTTTAACGATGAGACCATCCGCCGGATGTTCCGCACCGAGTTTTACACCTACGAGGGGATGCAGCGGCTGGTCTGGCTGGCCGTGGCATTTGCGCTGGTGATGCTGGCACTCTTCGTTCCCATCCCAACGGTGGTCAAGGTGCTCTGCCTGCTGGTGGGGTGCGCGATGTTCGCCATGCCGGATTTTCTAAGCCGGGTGGCGGCCGAGGGCGTCATCATGCAGCGGGGCGGGGCCGAGAGCACGGTCAGCTGCCGGATCAACGCAGGCGGCGTGGACGTGGAAAACGGTACCCACATTCCGTTTGATAAAATCGACCGCCTGGTCGAGGACGACCAGTACTTCTACCTGTTCCAGAGCCGCCAGATGGCGGTGATGATCCCCAAAGGCAGCCTGCTGCCGGCGAACCCCGAGCGGTTTGCCAAGGTGCTTGCCAAAGAGACCGGCAAGGACTGGCAGCAGCCCAAGAGCCTGTGGGGCCTCAACCTGAAAGATCTGATCCAGATGATGAAAGATCGGTTCCACCGCGGCGAGTCCTGACCGCTGCATTCCAAATTTGTTGTTTCACGGCCGACCGGCTGTGACGTGGTATACATACACAAGCAAGAAGAAGAAAGGAAATCCACTATGAAAATCTCTCGTAGACAGTTCGTTCAGGTTCTGGCAGTTGCAGGCGCTTCTGCTCTGCTCACCGCTTGCGGCGGCTCTTCCAACAACTCTGCAGCAGGCAGCACTGCTGCTTCCGGCGCGGCAGCTGCTGCAGGCGGCAGCTTCAACCTGAAGCTGGGCCACAACCTGGCTGAGGACCATGCTGTTCACATCCAGCTGACCAGCTTTGCGGAGCAGGTCAAGGAGAAGACCAACGGCACTGTCAACATCCAGATCATCCCCAACGGCACCCTGGGCAGCGAGTCTGATATGATCTCTCAGATCCAGGCCGGCGCTCTGGACATGGCTAAGGTCTCCGCTTCCACGCTGGGCAACTTCAGCGAGAAGTACAACGCTTTCTCCGTGCCTTATGTCTTCGACGATCAGGCTCACTACTACACCTACATGGACAGCGATTCCGCACAGGCTGTCTTTGAGTCCACCGACGATCAGGGCTTCCGCGGCCTGACCTGGCTGGATTCCGGCGCTCGCTCTTTCTACACCAAGGCTACCGCCATCCGCACCCCGGCTGACCTGAAGGGCCTGAAGATCCGCACCATGGACAGCCAGATGGCGATCGACATGATGAACTGCCTGGGCGGCTCCGCTACCGTTATGGGCTACAGCGATATCTACACCGGTATGCAGCAGGGCGTTATCGATGGCGCTGAGAACAACGTCACCGCTCTGCGTGACCACGGCGACGTCACCAAGTACTACTGCTTCGACGAGCACACCCGCATCCCCGATATGGTCATCATCTCCTCCAACATCTGGAACCAGTTCTCTGACGATCAGAAGTCCGCTGTGACCGAGTGCGCCAAGGCTGCTACCGAGGAGTACAAGACCGCTTGGAAGAACTTCGAGGACGAGGTTCTGGACAAGGCTGTCAACCAGAACGGCGTCGAGCTGGTCAAGGACGTGGACATCGCGGCATTCCAGTCTGCTGTGCAGCCCATCTACGAGAACCTCAAGACCGCTAACCCCACCACCTATGCGGTCGTGGAAGAGATCCGCGCAATGGCCTGATCGGCCGCGGTTCCATTCTGATTCTTGCCTCCTAAAGGCCGCGGGCAGGGCGTTGAGTGCCTTTGCCCGTGGCCGCGTGGGAGGAACCAAGCTCAAGGAGATGATCTTGTGAAAAAACTGGATAAAATTCTGGATAACGTCATGCGTTTCCTTATGGCAGTGGCAATGTTCGCCCTGCTGGCAGGCGGCACCTGGCAGATCTTTACCCGCTGGATCCTGCGCAACCCCTCCACGGTCACCGATGAGTTCCTGCGCTACGTTCTGATCTGGGCTTCCATGATCGGTTCCGCATACTGCTTCTACAAAGACAAGCACCTGGCACTGGACCTGGTCAAGGGCCGTGCAAAGGGCGCGTTCAATGTCATTCTGAGCGTCTTCATCGAGGCTGCCATCGTCTTCTTCGTTGGCTATGTCTTCGTGTATGGCGGCTGGAAGCTGACCGCGAACGCTACCAACGTTTCCTCGGTCATGCGCATTCCCTTTAAGCTCCTGTATTCCATCCTGCCGATCTCCGGTATCTTCATCATTCTGGCCCGCGTGCTGAAGTATGTTGATCTGTTCCTGGAGAGCAAAAATAAGAAAGGAGAAAACGCATAATGGTTGCACAGGCTACGTTACTGCTGTTCGGCTCTTTCTTTGTGATGCTGCTGGCTGGTGTGCCTATCTCTGCCGGCATCGGCATTGCATCCATCTTTACGGCCCTGTTCAGCATGGACCCCGCAATTTTTGCCCTGACTGCAGCCCAGCGCTGCTTCTCCGGCATTGACTCTTTCTCTCTGCTGGCTCTGCCGTTCTTCTCTCTGGGCGGCAACATCATGAACAAGGGCGGCATTGCAAAGCGTCTGGTCCGCCTGGCCCGTCTGGCTGTGGGCAAGATGCCCGGCTACCTGGCCGCCACCAACGTTCTGGCCAACATGTTCTTCGGTGCTGTTTCCGGTTCTTCCGTGGCAGCTACTTCCGCAATGGGCTCCATCATGGCTCCTCTGGAGCTGGATGAGGGTTACGACCCCAACTACTCCGCGGCCGTCAACATCTGCTCGGCTCCTACCGGCATCCTGATCCCCCCGTCTGGTCCGTTGATCCTGTACTCCATCACCGCTGGCGGCGTTTCCGTTGCTGCTCTGTTCATGGGCGGCTACCTGCCCGGCATCCTGATGGGTCTGTGTGTCGCTGGTCTGGCTGTGTTCATCGCGGTCAAGAAAGGCTACAAGTCCTCGGACGTCAAGGATCCCGATCCCGCCATCAAGATCATCATTGATGCAGTGCCCTCTCTGCTGGCCGTCATCATCGTCATGGGCGGTATTCTGGCAGGCTTCTTCACCGCGACCGAGGCCGGCGTTGTCCTGTGCCTGTACTGCGGCCTGCTCTCCATCCTCTACAAAGAGATGACCCTGAAGAGCTTCTACAACCTGCTGGCGGACACCATGGAGAGCAGCGCTACCATCCTGTTCCTGATCGCCGCTTCCTCCATCATGTCTTACGTCATGAGCTACTCCGGCATCCCGGCTGCGATCAGCAACGCCCTGATGAGCGTTTCCAACAACCGTTACGTCATCCTGCTCATCATGAATGTCTTCCTGCTGGTCATGGGCATGTTCCTGGATCTGACTCCTGCAGTCCTGATCTTCACCCCGATCTTCCTGCCCATCACCCGCAGCATCGGCATGAGCGATGTCCAGTTCGGCATCATGCTCATCATGAACCTGGGTATCGGCTCCGTCACTCCTCCCGTCGGCTCCTGCCTGTTCGTTGGCTGCGGCGTCGGCAAGGTCAAGATCGAGGGCGTTACCAAGTACATCGTGCCTCTGTTCGCCGCCATGGTCGTGGCACTGTTCCTGGTCACCTTTATCCCGGCCATCGCTCTGGTCGTGCCTTATCTGTGCGGCCTCGTCCCCAGCCTGGGCTGGACCATGTGAGATTGACTGCTCTGGGTTGAGCAACTGAATGTTTGCCCCCGTTTCTCTGAAGATATCATGCATCTGAGGGGGAATGGGGGCTTTTTGTATCCGAAACCACACCCCACAAAAACAAATGAGGAACTGCATTATGGAAATCTGCTCCCGTTTTACCGGCATGGAGCGCAAGGACGGCGCTTTCCTGCTGCACACCGACAACGCGGATGTCAAGGTCTGCTTCGTGACCGACGAGATCGTCCGTGTCCGCGCCAGCTTTGACCACGAGCTGGCCGAGGAATCCTACATCCTGATGACCACCGCCTGGGAAGACCGTATGGACGACTTGTTCAAGGGCGAGCGCACCCGCGTGGAGCCTTTTGCGGCTGAGGTCACCGAGGACGACAAGACCATCACGTTTGCCACCGGCAAGGTGACTCTGGTGGTCGAGAAGGACCCCATCAATTTCAAGCTGCTGTCTGCTGACGGCTCGGAGCTGTACAGCACCCTGCCCGGCAACCCCTTCGTCAAGGACTCCAACAACCGCGTTGTGGCTTACAGCCGGATGAAAGAGGACGACTGCTTCTACGGCTTTGGCGAGAAGACCGGCGAGCTGGACAAGAACAAGACGTTCCAGCGTGAGCGTGCTACCGACGCGATGGGCTACGATGCTGAGAAGATGGATACCCTCTACAAGCACATCCCCTTCTACATCCGTCTGGACCGTGACACCAAAAAGGCTGTCGGCGTGTTCTACCACAACTTCTACGAGTCCGTGTTCAACATGGGCCGCGAGAAGAGCAACTACTGGCCTCGCTACACCTACTTCCAGGCCGACGGCGGCGATCTGGACTGCTTCCTGATCGGCGGCGACACCATCGCCCGCGTTGTGGACAACTACACCCTGCTCACCGGCCGTCCGGCTCTGCTGCCCAAGCGTGCTCTGGGCTATCAGGGCTCCAGCATGTACTACCCCGAGCTGGAGAAAGACAGCGACGACGCTGTGCTGGGATTCGTTGACACCATCAAGGAAGAGGGCTTCCCCATTGATGGATTCCACCTGTCCAGCGGCTACACCAGCCAGAACAACAAGCGCTGTGTCTTTACCTGGAACACCGAGCGCTTCAAGGACCCCAGTGCTTACTTCCATGCCATGAACGAAAAGCACGCCCAGAACGTGCCCAACGTCAAGCCGGGCGTCCTGCTGTGCAAACCCCGCTTTGATGAATTTAACGCCGACGATGTCTTTGTGAAAGACAGCAAGAACCCCGAGAACTACGGCGTTGGCAAATGGTGGGGCGGCGACGGCGCTTTCTGGGACTTCACCAAACCCGAGGGCCGTACAGCCTGGAAGAAGTACCTGACCGAGTCCATCATTGCTGTGGGCACCGATTCCGTCTGGAACGACAACTGCGAGTATGACAGCCTGATGGACAAGGACTGCATCTGCGACTTTGACGGCAAGGGCGGCACCATCGCTCAGCTGAAGCCCATTATGAGCACCCTGATGTGCAAGGTGGGTGCAGACGCGGTTGTGGAACACAATGCCAAGGCTCGTCCCTATATGGTCTGCCGCAGCGGCAGCGCCGGCATCCAGCGCTACGCGCAGACCTGGTGCGGCGATAACTACACCAGCTGGAAGTCCCTGAAGTACAACATCCCCATCATCACCGGCATGGGCCTCTCCGGCCAGCCCAATGAGGGCGCGGATATCGGCGGCTTTGCAGGCCCCGCTCCCACCGAGGAGCTGTTCGTCCGCTGGGTGCAGCAGGGCATCTTCCAGGCCCGCTTCTCCATCCACTCCGCTTCCAACGATAACACCGTGACCGAGCCCTGGATGTTCCGCGGCTCTGCAGATCTCATTCGTGACGCGATCCTGCTGCGTTATCGCTTCACTCCGTATCTGTACAGCGCGGAGTACAACGCAAGCAAGACGGGTGCTCCCATCATGCGCGCTCTGGTCTATGATTTCCAGGACGACCCCAATGTCTACGAGGAGAGCTTCGAGTTCCTGTTCGGCCGTGACATCCTGGTGGCCAACGTCATCGAAGAGGGTGCCAAGACCCGCAAGGTCTACCTGCCCGCAGGCTGCAAGTGGTACGACTGGAGCGACAAGATGCGCTGCTACGAGGGCGGCCAGACCATCGAGATCCCCGTCACCATGGCAAGCATCCCCATGTTCATCCGTGAGGGCGCTGTCATCGCCATGGCGGATAACCAGCTGATGACCATGGAGGGAGACCACACCACCGACCTCCACCTCATCGTGGCTCCCAAGGGCACCGTTACCACCACTCTGTATGATGATGACGGCGTGACCAACGATTTCAAGAGCGGCGTCTTCCGCAAGACCACCATCACCACCACCGCCGGTGAGCGTGTCACCATGGACTTCACCTCTGAGGGCAGCTATGAGGACACCGTCAAGACCGTCAAGGTGGAGATGATCGCCAAGGAGAAGAGCCCGTTCTGGGTCACTCTGGACGGCCGCAAGATCGAGCACTTCCTCAACCGCCGCAAGTTCGACGAGGCTGCTGAGGGCTGGTACTACAGCCAGACCAAGAAAGCGGTCGAGGTCAAGTATGCAAACCCGGGCAAGGACTACAACCTGACCGTTTCGTTTGAGCAGTTCGACCTGATCGGCATGTAATAAAAAACAACACGGAGGAACTTGTTATGCTGCTTCGCAGTTTTGAATCCTTTGAAAAAACGGAGAATGGCTACCTCATCCACGGCGACGCTGCGGACGTAAAGCTGATCTTCATGACGGATGACATCATCCGTGTCCGCGTCCACTTCGACAAGGGCACCCCCATGGAGGAGGAGTCCTACACCCTGGTGACCACCGCATGGCCCGACCGCATGGACGACCTGCTCAAGGACGAGCGCACCCGCATCACCGCGCTGGATGTGCCCTGCACCGAGGATGAGAAGTGCCTGACCTTTGAGACCGCTCACGTTACCCTGAAGCTGTTCAAGAAGCCGTTCCATTTTGAGATGTACGACAAAGAGGGCAAGCTGCTGTATCAGGATCTGCGGGAGCGCGCGTTCGAGAAAGACCAGATCGGCCGCCTGACCCACTTCTCCAAGGTGGATCGCGAGTATGACCACTTCTTCGGCTTTGGCGAGAAGACCGGCCACCTGGACAAGAAAGGCCGCCGCCTGCGCATGTCCCCCAAGGACGCCATCGGCCACGACCCCGAGACCGGTGACCCGATGTACAAGCACATTCCGTTCTACATCCGTGTGAACGAGAAGGACCGCCGCCCCATCGGCCTGTTCTACCACAACTCCTATGACTGCGTCTTCGACCTGGGCGAGGAGCTGTCCGGTTACTGGGAGCGCTACTGCTACTACCAGACCGACGGCGGCGACATCGACCTGTTCCTGCTGGCCGGCCCCACCCTGCCGGATATCCTCAACGAGTACACCCTGCTGACCGGCCGCAGCGCTCTGCCCACCAAACAGTCTCTGGGCTACTGCGCTTCCACCATGTACTACGCGGAGCTGGAAAAGAACTGCGATGAGGAGATCTACAAGGTCATCGACAAGCACGAGAAAGAGGGCATCCTCATCGACAACTTCTGGCTGGCTTCCGGCTATTCCAGCGGCGAGGAGGACAACCTGCGCTATGTGTTCAACTGGAACCACAAGCGCTTCCCGGACCCCAAGAAGTTCTTTGAGAACATGAATGCCCGCGGCATCAATGTCATCCCCAACCTGAAGCCGGGCATCCTCAAGCGTCACCCCTACATCGACCTGTTCGAGAAGAACGATGTTTTCATCAAGACCCCGGACGGCAAGGCTCCGTACTATGGCCGCTGGTGGGGCGGCGAGGGCCGCTTCTTCGACTTCACCGGTCCCAAGGGCCGCGATACCTGGAAGCAGCTGCTGGAGGAGAACATCCTCAAGATGGGCACCAAGACCGTCTGGAACGACAACTGCGAGATGGACGGCGTGGAAGACCGTGACGCCCAGTGCGATTTCGAGGGCAAGAAGGGCACCATGGCCGAGCTGAAGATCCTCCACTCCAACCTGATGGCTTACACCGCCAAGCAGGCACTGGCCGAGGTCTACCCCGGCGAGCGTCCCTACATCATCAACCGTGCAGGCTACGCTGGCATCCAGCGCTATGCACAGGTCTGGGGCGGCGACAACCTCACCGATTGGCGCACCGTCAAGTTCAATATTGCCACCATTCTGGGCATGGGCCTGTCCGGCTGCTCCAATATGGGCTGCGACATCGGCGGCTTTGCCGGCCCGGCTCCGGAGGCTGAGCTGCTGCTCCGCTGGCTGCAGAACGGCGTGCTCCAGCCCCGCTTCTGCCTGAACTCCGCCAACAACGACAACACCGTCACCCAGCCCTGGATGTATGAGGAGAACCTGCCCTACATCCGCGAGGCTTACAAGCTGCGTTACCGCCTGATGCCCACCCTGTACTCCCTGATGTACGAGAGCAACCAGGATGGTATGCCGGCATGGCGCCCGCTGTTCCTGGAGTTCCCGGACGATCCCAAGTGCTACACCGACAAGAACCTGACCTTTATGTTCGGCAAGAGCATCCTGGTGGCAAACGTGGTGGAAAAGGGTGCAACCACCCGCACCATCTACCTGCCCGCCGGCTGCAAGTGGTACGATATGAGCGACAACCTGCGCGAGTATGAGGGCGGCCAGACCATCGAGATCCCGGTCACTCTGGCAAGCATCCCCATGTTCCTGCGCGGCAGCGCCATCGTGGCCACCAGCGAGGACGTCAAGCACATCCTCCGCGACACCATGCATCAGCTCGACCTGCTGGTCGCGGCCGAGACCGACACCAGCTTTGTGCTGTATGACGACGACGGCCACACCGAGGACTACAAGAACGGTGTCTACGCCAAGACCACCATCGACGTCAAGGCCGGCGACCGCACCGATATCCACTTCTCCACCGAGGGCACCTACGAGTCTCCCGTGGAGCGCATGACCATCAAGCTGGTCAGCAAGAAAAAGGGCGCGCTCTGGGCCAGCGTGGATGGCGAGCAGCTCACCCAGTACATCGTCCGCGATGGCTGGGAGGAAGCAGAGTCCGGCTGGTACTACAACCTGTCTGACCGCACCATCTGGGTCAAGTTCAACAAGCCTGCCAAGAAAGACTTCACCGTCACCATCTCGACCGAGAAGTTCGACCTCATCGGCATGGCTGAAGACTAAACCGCCACGTCCAATCTTCTTCTATAAACGGCCCGGGGCCTGTGGGAATTTTCCTGCAGGCCCCGGGCTGTTTTCTGTTGTCGGCAGTACATGGCCTGCCAGGGGGGAGGGAATGCACGGCTGAAATTAAACGAAACATTGCAATTTGTGACCGAAAAGTTAAGATTCTTTTCTGCGACTAAGAATCTTAACTGACGTATTATCATAATATTTTAAATCTTGATATATCAGTTAATATCACAAAATGCAAGATTTGCGTCACAGAAACAAACGAAAAAGAAAGCGCATCTTGTTATTATAAAGGCAGAGAAAATTGGTGCTTTTGGTTCTGCACAGCGGTTCGGGCTGTGTGAAAATATAGCAGATAAAAAGGAGAACGATCATGGGAAAAATTACAGTAACACCTTGCGATATTGAAGGACTTTATGTTATTGAACCAACAGTATTTAAAGATGAAAGAGGATATTTCGTAGAAACATATAACCAGAACGACATGAAAGAAGCAGGACTTGATATGGTATTCGTTCAGGATAACCAGTCTATGTCAACAAGAGGCGTACTTCGTGGATTACATTTCCAGAAACAGTTTCCACAGGGAAAATTAGTACGAGTTGTGCGAGGAAAAGTATTTGACGTAGCTGTAGACTTAAGATCTGATTCCAAAACTTATGGAAAATGGTTCGGTGTAGAACTGACAGAAGAGAACAAGAAACAGTTCTATATTCCGGAAGGATTCGCCCATGGATTTCTTGTTTTAAGTGAGATTGCAGAGTTCTGCTACAAGTGTACAGACTTCTATCATCCGGGAGATGAGGGTGGTCTCGCATGGAACGACCCTGAGATTGGTGTAGAATGGCCACAGCTTGTAGGGGAGTATAAGGGCAATGCTTCCGCAGAAGGATACCATCTGGAAGATGGAACAGCACTGAACTTAAGCGACAAAGATCAGCTTTGGGTAGGACTGAAAGATACATTTCATTTTTAAAAAGGACAGCGACGAGAAAGCGCAGGAAGACGAAGGAATCCGAGCAGGAGATGCTTTCGGAACGTGACC
>ENA-USUJ01003301-USUJ01003301.1-human-gut-metagenome-genome-assembly--contig:-NODE-3301-length-11037-cov-6.410493_pt1 | contig 11037 bp, 8 predicted proteins | sample MGYA00250061_ERZ773398 | MGnify/ENA primary metagenome ERZ773398 (study PRJEB29103, sample SAMN06111992) | human gut metagenome | biome: human gut; feature: ankylosing spondylitis patient; material...
TTTTTCAAGCAGAAGACGGCATACGAGATATTGGCGTGACTGGAGTTCAGACGTGTGCTCTTCCGATCTAGGGAGAAATCCCCGGTGGTATTTTTATGCCCGGAAGGAGGTGACGTTCGTGATTCCAGTTCTATACCCACCCAACACCACGGATTTCTCTACCTTCGGCCGTGGCGTGCTGACGGATACCGTCTCCTGTGAGGTGACCGAAGAGCGAAACGGTGTGTTCGAGTGCCTGCTCAAATACCCGGTGAGCGGTCAGCATTATGCGCTTATCACCAAGGAGTGCATCATCAAGGCAAAGCCCAACGATACCGCCGCCGACCAGGCGTTCCGCATTTACCGTATCACGAAGCCGCTCAACGGCATCGTCACCATTTATGGGCAGCACATTTCCTATGACCTTGCCAATGTGCCGGTGTTGCCATTTTCGACGGAGAGCCGTTCTCCGCAGCTTATCCTCTCGCAGCTTCTTGCCGGAGATACACGCTTCACGGGATGGACGGACTACTCGGACGCAAAGGCGTTCTCCGTCAAGCAGCCGAAAAGTGTCCGCGCCTGCCTCGGCGGTACGGAAGGCTCCATGCTCTCCAAATGGTTCGGCGAATTTGAGTGGGACAACTTCACGGTGAAGTTCCATTCGCACCGTGGGCAGAAGACCGGCGTAATCATTGAATACGGCAAGAACCTCACCGCCCTGGAGCAGGACGAGGACAACAGCGGTGTGTATACCGCACTTCTCCCGTATGCCGTGTACACCCCGGAAGGCTCGGACACCGAAACGGTGGTCACGCTGCCGGAGGTAACGCTCCCCATTGTGACCTCGGAGATCGTCCGGGCAAAAACGCTCATCATGGATTTCTCCGACCAATTTGACGGAGTTGTGACCGAGGATGCCCTCCGAGCGAAAGCCAACAGCTACATCAAAGCCAATCCGCTGGGAGCGACCATCCCCACGGTGAAGGTGTCCTTTGAGCCGCTCTGGAAACAACCGGAGTATTCGGCACTCCTGGAGCGGGTCAACCTCTGCGATACCGTCACCATCCGGCACTCGCTTCTGGGTGTCAGCGTGTCGGCTATGGTCATCGAAACCGTATACGACACTCTTGCCGAACGGTATGTGAGCATTTCCCTCGGTCAGAGCAAGTCCAGTATGATCACCACCATTTCCGAGGTGCAGTCCACGGTCGACAAGGTGGAGTCCACGGTGGGACGCTTTCCAAAGCTGCTTCAAACCGCCATCGGTAAAGCCACCGGGCTTATCACCGGGCAGAGCGGCGGCTATGTGGTCATCCATACCACCGAGGAAAACGGACAGCCCTATGAACTGCTCATTCTGGACGCTCCATCTATTGACGAAGCCGTGAATGTCTGGCGGTGGAATGTAGGCGGTCTGGGCTTTTCCCATAACGGCTACAACGGTCCCTATGAAACTGCCATCACGGCAGACGGTCAAATCGTAGCGGACTTCATCACCTCCGGCTCCTTGGTGGCGAACATCATCAAGGCCGGTGTCATCCAGTCTCAGGACGGCTCGTCCTGGTGGGACTTGGAGAGCGGCGAGGTTGTGCTTCGAGCCTACGCCACCAGCAAGGAGGTCACCGAGGTCAGCGACCGCATTACTACCATCGAGGAGCAGAAAATGCTCCGGCTCGTCATCATCTCGTCCAACGGGAACATCTTCAAGAACGGCAATGTAAATACGCTGCTTTCCGCCAAGGTGTACTCCTGGGACGAGGACATCACCGACACGCTGGATGCCAACCAGTTTGTCTGGACAAGGGTGTCTGAGGATACGGAAGCGGACAAGGTCTGGAACGAGCAGCATTTCGGCGGCGCAAAGTCCGTGGTCATCACCGGTGCGGATGTCAAAGTCCGCGCCACTTTTTATTGTGACCTCATCGACACCACGACCAGGCAAAGCCTGTTATAACGGAGGAATTTACTATGGCAACCGCAGAACCAACAACAGAAGCCGGCACAGTGTCCGGTTCAGATACAACAACTTCAAAGGAGGCTTCTCACATGAGCAAAGCACAAGGCCAGTTTACCATCATCGACTACAATGACGCACTGACGCTGACGGGGTACATCGGCTCAAACCTCGCCAAGACTCAGATGTATAACCCCGACAACGGCAGTTATACCCCGGACTGGAAAACGAAGAACCTCGTTCTGACGCCCAGCCTGTATGTCATCGGCACCACCGCCGACCAGATCGCCACCGCCAATGTCACCTCGGTCAAGTGGTATGTGGGCGACAGCAACACCGCCATTACCGCAGGTACGAACTACGGACTGAGTGGTGCCAAGAGCCACATCCTCACGGTCAAGGCCAATGTCATGGCGGAGCTGCCCGGCATCGACTACCGCTGTGTCATCACCTACAAGGACGAAAGCACCGGCCTGTCGCTGACCCATCCGCTGACCATTTCCTTCTCCCGTGTGGTCAACGGTTCCGGCATCGTCGACCTGCTTGTCACCACGCCCAACGGAAATGTGTTCAAGAACGAGGAGGTCGCCAGTCTGACCGCCAAGGCCGAGCTGTGGCGCGGCTCTACGGTAGACACCACCAAGGTCAGCTACAAGTGGGCGGTCATGGACGCTTCCGTCACCGCTACTTCTTCCACCGGCTATGATGCAGACTTCGGCATCGGCTGGCGCAAGCTCTCGGATACCGCCGACAAATACTCCGGCACGGCCACCAATACCCTCATGGTCTACGCCGCAGCGGTGGACAGCTACGCCGTGTTCAAGTGCTGTGCCCAGGACACGGATTCCGCATCGGCTTCTTATAACACGAAGTTTTTCGATGTGGCGACCTTCATCGACAACTCCGACCCGTTGCAGATCATCGTCACCTCCACGGGCGGCGATGTGTTCAAGAACGGCCAAGGCACGACCGTGCTGACCGCTGTCTGCTATCAGGCAGGCTCCGAGGTGGATGCGGCCGGGAACGGCAGTTACACCTGGACGAAGTACAACAAAGACGGTGTTGTCGATACCTCTTGGGGTACCAACGGCAGCAAGACCGGCAAGACCCTGTCGGTGTCCAGCGCCGATGTGGATACCAAGGCAACCTTTATGGTCGTTGTGGCGCTTTGAGGAGGTGGTGAGATGATCGCATCGGCACAGTTCACGATTATCAGTCTCTGCGATGTGGTCACCTCGGATACCGCACCGGAGAACCCCTATGAGGGGCAGCTCTGGGTGGATACTTCCGTGACCCCGCCGGAAACGAAGATATGGGACGGAAATGAATGGGTGGTGCAGAACGACATTGAAACGATCCGCACCACCATTTCCATTCTGACCGAGAAGGATGCACAGTTCCAGCAGACCATCGACGGGCTGAACAGCTATGTGGCGACCCTTACCGAAACGGTGGAAACAGTGTCCAACGACCAGGGCGTCCTGGAGGAACGGGTGCTGAACTCCGAAAGCCGTGTTTCGGAATTGGAACACACGGTGGATGGACTGTCCGTCACCATGCAGGAGCAGTACATCGGCGGCATCAACTATGTGCAGAATTCCTCCGGGTTGAACGGCATCACGGACGATTGGAGCTACTCCGGTACGGTGAAAACGGATGCCTCCACAGATACGCAAAACAACACCATTTCCGACTCCTGCTTTGTGCTGGGCGCATACTCCTCGTTGTCGCAGTACATCCGAGGGGTGGTTCCCGGCACTTATACGATCTCGGTTCGGGCAAAGAAAACCTCGACCATGTCCGGGTATTTCTATGTGACCTACAACGGGAACAAAACCAGGTACCTGTTCAATAAGAGCACGGCGTTTGACTGGACGGATTACTCCGTAACGCTCACGGATGTGACCGACCCCACGTTGCGTATTTACTGCTACTGTCGGGATGTGTCCATTTATCTCGCCGACATCATGATTTCCGAAGGAGCGATTCCCCGAAAGTGGACGCCTGCTCCCAACGAGATCTACACTCAGGAGGTCAAGATTGACAAGCGGGGCATCGAGGTGTCCAACAGCGCATCGTCCCAGCGGACGGTTATCACGAACACGGAGTTCGCCGGTTACTACAACGACGAGGTGATCTTCACCCTGAACAAGGACGAAACGCAGACCAAGAAAACCACGGTGGACGGCGAACTGACCGTGGGCAAAACGAAGTTTGTCCCGATGCCAACGGCGTCCGAAGGGCTGAACATCGTCATTCTGGATTAAGGAGGAAAAGCTATGGCAACTTGGAAAAGCGCGGCATACGATGGGCGCTATCTTCAACTGGACATTTCAGAAAGCGTGAATGTGGTCGGTAACAGCTCGACACTTTCCTGGACGCTGACCTCTACCGGCGGCGCATCCACTTACTACACCATTGACACGACCACTGTAACGATCAACGGTACGACCGTCTACTCAAAGGAACGTACCTATTGGGATGACCGTGTTTTCCCGGCAAAGAAAGGTTCTGTCAGTGGCACGATTACTGTGGCTCACAACAGCAACGGCAGCAAAACGATTGCGGTCGGATTCTCGACCCGTGTTTATATCTACGGTTCACAGGAATACGGCGGCAGCATGACGCTGACTACCATTGACCGCAATGCGCCGACCGTAACCTTCAGCACTTCGAACATCACCGCTAACGGCTTCAAGATTTCTGCTTCCTCTTCGGCAACGGCGGACATCTGGCAGTACAGCGTAAACGGTGGCTCCAGCTGGACGCAGTTCTCAACGACGGCATCCACCAGCGCCAGCGTAACATTGTCCTCGCTTTCGCCGAACACGAGCTATACGGTGAGGGTCAGAGCAAGGCGGCAGTACAACCATGTCTACGGCACTTCCGGCAGTTCCACGGTCAAGACGCTGGGCGGTGCTGTGGTGAATAGTGTCAACACGGTGACGGCGGACAATGCCACGGTTTCCATTACCATCAATGTGACCGTGTACGAAGCCTCCTACACCAATACGCTGGTGCTCAAAAACGGCAGCACGACCATCTTGACTATTTCCGGGCTTTCCTGGTCGAAGGGCACTGCGAACCGCACAGTCACGCTGACATCGGCGCAGAGAACAACGCTGTTGAACGCTATGGCATCCATCAAGTCGTTCACAGGTACCTTTGCGGTTTCGTCTTACAGCGGGTCTACGCAGATCGGCAGCACCTCAAGCAAGACCGCCACTGTACTGACCACGGCAACCAATTCTGCTCCGACCATAAGCGGATTCACTTATGCCGACAGCTACACGACCACAAAGAACCTCACGGGCAACGATCAGCTGTTCGTACAGGACTACTCGACTCTCAAAGTTACACCGGGAACAGCGACTGCGAAGAACGGTGCCAGCATTTCCAACTACACCGCTTCCTGCAACGGTTTATCCGCATCCAATTCGGCCGGTGCTGCAATTACGGTCGGAAAGATCGCCAAGTCCGGCAGTGTGACGGTCACGCTCTCGGTCACGGACTCCCGCGGCTACACCTCCGAAACTTCACGGACGGTGACAGTCATTCCGTACACCAAGCCGAAGATATCCTCGGTGACGCTCCGACGAACCAACGACATTGAAGCGGAAATGCAGCTCAAATTCAGCGGTTCTATTTCCGCTGTGACCGTTGACGGGACGCAGAAAAACAGCGTGGTTTATGTGCGGTATCGGTACAAGAAAACCAGTGAGAGCAGCTACGGCAGCTACACCAGCATCTATTCCGGCACGACAAAAAGCGGAACCTCTTTCAGTTACTCCAATTTGGAACTGTGCAATTTGAATGCCAACAGTTCCTACGACTTCCATTTGCAGATCCAAGACAAGCTCTATTCTTTGAGCAGTCTGGATCTGTATTTTACTGTCCCGCAGGGTACACCGCTCATTGCGCTTCGGAAAAAGAAGGTCGGCATCAACACGCCGGAGCCACAAGCCATGCTGGATGTTGCCGGGGATATGCGTGTTGATGGCTCACCCCTCGCAGATTTTGTCATTCAGCAAGGGACAAGCGGCATCTGGAATTACCGTAAATGGAAAAGCGGTACAGCGGAATGTTGGGGTCAGTATTCCTTTACGACCGCCATTTCGACGGCATGGGGCGTGCTCTATGAGAGTGGCGCAATTGCGCTCCCTAATTTTCCATTTACCTTCGCGGAAATTCCTCATGTCCATATCTCCACGGAGAACAGCAATTACGCCATGTTTGTGGAGCGAGGCAGTTCAAGTAGCTGGTCTACAACAATCAACCCCGGAAAGATATTTGCCGTAAGACCAAATACGGTACCATCGGCAACCTACAAAGTATCAATCTATGCTATCGGAAAAGCGTGACGCTCCGGCGTCACTTTTTTCATACCCATTTTTAATTTCAAAGGAGGACAAACAACATGAAAGAATTCTGGACGACCATTCAGGTGGTGTTCGCCGGAATCGGCGGCTGGCTGGGATGGTTCTTGGGAGGATGTGACGGCTTGCTTTATGCGCTTCTGGCTTTCGTAGTCATCGACTACATCACCGGCATCATGTGCGCCGTGGTGGATAAGAAGCTGTCCAGCGCCGTGGGCTTCAAGGGCATTTTCAAAAAGGTGCTCATCTTCGCCCTGGTCGGCATCGGGCATATTCTCGACACCCGCGTCATCGGCAGCGGCTCGGTGATGCGTACTGCCGTCATTTTCTTCTACCTATCGAATGAGGGCGTGTCCCTGTTGGAAAACGCCGCATACCTGGGACTGCCCATCCCGCAGAAGCTGAAATCCGTTCTGGAGCAGCTTCATGACCGCAGTGAAAAGGAGGATGAATAATCATGGCTTACACAAACAGTTCCCTGGTGTCCTACACCAAACTCAGCCCGAACCACTCCGGGCAGCGTACCCACAGCATTGACCGCATCACGCCGCACTGCGTGGTAGGTCAGTGCAGCGTGGAAACGCTGGGCAACATCTTTTTGCCGACCTCACGGCAGGCAAGCAGCAACTACGGCATCGGTGTCGACGGGCGGGTCGGAATGTATGTGGAGGAGAAAAACCGCTCTTGGTGCTCCTCCTCCGCAGCTAACGACCAGAGAGCCGTCACCATTGAGTGCGCCAGCGACAATTCCGAGCCTTATGCTTTCAAGGATGTGGTGTACAAGAGACTCATCGAGCTTTGCACCGACATCTGCAAGCGCAACGGCAAGACGAAGCTGCTCTGGCTTGGAGATAAGGCCAAGACGCTGAACTACACCCCGAAATCCGACGAGATGGTTCTGACCGTCCATCGGTGGTTTGCGAACAAAAGCTGCCCCGGTAACTGGATGTACGCCCGCATGGGTGACCTTGCCGAGAAGGTCACGGCGCAGCTGGGTGGAGAGGCAAAACCCGCACAGCCCACGCAGCCGACCACCGGTACGGTGAAAATGGGCGATCTTGTGACCATCACCGGCAGCACCTACTACAGCGGTAAAACTATCCCGTCCTGGGTGCGCAAACTGCGTTGGTATGTCTATGAGGTCAGCGGTGATCGTGCGGTCATCAACAAGGATGAATCCGGCAGGTACGCCATCATGTCGCCGGTCAAAACCTCGGCACTTACCGTGGCAGGCACGAAACCCTCCGAGGATTACCGCATCCACACCGTGGTGCATGGTGACACCCTCTGGGCAATCGCCAAGAAGTATCTCGGCAACGGCAGCCGATATAAGGAAATCGTCAGTTTGAACGGGCTGAAGAGCAATGTCATCTACAGCGGCATGAAGCTGAAGATTCCGAATAAGTAACCTTTGCATACGCCCTCTGCGGATTCATTTCCGTGGAGGGCGTTATTTTTTTACCCTTTTGAACCCTGACAAACAGGACTTTTTTCTGGGTATAGCGAGAATTGCTGTTCTCAGAGAGGAGCCATGACTATGAAGAATGAAGAACGAACGCAGATTGCTGAGTTGCAGCGCCAAGGCTACGGATATAAGAAAATAGCGACCATAACAGGATTACCGCAGAACACCGTAAAGTCCTACTGTTCCAGACACCCCGTGCAGAAAAATGACTTTGCTGAGTCGGAGGGTTTGTGCCGGAACTGCAAAAAGCCGCTTGAGCAGACACCCCATAAGCGGCAAAAGAAGTTCTGCTCGGATTTTTGCCGAATGGCGTGGTGGAACAATCATCCCGAACTGGTGCAGCGCAAAGCGTACTACACAGTTACTTGTGCTCATTGCGGAAATCAGTTTAAAAGCTACGGCAATGCTCACCGACGGTTCTGCTCCCGTGCCTGTTACGCTGAGTTTCGAAGAAAGGGGTCCAGCTATGACTGATTACGAAAAACGGCTGATGGCCTATCAAACGGCTATGGCACTCGCCCGGAGTATGCGTTCCAAGGGCATTATTTCAGCCAAAGAGTACGCAAAAATTGATACAATTATCGCCAAAAAGTACGGCATATCTTCGGGTAGTATATTCCGCTGAAACAACTGGATATGTTCTTGATTCAGAGGTAATATGTCACACACCCGAAGGAGGTGAATCAAATGGAGAGAATTGTAGAACGGGTCGATTCCTATATTCCGGCGCAACCGAGGGCCTTGCGTGTGTGCGCCTACGCTCGTGTTTCCAGCGGCAAGGATGCCATGCTCCATTCGCTTTCTGCCCAGGTCAGCCACTACAGCGAAATGATCCAGTCTCACATTGGCTGGGTCTATTGCGGTGTTTACAGCGACGAAGCACTGACCGGTACAAAGAGCGATCGGGAAGGCTTTCAGCAGATGCTGACGGACTGCCGTGCAGGAAAAATTGATATGGTCATTACAAAAAGCATTTCACGCTTTGCAAGAAATACGGTGACGCTGCTCCAAACAGTTCGCGAACTGAAAAGTATGGGCATTGACGTCTATTTTGAGGAGCAATACATCCACACCATAAGCGCAGACGGAGAGCTGATGATGACCATCCTGGCATCCTACGCACAGGAAGAGAGCCTGTCAGCCAGCGAGAACCAAAAGTGGCGTGTGCGAAAAGCCTTTGAAAACGGTGAACTGATTAACCTTCGTTTTCTGTTCGGCTACAGCATCACCGCAGACGGTGTTCAGATTAACGAAAAGGAAGCCGCCATTGTCAGAGAGATATTTTCACGGTTCAACGGCGGCGAAAGCATGAGTTCTATCAGCCGTGATTTGAATGCCAGGGGTTATAGGGGCGCGCTCGGCGGCAAGTGGTGTGCTGAGCGGATGCGAAATACATTGTCAAATGAAAAGTACCTCGGCAATGCGCTGCTGCAGAAGCGTTACCGCAACAATCATATCGAAAAGAAGCTGGTGGCAAACAAGGGTGAACTGCCGATGTACTATGCCGAGGGAACGCATGAGCCAATCATCGACCAGGCAACATTTGATAAGGCACAGGAGCGGCTCAGAATGCTGGCGCAGCAGACTGCCAACCGCAAGAAACCGACTCGTTCAGCTTTTTCGGGGCTGATTCACTGCGGACTGTGCGGCAACACATATAAGCGCGTCACTTACCGCAAAAAGCATTACTGGAATTGCACTACATTCCAAACCAAAGGTAAATCTGAATGTGCCGCTAAGCGGATTCCAGAAGAAACGCTCGAAGTCCTCACCTGCGAGGTGCTGGGAGAGGGCAGCATCGACAGCGATATGGTCAGAAGCAAAATAACGGCAATCAGAGCAGATAAAAACAATGTGGTCGTATACTGCATGGACGACGGTTCTGAAATCGCTAAACGATGGAAAGACCGCTCCAGAGCAGAAAGCTGGACGCCTGAAATGAAAGAAAAGGCACGGCAGCGGGCATTACAGGCAAGGAGAAAAAAGGAATGAACAGAACAGCAGCACGGTCGGTCACGGTCATTCCACCGACCATTAACCCACTGACACATCTTTCTAAGGTGACAATACAGAAACGCCGGGTCGCAGGATACGCCAGAGTGTCTACCGACAGCGATGAGCAGTTCACCAGCTACGAGGCGCAGGTGGATTACTACACGCAATACATCAAACGCAATCCCGAATGGGAGTTTGTAAAGGTATATACCGATGAGGGCATTTCCGGCACGAACACCAAGCATCGCATTGGCTTTAATGAAATGATCGCCGATGCCATGTCCGGTAAAATCGACCTCATCGTCACAAAGTCAGTCAGCCGCTTCGCCCGAAACACGGTCGACAGCCTGGTTACCATCCGCAAGCTGAAAGAAAAAGGAGTGGAAGTCTACTTCGAAAAAGAGAACATCTACACCTTTGACGGCAAGGGCGAACTGCTGCTAACTATCATGTCGAGCTTGGCACAGGAAGAAAGCCGCTCCATTTCGGAGAACGTGACCTGGGGACAGCGGAAGCGGTTTGCGGATGGAAAGGTCAACCTCCCATACAAGCAGTTCCTCGGTTACCGCAAGGGAGCGGACGGTTTTCCCGAAGTCGTGCAAGAAGAGGCGGTCATTGTCCGCCGAATCTATACTCGTTTCATGGAAGGGCTGACGCCGGGAGCCATCGCAAAGGAGCTGACAGCAGATGAGATTCCGACTCCATCGAGAAAACAACGCTGGCAGACCAGTACAGTGGAAAGCATCCTTCAAAACGAGAAATACAAGGGCGCTGCACTCCTTCAGAAATGCTTCACGGTCGATTTCCTCACAAAAAAGAGGAAGGTCAATGAGGGCGAGGTGCCGCAGTATTATGTGGAACACAGCCACGAGCCGATCATCACGCCAGAGAATTTCGATAGGGTGCAGAATGAATTCGTGCGCAGGAAGCAGCTTGGACGGCAGTACAGCGGGAAAAGCATTTTCGCATCACGCATCGTCTGCGGCGACTGCGGCTCCTTTTATGGGCCCAAGGTGTGGAGCTCCAACAGCAAATATCGCAAGCTCATCTGGCAGTGCAACAACAAATTCAAGGGCGGCCACAGGTGTGAAACGCCCCACCTGGACGAGAAAACCATCAAGGCGCGGTTTGTGGATGCCTTCAACGCTGTCCTCGACGGCAAGGGCGGCATCTCCTTCAGCGGAACCCAGACCGCCGGCGACGGCGGCATCGGGTTGACCTACCTGCGCCCGATCGATATGGCCAACGGCGTATCGGTCGAGCTGAGC
>ENA-USUJ01003303-USUJ01003303.1-human-gut-metagenome-genome-assembly--contig:-NODE-3303-length-11025-cov-9.390026_pt1 | contig 11025 bp, 14 predicted proteins | sample MGYA00250061_ERZ773398 | MGnify/ENA primary metagenome ERZ773398 (study PRJEB29103, sample SAMN06111992) | human gut metagenome | biome: human gut; feature: ankylosing spondylitis patient; material...
CTGAATATTTTTTAAGCATTAAATTTATTTTCTTTCTTTTTTTATATATTCAATGTTAAACTCATCTAAATCGCTTATTTTAATTGTACCATCTTCTAGTGAAGATTTTAATCCCTCTTGATATTCGTTAGGGGCATAAATTACTTTAATATATTGACTCTTTTGACAAGGTAAGTAATAAATATATTCATCATCTTTATAAATTTCTTCTAAAGCAGAAGCACAAGTAAAGTTTTCGTTATTTTTACTACTATCAACAATGACAAATTCTTTTTCAATATCATATTTTGAATTATTAAAAACAGTAATATTAAATATCTTTATTATAACTCCTTTTTTATAACCCATACGAATATCATCTATTGAATAAATACTATTAACTTTTGATATTGAATAAGTTAAAGATTTCCACTCAACTGTACCACCATCTTTTAGTTTAAAAGGTATAGGTATTAACAAAATCAATAATATTATAATAATCACAATTTTAGCAATTTTTTTACTTTTCATTTTTCATATCCTTTCCACAAACTATCTTTGTTAATAATATTATACCATATTATTGATAAAAATAGTAATACAATGGTATTGATATGTCAAATATGATTAAAATGTATAAAAAAAATAGATATTTCTATCTATTATTACTCATATTGGTACGGACAAATAGTATATCCGAAACCTTAGGAATAGTTGATAAACAACTAATCACTAAATACATTTTACCAAATAATAGAAAAAGTAGCAATAATTTTATGCTACTTTTAATAAACTTTGATTATGATATCGAATTAATAGATGATAAAAATTTATCAACCATATAATATTTTACATCTTTATTAAATTCTTTTTCTTTTTTTGGATTTAAAATCTTTTTTATATGTCCTTTTCCAACTAGTATAAGACCAACATTGTTATTTTCAAACAATTTAATATCAACTTTTTTATAGCAACATTCATCAATAGCCACATACACATAATCTGAGTATTGCTTATATGCAAGTGCTTGATTTAGCCCAGCTTTCCAATCACTAAGTTTTGCCTCAATTGCTACAACATTTTTTGATGCGATGTCAACTTTTTTTATAATATGAATTTTATTATTTTCGATAGTTATATATCCAGCTTTTTCTAATTTTTTTAGGAACTTTTTAAATCTTCTTAATAAATCCTTATTTTGAATGTTCAATTCATTAATATTCTTTTTCTTATTTATTATAATTTCATTAAAATAGTAATAACTATCTATATATTCATCAAATATAGCAAAATCTCTTTGTAATTCTTTGGAATAAACAACATCAGCAATGTTTTTACCATTTTGTAATTCTCTTACAACATATTTAATATTATATTTTTCTTGTAAAATTTTAACCAATTCATTAACTAAATCTTTTTCATATTTGAATGTCATATAATATCACCTTACTTATATTCTTATGAGAATAGAAAGTATATCATTGATATCTGTTTTCTTTATTAATCCATCGTTTTTCAAACTTTCATAATTACTAATTGCTTCTTCTATTCTATTAATATAATAACACTTTTTTTCGTTTTCATCAATGATGTCATTAATTTTTTTTAATTCATTTTCCATTTGTTCAAGAAAATGCAATTTAATTTTATAGTCTTTTTCAGCAGCAATTTCAACAAAATCCTTACCACTACAATAAGTGCAATCACATTTATTTAATTTGTTGTAAATATCTTGTAAAGAATACGCTTCAGATCGATTATATGACATCAATGTTAGTAATTGTGGAAAATAAAATTTCGCATATAAATTAAATGACTCAGTTTCATCTTTAATATAATTTTCATCAAAAAATTCTAAATTAGAAACTCCACATGAAAATCCATGTATACCAATTGATATTAAATATAAGCCTAATGCAACTGGAACTTTTAATGCTATTACATCTTTACCAGTTGATACTTGTAGTGTTTTTATAAATTCAATATATGTTGCAAGGTTTTGAACATTTGGATCTTTCATATCAGAAATTTGAACTATGTATTTATCAACTTTTAAATTCACATAATAAGATAGCAATCTTTCTTTTTCATATATCAAATTATTAAGATTTATTGAAATCATTGCATATGTTTCATATTTATTGTCTGCTTCTTCAAGAAAATCAATGCTTTCGTTTATTAATTGAATATTAACTTTTATCCATTCTTCAATTTTATCTGCTTTATAATTTGTATTGCTAATATAGTGGTATGGTAAAATAATCTTATTAAAATCCGATATTTCGTTATACCAGTTTTTTATGTATTCTTGTCGATTATTTTTTTGCATCAAATAATTTAAATCCATTACACCAGTTTTAGGACTATAGGATAAATTTACTAATCCTGTTATTTTTGAAAAAGTTGCATAACTAAAACGTTGAGTAGAGGGATCTATAATTACATTATTTTTATTTTTTTTCATATGTTCATATAATCCTTTTTGAGAATACTTTAAATGTAATGGAAAAATACACTTTAAATTATTATTTTGAACATATGTCTCATATACTTTTTTCTCATTAATTAACCAAGCATAGTATGTAGATGGAGTTATATTATCCGTATTTTCAATATTATCAAATGCCTGGTAAAAATCTTCTATTGTTTGATACCTGTTATAATCCTTTTTTGATAAGGCTTTATATATTATTTTTTCAATATATTGTGGTATTTCACTATTTCTTTCTGTTGGTGGAATAATAGGAACATTTATGATTTTATAGACTAATTCTTCAAGTGAAATAGCGTCATAAGGATATGATTTGGTAAACATTAAATATAGAATCACTCCTAACGAATAAATATCACTTCTATTAGTTATATGCTTACTATCTACGATTTGTTCTGGGGACATATACATTGGACTACCAACACTATCTCCAGTTCTAGTAATTGATGAAAAATCAATTAGTTTAACTAATCCATAATCAATTACTTTTATTTCTCCTTTTTCTGTTATTAATATATTATCCGGTTTCAAATCTCTATGAATAATTCCATAGCTATGAAGCTGTTTAACAGCATTTAAAATATTCTTAAATAAATCTACCAATTGGTTTTCTTCACTGATTTTTTGAATAACATCAGTAACTTTTTTACCTGTAACAAACTCCATTATAATTATATGTGTTTTTAGTCCCGATTCTAATGCATACTCAAAATCATCATAGTATTTAACTAGGTTTTTACTATCCACAATTTTTAGTGCATCTATTTCATTGGTTATTCTATTCCTATCGTTTTTATATTCACTTAATACAAATGATTCTGCAAATACCTTCGCAGCAAAGATATTATCATCTTTTTGTACTTTATAAACAGTTCCAAAACTACCTGAGCCAACAACTTCTAAAAAACTATATCCATTTATCGTTAAACCTAAAAAATTCATTTTACACCTCATTTCTAAAAAAGAGCATAGTAATCCTTATTTGTATTAATAAGACTTTACTAGCCCTTATTTTTTTATTATCTATTTTTATTAAACATTATTTTCGCTAATCTTTTTATTCCTTTAGATTCTTCTTTTGGTTGTTCTTTTTTTGCTACATCTTCAACTGTCCAATATGAATGTTCTTCACCGTTTTCATCAACATAAGTTTTTAAAACATCTTCCCATCTTTCACCATTAGTATAATCTCTATGAATTATTTCATCAACTTGTTCTGTAGACAATGCAAGACCTAATTTTTTATTAAATTCATTTATAAATCTTTTTGCCCTTTCGTATCCTCTTTCAGGAATAGTGTTTCTAGAATATAATAATTTAAGTGCAACTAATTGTAAAATTCTATGTCTTAATTCCATATCACAATTATGATCATAAACACTCTCTTTTAATTCGGTAAAATCTAATTCATCAATATATTTTTTATTAAAAATTGATAATAATTCATCTAAATTTATATTTTCATCATTATCTATGTATTCTTCTAACTCATAGTCTTTTGATACTTCACCAGTCATATGATCAGCATGAAGTAAAAAATATGGTGCTTTACCAAGCCACAAATCAGATTTTTCTTCATTTTTTCTGTTTATACTCATAAATATTTGAACTTTCCAGCCAATTTTTTTACCATTTTCATAAATTGGATGTTGTCCCCAGCCTTTTGCTCTATATCCGCATTCCATTAAACATAATTGATTATGTGGTAACCTAAATAGTAATTGTCTAATATCCATTACATCAGAAATTCTTCTAATATCTTGGAAGCCTAAATGCCTAGTTCCTTCAAAATATTCTAATTCTCTCTCAGGATATTTAATTTCATACCAATTAACAACACTATCAATTAACTCTTGTAATTCTTCTGTTTTCATAAAACAATGATACCCATTTTTTATTGAAGTTTTTAGCCAAGTTAAAAAATCTTTATTTTTTTCTATTTCATAATCTTTTGTGTCTTTTTCATAAAATCTTTTTGCTTCTGTAATAGTCATTACAAAACCTCCTTTTGTCTAGTTATCTATTATAACATACTTTTTTTATTTGCACCATCATTTTATAAATTATCTTTCAATTGTTTTAATAAACTATAAATAAACTTGAACTAAAACAAGTAGTTCAAGTATCAATCAATCTGGTACCTCAAAGGGACACGTTTGGAAATTTTTAATTAAGGTTAATTTTTACAACAAGTATACTATATTTTCTTTAATAATTAAACTATTTTTTCTTTCGCTTTTTAACAAAGTAATAACTTCCATAGCCGATACCACCAATTGTTGCCAATCCTAATATTGCTCCCATTGTTTCATCGATCTTTGTATATTTATTAACTTTTAAATGTTTAATCATAGTAGTACTTCTCTTTCTAATAAAGGACGATACTGCCTGTCTTTTATTGGCTTACATAATATTATTTTTTTATTTTAATGTCAATAGGTTTAGTCTTATTTGCTTTAATATGGGCTTCTAAATCATTAAAAGGTATTGAATTTACTAAGGTATTAATATAAATATCATTATATTCATTAAAGAATAGATAGGTTATATTATTAATTACTAACTTATGTGGCTCAATATAAGCAATATTAGTTTTAGGAATACGTATTATATTACCTTTAATAATTTTAGATTTGATATTAAGAAATTTAAGTATATTTTTTCTTCGTTTTTCTAGTATCTCATCAATATCTAATTTTTCCTTTATTATTTGCATACTAATCAACTCCTCTCAAAGCATATAAAAAAGGTTAACCGAAATTAACCTTTCATATATTTAAAGTCGATTAGTTCGACTAATTTCCCTATGGTGCTCCTCCAGGGACTCGAACCCTGACATATTTCTATACACGATTTTGAGTCGTGCGCGTCTACCAATTCCGCCACAGGAGCAGTAACTTAATTATATATTAAAATGGTAAAAAAAGCAAGTGGTTTATCTTGAACTCTTTCTTGCTTTCTCATTAACTAAATCTTCTAATTCTTTCATTGTTAACTTTGATAACTCTAATTCTTTCAATTCTAAATTTTCTTTTATATAATCTTCTAATAACTTAGTTATCTTTTCTTTGTTTTTCATATCGTTCTTCCAGTAAAATTTATTCATATTTTTAAATAAATTCTAAAAAAATATGGCAAAATAAAGCAAAATATAGTAAAATAGTACTATATTTTAAAGGAAGTGAGAAAATATGGAAAAAATAAGAACAAGATTTGCACCTAGTCCTACTGGATATATGCATATCGGAAATTTAAGAACTGCTTTGTATGCTTATTTAATTGCAAAACATACTGGTGGAGACTTTATTTTAAGGGTAGAAGATACCGATCAAAAAAGATTAGTAAATGATGCTATGAAGATAATTTATGATTCATTAGAAGAAGTTGGTATAATCTATGATGAAGGTCCTGGAAAAGAAGGAGATTGTGGACCTTACACTCAATCAGAAAGATTGCCAATTTATAAAGAATATGCAGAGAAACTTATTGAATTAGGTGGAGCACATTATTGCTTTTGTGAAAATAAAGAGTATGTTGATGATGAGTCTCACACAGAATTAAAAGATGATCCATGCAAATATTTATCTAAAGAAGAAATTGATAAAAAATTAAGTAATGGGGATGAGTATGTTATAAGACAAACTATTGAAAAAGAAGGCACAGTAGAATTTGTTGATGCTATTTATGGAACAACATATGCTGAAAAAAGATTACTAGATGAAGGCGTATTACTTAAGTCAGATGGCTTTCCAACATACAATTTTGCTAATGTAATAGATGATCATTTAATGAGAATTAATTGTGTAGTAAGAGGAAATGAGTATTTATCTTCAACACCAAAATATAATGTTATGTATGAAAAGTTTAATTGGGAAAAACCTATGTATATACATCTTCCACCAGTTATGAAAGACGAACATGCTAAATTAAGTAAAAGAAATGGTGATGCATCATTCAATGATTTAGTTAAAAAGGGTTATTTACCTGAAGCAATATTAAATTATATTACATTGTTAGGATGGGCTCCTCCAACAGAAGAAGAAATATATTCTTTAGAAGAGTTAGTTAAAGTATTTACTATTGATAGAATAAGTAAAAGTCCTGCTATATTTGATATTGAAAAATTAAGATGGATGAATGGAGTATATATAAGAAATAAGTCTTTAGAGGAATTTAACGATATTGCAAAAAAATATTATAGTGAATGGATTATTAATAATTTAGATATTTTAGAACTTAGTAAAACTATTCAAAATAGAACAGAAGTGTTGACTGATATTCCTGAAATGACTGATTTCTTTGAAAAGTTACCAGAATATGATAACGAATTATATATTAACAAAAAAATGAAAACAGATTTAGAAATATCAAAAACTGCTTTGGATATTTGTTATAAAGAATTATCGGCTTTTGATAAATGGAATAATTTTGATGAATTACATAATTTCTTATTATCTCTTGCTGAAAAATATGAAATGAAAAATGGACAAATCTTATGGCCACTTAGAGTTGCTTTATCTGGAAAGTTAAAAACACCAGGTGGAGCAGTAGAAATTGCTTATTTATTAGGTAAAGATGAGTCGTTAATAAGAATTGAAAAGGGTATTAAAAAAGTTAGTTAATTATGAAATTATCAAAATATAATTATATTATAAATTCTAAAAATGAAATTTTAATATGGAATACAATTAGAGGTTCATTAATGACATTTACACAGGATTATTATAATAATTTGATTAATGAAAAATTTGATTTGTTTACTGATGAAGAAATTAAAGTTCTAACAAAGAATGGAATTTTAATAGAAGATAATGTAGTTGAATTAGATAATGTATTGAATAGAAAGCAAGAATTAAAAAATAGTTCATCATCATCTTATACTATAGCATTAACTCAAAACTGTAATGCACATTGTTATTATTGTTATCAAAGTGAAAGTGTATTTGAAAATAATCGTAAACTTATAAAAAATGATTATGATAAAATAGTAGATTTTATAATAAAAACAAAAAAAGATAAAGTGAAAATTACTTGGTTTGGCGGAGAACCATTAATTAGAAGTTATATAATTACATATATAAGTGAAAAGTTAATAAATAAGAATGTTAATTTGGAATCAGTTATAATTACAAATGGTTTGTTGTTGAGTTCACTTGATATTAATACACTAAAAAATAAGTGGAAAATTTGTGAAATTCAAGTAACATTTGATGGTTTGTATCAAAATCATGATAAAAGGAAATGCTTTGCATTTGGTAAAAATAATTTTGAAAAAATAATTGAAAAATTAAAAGAATTACTTAATAACGAAATCAAAGTAAAAGTTAGAATTAATATATCTAAAGATAATATTAATGAAGTAAATGATATTTTTGATTATTTTGAAAATACATTTGGAAATTATAAATATTTTAATTATTATTATTCATATTTGACTGATGATTTAAATTTACATGATTATGCTTTTAATAAACTAGAAATAGAAAAAATTAATCCTAGAATATATGCAAGATATATAAAACACAAGAAAATAATCCTTCCAAGAAATAGAAGGGTATATTGTGGAGCGCAAAATATAAACTCGTTTTTTATAGATATTTTTGGAAATATATTTAGGTGTGAACATGATTTTTGGTGTACAGATAAAATATTAACAAATATTGATAAATTTGATTTTGAAAAATTTCAAAAATCGAAAAATACAATTCTTGATCAAAAATGTATACGATGTGTATTTTTGCCGATTTGTCAAGGTGGATGTATTAGAAATGATTTTAACGAATGTCCTCAATTTATTGATAATGTTGTAGGATTTCTTAAACAAAGAAAGGAGGGAGACAAATGAAAGAGTTAATTGAAGCAAATTCTGTTAAAACTTATTATACCGAATTAGACTGTGGTCATTATCAAACAGATGATGATGGAAATTGTACTATAGATTTAGATGATGGATGTGATTGCGACACTTATTCAAATAGTAACTAAAAACATATTGAAAAAGTATCACGCATATGGTAAAATTGTATGCGTGAACTGGCCTGTTGGTGAAATGGTTAACACACAAGCCTCTCAAGCTTGCATTCACGGGTTCAAATCCCGTACAGGTCACCATTTTGAATATTAATCCTCGTGTTTACGAGGTTTTATTATAAATTAAAACGATATCATTTTAGTATAAGATGTGTAAAGTACTAAAATGACAAAATACGTTTTAAAATTTAATATAATATTATTTAGGTATTACTATGAATGAATTATTACTATTATCAATAAAAACAAAATATGCTAATAAAATATTTAATGGAACAAAAGTGTATGAATATAGAAAAAAAGTATAGGTTTTATAAATATTAATAAAAAAGTATTTATATATAGTTCAGAGAAAGATAAAAAAATAATTGGTTATATTATCATAGATAAAATACTTGAAGGAAACATTGATTACATACTTAAAAAAACTAATAATGTAGATAATGAATCTTTAAAAAAATATTTTTCTAATAGTCATATTTGTTATGCATTTCACATTAAAAAATATAAAAAGCTATTAAATGAAATAAGTTTAGAAGAGATAAGAAAGTTTGATGAACACTTTAATGTTCCACAATTTTATCGTTATATTAAAAAAGATGAGTATTTATATAAAATATTACATAATAACAACATTAATTAAAAACAAAACACTTTACAATGAGTTTACTAATAAATGTAAATATACTTTAAAAATAAATTACTCTTTGATAAAATATTATAGGAGAGTGACTAAATATGAGTAAAGTTGGAACAATGAGTATAGGAGTAAGAACTGGAGTTATTAAAGAAGGAGACAATTTAGTTGATATAACAGTAAATAGTGTATTATCTGCACTTGATGAATTAAATATGAGTGTTGAAGATAAAGATATAATTGCTGTAACTGAAGCAGTGGTAGGAATTAGTACTGGAAACTATTGTACTATAGATGATATAGCAAAAGATTTAAAAAGTAAAGTGAAAACTAGACATTTAGGAATAGTTTATCCAATACTAAGTAGAAATAGATTTGCAGTACTACTAAGTGCTTTTGCACGTGCTATGGATAAAATTACATTTGTTTTAAGTTATCCATCTGATGAAGTAGGTAATGATATTTTAGATAAAGATAGATTAAAAAACTTAAATATTCCTCTTAATAATTATGTTATGAGTGAAAAAGAATATTCTGAAAAATTTGGAGATTTTAAACATGTATTTACTGGTGTAAATATGGTGGATTTTTATAGAGATTTATGTAAAAAAGAAAATTGTAATGTTGAGTTTGTTTTTTCTAATAATCCTGAAGTAATATTAGATTATACTAAAGAAGTATTATGTGCTGATATTCATACAAGAAATATAACTAAAGAATTAATTAAAAAGAATGGTGGAGTTACTGTTTTAGGATTAGATGATTTATTAACTAATAGTATTAATGGAAGTGGTTATAATTCTAAATATGGACTTTTAGGAAGTAATCGCGCTACTGAAGAAAAGGTAAAATTATTTCCTCAAGATGGACAAAATCTCGTAAATGATATACAAAAGAAAATGTATGAATTAACTAATAAAACTGTTGAAGTTATGATTTATGGAGATGGGGCATTTAAAGATCCAGTAGGAAAAATTTGGGAATTAGCAGACCCTGTAGTAAGTCCTGCATATACTAGTGGACTTGAAGGTTCTCCTAATGAAATTAAACTTAAATATTTATCAGATAATAAGTTTGCTAGTTTAAGTGGAGAAGAATTAAATAATAAAATTAAAGAAGAAATAAAAGAAAAATCTAATAATTTAAAAGGTACAATGGCAAGTCAAGGAACTACACCAAGGAGATATACTGATTTAATAGGTAGTTTATGTGACTTAACTAGTGGAAGTGGAGATAAAGGTACTCCAGTAGTATTTATTAAAAATTATTTTAAAAACTATGCAGACTAAAAAAGAGTAAGACATTTCTTACTCTTTTAAAATACTTTCTATTAATAAGTCTATACTTCCCTCATTACTAGAAATTTGTTTCTTAATTTTATTTTTCATAGAATTTAATATAAATGAATAAGTATTTAATAATTTAACTTTTCTTCTTAAACTAATTGGTGTTCTGGCTTTTAAACCAAAATGATTTTTTAAGATATACTTCATATTAAAAACTTCACTACTATTTTGTGGATTAGTCATTATAACAGGTTTTCCCATAAGTAAAGCCTCGTTAATAATACTACTACCAGGTTTAGATATAACTATATCACTTATATTAATAAATGCATATATATCTTTTGAAAAACCAAGTACTAGAGTATTCTTTATATTATTGTTATAAATAAATTCTTCACATTTACTTTTTAATTCTTTATTATTTCCAGTTGAAACTATTAAATTAATATCATAGTTCTTTTTACATACTGCTTTAAAATATTCATAACCCATATCTATATCAGCAAAAAATAAATAATTTTTTTTCATTGAAGTATGGTTGTTTGCTGGAAGGTAAATATGGTACAGGTAAGACCTTGCTGGCATTTAAGCTGGCTAAAGAT
>ENA-USUJ01003308-USUJ01003308.1-human-gut-metagenome-genome-assembly--contig:-NODE-3308-length-11013-cov-5.350494_pt1 | contig 11013 bp, 9 predicted proteins | sample MGYA00250061_ERZ773398 | MGnify/ENA primary metagenome ERZ773398 (study PRJEB29103, sample SAMN06111992) | human gut metagenome | biome: human gut; feature: ankylosing spondylitis patient; material...
AGAGTCAGCAGAACCCCGATCAGAAAGACGATCAGAAGGACCAAAAGGGCGACCCCAAGGACCAGCAGGGCGATCAGAAACAGAACCCGCAGGAGGGCAAGGGCGACAAGGAGGACAAGGAGGACCAGGGCGACAAGGAGGACCAGGGCGACCAGCAGGGGCAGCCGACGCCTTCGGGCATCTCGCCGCAGGAACAGCAGCAGATGCTCGACGCCATCCAGGCCCAGGAGGACAAGACCCAGGAGAAACTCAAGGAGAAACAGGGCGTGGTCGTCCGCGGAAAGAAAAACTGGTAGTTTTTTAATTAAAAATGAAAAATTAAGAATTAAAAATTGAAGGCCGATAACACCATAAAGGACAAAAGCCTCGATTTTGCAATCCGGATTGTCCGGCTGTATAAGCATATTTCCGAAACGAATAACGAGTACATACTTTCGAAACAGCTGCTTAAAAGCGGAACGAGTATCGGAGCAAACGTCCGGGAAGCAATCGGAGGACAATCGAAAGAGGATTTCATCGCAAAAATGCACATTGCATTAAAGGAAGCGTATGAAACCGAATATTGGTTGGAATTGTTATACAGCACGGACTACCTGGCGGAGAACGAATTTAAAAGTATTTTTACCGATTGCCGGGAATTGACGAATATTCTTGCAAGTATCCTGAAAACAATGAAAGAGACAAAATAATTTTTAATTTTTCATTCTTAATTTTTAATTGTGTAAGCTATGCATTTTGCTTCACCATATTATCTCTGGCTGCTGACGCTGCTCGTGCCGATGATCGGCTATTACGTTTGGCGGACGTTGCAGGGCGGAGCCTCGATCCAGATTTCGAGCGTCGCCGGCGTCGTGCGCGCACCCCGGACCGTGCGCTACTACCTGCGCCACCTGCCTTTCGCGCTGCGTGCGGCGGCCTTCGCGCTGCTCGTCGTGGCGCTGGCGCGCCCGCAGGACGTCGAACAGAACGTCCGCACCAACACCGAGGGCATCGACATCATGCTGGCCATCGACGTCTCCGGTTCGATGCTGGCCCGCGACTTCAAGCCCGACCGCATCACGGCCGCCAAGGAGGTGGCCGGATCGTTCATCGCCGACCGCTACGGCGACCGCATCGGACTGGTGGCCTTCGCCGGCGAAGCCTTCACGCAAAGCCCGCTGACCACCGACCAGAGCACGCTGCAAACCCTTCTGGCCCGCATCCGCAGCGGACTGATCGAGGACGGCACGGCCATCGGCAACGGATTGGCCACGGCGATCAACCGCCTGCGCGAGAGCGATGCCAAGTCGAAAGTCATCATCCTGCTGACCGACGGCGTGAACAACCAGGGCCAGATCGCGCCGATGACCGCCGCCGAGATCGCCAAGGCGCAGGGCATCCGCGTCTACACGATCGGCGTGGGCACGGAGGGCATGGCCCCCTATCCGGCCATCGACATGTTCGGCAACCTGACGTTCGTCAACCAGAAGGTCGAGATCGACGAAAAGGTACTGAAGGCGATCTCCGACATGACCGGCGGCCGCTACTTCCGGGCCACGGACAAGGAGAAGCTGAAGGCCGTCTACGACGAGATCAACCAGCTCGAAAAGAGCAAGATCGAGGTGATGGAGCACATCTCCTACCACGAACTGTTCCTCACATGGGCGCTGGCCGCGCTGGGACTGCTGTTCGCCGAGTTCCTGCTTTCGAACCTCGTACTGAAGCGAATACCCTGACGGAACGGCGATTCCGGTCCCCGGGCAAAGTCCTCCCTTTGCCAAGGGGAGGATTCAGGAGGAAATGTCGATATTCAACGGGCACTGCAAGTGCCCTAATGCAGACCCGGCGGGTTGAATATGGGCAAAAAACAGGATACAATCCGCAGGGTCCGCATTAATTATGTTCCGTTTCGCAAATCCGCAATATCTCTGGCTGCTGCTGGCCGTCCCGGCGCTCGTCGCGCTCTACTGGCTGGCGGCCCGCAACCGCCGCAGACGGCTCGCACGCTTCGGCCGCCCCGGCATTCTGGAGGAGCTGATGCCCGAAGTATCGACCGGGCGCACGGCTTTCCGGTTCATCCTTTTCTGCGCCGCCGTCGCGCTGGTCATACTGGCTGCGGCACGCCCGCAGTTCGGTTCGAAGCTCCGCGAGGAGAAAGCCCAGGGCATCGAAATGATGCTCACGGTCGACGTTTCGAACTCGATGCTGGCCGAAGATTTCGAACCCAACCGTCTCGAACGGACCAAATACGCCATCGGCAAACTCTTCGAGGGGTTGCAGCAGGACCGCGTGGGACTGGTCGTCTTCGCGGGCGAACCCAAGGTCCAGCTGCCGATCACCTCGGACTACCGCATGGCCCGGGCCTTCGCACGGCGGATCGACCCGTCGCTGGTATCGGTGCAGGGCACGGCCATCGGCAAGGCGCTGGAACAGGCCCTGCTGGCCTTCTCGGGCGACACGGAGCAGAGCCACGGCCGCGTCATCATCCTCATCACCGACGGCGAGAACCACGACGACGACGCCATCGCCGTCGCCGAACGCGCCGCACAGATGGGCGTGAAGATCTTCACTATCGGCATCGGCACGCCCGAAGGCGCCCCGATCGAGATCGGCGGGGAGTTCATCAAGGACGAAAAGGGCGACATGGTGGTCTCGAAACTCGACGAGAAGATGTTGCAGGAGATCGCCCGGATCACCGGCGGGGCCTACATCCGCGCCACCAAGCAGTCGATCGGGCTGGACGAGATCGTACGCGCGATCAACGACATGGAGCAGTCGGAACTGTCGACCGTCCGTTTCGAAGAGTACAACGAACAGTTCCAGTACCTCATCGCGGTCGCCTTCGCGCTGCTGCTCGTCGAATTCTGGCTGCTCGACCGCCGCAATCCGCTGCTGGCGCGTTTCAACATCTTCCGCGAGCAACGCACCGACATCGACAACTACAATCCCTATAACCGATGAAAAAGCCCTTTCTGCTTCTCTCGCTCCTGCTGACCTTCGGCCTGCACGCCGACTGCGCGGCATGGGGAACGGTCGGCCATCGCGCGATCGCCGAAGTAGCCCAACGCCACCTCACCCCGAAGGCCAAAGCGGCTATCGAACGATACACCGGCGGCACGCCGCTCGCAGAATACGCCGTTTTCATGGACGAAGTGGCCGCCGACCCGCGCTACAAGGAACCTTTCCGCGGCTGGCACGCCTCGATCGCCGACGCGGAGTGCAACTCCCCCGCCGAAGTGCGGGAGAAATACCGCAAGGGACGCGACGGCGTGACCGGAGCGGAGACGCTGACCGCAGCATTGAAGAACTACCGTGAACTGGACGATTCGGTGGTACTCACCTATATAAAATGTATCGTACACATGGTCGCCGATTTCCACTGTCCGGCACACGTGCGGTACACCGACGCCCACAACGAAGGGAAGTTCGACGTGACCTTCTTCGGCAAACCCAAAACGCTGCACAGCGTCTGGGATTCGGGCGTTATCGCCCGAATCCATCCGGGATGGAGTTACGAACGTTATGCCGACTACCTCGACAACGCCTCCAAGCGCGAAATCCGGCGGATGACCGAAGGATCGTACCGCCAGTGGTTCGAAGACGCCGCACGCGACGTACGCCCCTCGATCGACTGGGTAGCGCCGGGCGACACGCTGGGCGAGGAGTTCATGGCAAAAGCCGCACCGCTGGCCGAGCAGCAGCTCCGCAAGGCGTCGTACCGATTGGCCGCAGCCCTCAACCGGATTTTCGGAGAGTGATTCTCCCCCGCGGTGCCACGGGCGTCTACCGCCCCATCGCAGAGCGACGTCGAGGCGAACGATCCATCCGGCATGACAGCTATTTTCCGATCTTCCGGCCCTTCATGTCGAACGCCTCCGCACACCCGTCCGCGATCATGTAGATGCGCCCCTCTTCGAACTCGCCGCGCACAGCGGGATTCACACCGTCCGTCGGCGGAGTGTCCTGCGTATCGAAGAGCGTGTCGAGCACATAAATTCCCGCTCGATAATACCCCGCATCGTAGCGGCAGGGAACGATCAACCGGCCGCGTCGATCCAGTACGCCCCATTTTCCATCTTTACGCACGAAGGCGAAACGATCGAACAGGGGATAGGCCAGCTCGTACTCGCAGGCGACGACCAACCGACCCCGACGATCGACACAGCCCCATTTCCCGTCGGAAGCGAGCAGGTCCCGCCCGACGCCGTGGAACTTCCGTCCGTCGTTGACGAACGACACCCCGCCAACAATCGGGGTCATGAAACCGTAGACGGGTGTGATCCGTTCGCCGTCGCGATCGATCAACGCCGTGGGACACGGCGTGTAGAGGGGAATCCGATCCCGATCCATCCCCGTCTTCACCATCGCCACCTCCTCGTCGAAACCGTATTGGCCGAAACTTCCGGCCCAATCGTACCGGAACGGGACGACCGTTTCGCCGCTCCGGTCGATATACCCCCATTTGCCGTCCCGTTCGACGACGGCACGATCGCCGACGAACTGACCGGCCCAGTCGTAAAACTCGCGGAAGGCGAGTTCGCCGTAACGATCCGTAAAATAAAACGGTTGATGACTGCCGCCGTTACGCATGGCATAGAGCTCAGGGCGCTGCGCCGCGCAAGCCGACAGAAGCGCCGGAAGAAGAGCGGCAGAAAGGATTCGCAGAAAATGTTTCCGATTCATTCGATCCGACAATTATGGGTTCGACAGGTTTTCAATATCCGATGCACGTTTCGAAATCGCGGACACTCTCCCATTGGACAAGAATCCAACAATCGCTGCCTTCGGAATTCGTATCGTATTGGTACCTCTTTCCGACGGGAACTTTTCTTCCGTCCCGCTCCTCATAGACGACCTCTCCGATTTCGGGTTTCTCCCCCGCCGAATAAATCTGCACATCCGTCACGACTTGTCCCGCGTATATGCCGAATTTCACGCGGTTTGCCGTCACGGGACCGGCAATACCGACATCGATTCCGCGAAAATGAATCGTAAATCCGCTATACCACACCTCAAAAGGCTCGTTATACTGGATATAATCGCGAGGAAGAAAATGAAGTACATCCCATGTATAAAAAAACGGCGTTTTTTTCAAAAAATGCGTAGCGAATTCGATTGCCTGCGATTCGCTCAAATTATCCTTCGTAAATAAAAGCGAAACCTCATTATCCCCTGCCCGGGTCTGCGAAACGGGGGTCGCAGTAATTTCCGCCTTCGAACAGGAGCAGAATACGGAACCCGCAAAAATCACGAAAAAAAATCGCTGTACTTTTCATAACGATACGAATTAAAAGGTCAGACTGAAAGCTCGTATGAACGTATTACGAATTTACAGCAATGAGAGACGACGTACAATACCGTTTTTTAGGTATTTACGACAATCCCCGTATGAAGGCGTGTTCCGCGAAGATACCGTGCAAACGAAGAGATGTTCCATCACAGCTTCGCTCTCTTCGGAGGAATGCGAGTTCGGTTCCCGTCCCAAAAAAGCGGCGGCAGATAGTACATCTGCCGCCGCTATCGTCATCCCCCTCCACAAAGCACCGTCCGCAACAAAGCGAACCCTTTCGTTAAACCGAGTGCAGAGTGGAACTTGTCCGAGCTATGCCGAAGCGAGAAAAGGCGCACGAAAATGCACCGAAACCCTGCCCCGCGGGAAGGAAAGGCTAATAGTATTTGACCGGCTCGCCGACGATCGCCGACAACAGGGCGTTGGCTACCGACGACGCACCGATACGGAAGAACTGCGGCGTGAGCCACCGCTCGCCCAGAATCTCCCGAACGACCGTATAGTAGAGCACCGCGTCGGCCGCCGAACGTACGCCGCCGGCAGGCTTGAAGCCGACCATGCGGCCCGTCTTGTCGTAGTAGTCCCGAATGGCACGGCACATCACCACCGCCGCTTCGGGAGTCGCCGCCACGTCGATCTTGCCCGTCGACGTCTTGACGAAATCGGCGCCGGCGAACATCGCCAACAACGCGGCGCGGCGGATCAGCTCGGGCGTCTTCAACGCACCCGTTTCCAGAATCACCTTCAACACCACGTCTTCGCCGGCCTCACCGCGCAACACTTCTACTTCGTTGGCCACCTCGTCGTAATGTCCTTCGAGCATCTTGCCGACGTTGATAACGATGTCGATCTCGTCGGCTCCGTTCTCGACGGCCATCGCCGTTTCAAGCATCTTCACTTCCAGAAAGGTCTGCGACGAAGGAAATCCGCCCGCGACGCTCGTAATGCGCATCGGCGTATCGTCCACGGCGAGCCCGACCGTTTCGACGAACGGCGGATAGATGCAGATGGACGCGACATTGGCGATCGCGGGATAATTCGTATAGAACTCCACGGCCTTCCGTGCAAAAGCCGTCACCGACTCCACCGAATCGCTGCACGAAAGGGTCGTCAGGTCGATGGCCGAATAGCAAAGCCTGTAAACCTCGTCCGTTTCGTATCCCTTCGCGGCTGCCCGAATGCGTGCGACCTCTTCGGCCACCTGCGCTTCGCTCGGGGCCGGAGCATATTCCGATAGATGATTTGCGTACTCCATAACAAGACAGTTTTCTCTACTATACAAATATAACCATTTTTCCGCTACACACGCAGAATTCCGACCAAAATATCAAAAAAATTCCGGGCTCGAACCGAACCCGGAATTCGTAATCCGTACATCCCCGCTTATCGGAGAGCAGCGTATTCTCAGAACTTGAAACCGCTCTTGAACAGGGGCTTGAGGTTGACATCCTTCGACGCCTTCTTCACCAGGGCGGAATCCTTGGCGACGGCAGCCTTCAACTGGGCGCCGGCAGTCTTCATATCGCCCTCCTTGGTTGCGATCACGGCGCGCAGGTAATCCGCATCGGCCGAGTTCTCGCCGGCCAGCGCCTTCTTGGCAGCCGACAGGTCGTTGTTCATCACGGCAGCCACGGCAGCGTTGTAGCCTTTGAGCTTGGCAGCGGCGTCGCCGTACTGGCCCTGAGCGGCAGCGATCAGGCTCTTGGTCTGAGCGTCTGCGGCAGCGGCGTATTTCTTCGCCTCGTCCACGTTACCGGCAGCCAGGTTGGCCAGTGCCAGATTCGAGTTCAGCTCCTGCGTGTTGCCGCCGAGCTTCACGGCCTGCGTCAATGCGGCCAGCGCCTTGTCGGCGTCGCCCATTTGGAGATAGGCGGCACCGAGGTTGGTGTAGGCGCGCGAATCGTCGTACTTCTTGGCGGCGTACTCCAGCACCTTCGCCTTCACGGCATTATCCTCAATCAGCGTGGCGACGTGGAGCAGTTCCTCGTTGTTCAGCTCATCGAGCTTGCCGCTGTTGACCAGCGCCTGCATCTCGGCGTCGCTCTTACCGGTGATCTCCATGTTGTTGACCAGCTGGGCGCGGCGCAGTTTCGGCAGCACGTCCTCTTTGAGTTCGCCGTAAACCGACGACATGTTCTTGATCTGGTTCTCGCGCTCGGCCGACGAATCGTACATGCTCAGCACCTGAAGAATCAGATCCTTGTCCTGGATGTTCGACTTCTCGACCATCTCCTTGAAACCTTCCCAGTCCTCGCCGTAACCGGCAGCGTCGATATTGAAACCGTACTCGGCCAGGATCTTCTCGACGGCCTTGCGACCGGTCTCGCTACGTGCGCTGGCCAGCTTGTCGTTGAACTTCTCAGGACCGTCGGGCGAAGCGTAGCCGTTCACATAGAGGCTCTGCGCGATGCGGTCGTTCTCCTTGTTGGCCACAGCGGTTTTCTCGAACTCGGAGAGCTGTTCGTTCTCTTTGAGCGCCTTCTGGTTCACCACCGAGCTGTTGATCTTGTAGAGGATCTCGGCCTTGTCTACCTGATTCGTCGTACGCTTGTAGTTGTTGGCAGCCGTAGCGGCAGCGTCGCCGAAGTTGAAATCCTTCTGCATCGTGTTGACGCCCTCGGCGATGAACACGCCGCACTGAGCGCGCAGCGCCATGGCCTCGGCCGACTTCGGATTGGCCAGCACGGCCGCTTCCTCCTTCGTCACGGGTTTGCCCGTAGCGGCGTTGAACATCACGTACTCGCTGGCGCCGTTGCACTTGCTCTCGATCAAAACGCGCAACTCGCTCTGCTCCATACGGTCGTCGTAGGGGAATTCGACATGCTGCGTGTAGGTACCGCCGTTGTCGGCCGAAATAACGGTATAGTTGTCATTCACCTTCTCGCCCTGGACGTATTTCGGAGTACCGGCCACTTCGCCGCCCTCGAACACGATCACCGGCGTCAGACGCAACGTAGCTTTCTTGTTGAAATAAGCTGCCGGGAAGTTCACCGTAATGTCGGCGCTCACGACGCCGTTGTTGAGCGTCAGCACCTTCGGTGTGCACGAGTAAGTAACCTCATCCTGTTTCTTACCCATCTTCTTGAAACAGTTGCAACCCGATAAGGTCAAGGCAGCTGCGGCAAGAACCAAGCTAATTTTTACTAAGTTCTTCATAATTAATTAGTTATTAAAAATTGTTATGCATTGATTTCGTCTCTTTCCGTTTGCCTCCGCTCCACGCACCCCATTCCCGAGGCCGTTTGCAGCAGAATACATGCAAATATATAAAACCCATGCAGATTATGCAACTTTTTCCGTAAAAAAACCACCTCGAACTTTCGTTCGAAGCGGTTTTCGATCGCCGGCGCACGAAAACGCCGTCTATTTCGCGTCGGAACGCATCCGACGGATCAGTCGCGGTGCCGGTCGTCGCGGCGACGCTCGCGGTCGCCCCGCGGACGGCGTTCACGCTCGACATATCCTTCGGGCTTCGGAAGAAGCGCGCGGTGCGAGAGTTTCAGCTTGCCGGTCTTCTCGTCGACGCCGATGAGTTTCACGTCGATCATCTCGCCCTCTTTCAGGCCGCTCTCCTCCATCGTCTCGAACCGTTTCCAGTCGATCTCCGAGATATGGAGCAGCGCCTCCTTGCCGGGCATGATCTCGACGAACGCGCCGAACGGCACGATCGACTTGATCTTACCGTGGTAGGTCTCGCCGATTTCGGGCACGGCAACGATCTCCTTGATACGCTGCAACGCAGCGTCGATCGCCGATTTCTCCACACCGAAGACGTCGACGATACCCTTCTGATCGTCCTCCGTAATGGTAATGGTGGTACCGGTCTGCTTCTGAATCTCCTGGATCACCTTTCCGCCCGGGCCGATCACGGCGCCGATCGAATCCTTCGGGATGTGGATCTGCACCAGACGCGGCACGAACGGCTTGTAGTCGGCGCGCGGCGCGGCGATGCAGTCGGTCAGGATGTCCAGAATATGCAGACGCCCCTTGCGCGCCTGCTCCAACGCGGCGGCCAGCACCTCGTAGGAGAGGCCGTCGACCTTGATATCCATTTGCGTGGCGGTGATACCGTCGCGGGTACCCGTCACCTTGAAGTCCATGTCGCCCAGATGATCCTCGTCGCCCAGGATGTCCGACAGCACGGCCCACTTGCCGCTCTCGGAATCCGAGATCAGACCCATGGCGATGCCCGACACGGGCTTGCGCAGTTTCACGCCGGCGTCCATGAGGGCCAGCGTACCGGCGCAAACGGTGGCCATCGACGACGAACCGTTCGATTCCAGAATGTCCGACACGACGCGCACGGCGTAGGGATTCTCCTCGCCCAGCGGAATCATCGGTTTGAGGGCGCGCCATGCCAGGTGGCCGTGGCCGATCTCACGACGGCTCAGACCGCGGGCGGCCTTCGCCTCGCCCGTCGAGAAGGGCGGGAAATTATAGTGGAGCACGAACTGCTCGGTACCCTGCACGAGCACCTCGTCCTTGACCTTCTCGTCCATCTTCGTGCCGAGCGTAACGGTGGCCAGCGCCTGCGTCTCGCCTCGTGTGAAGAGGCCCGAACCATGGGCTGCGGGCAGGTAGTCGGTCTCGCACCAGATCGGACGGATCTCGTCCGTGCGACGGCCGTCGAGACGCTTGCCCTCGTCGAGAATCATGTTGCGCATCGCCTTCTTCTGCACGTAGTCGTGGAAATAGCGGTGGATGAGCGGGGCCTTCTCCACCAGCTCCTCCTCCGTGTAGCGGGCGGCGAACTCGGCCTCCAATGCATTGAACATATCCTCGCGCTCGTGCTTCATCGTGCCGCTCGTGGCGATGGCGTAGGCCTTGTCGTAGAGTTCGGCGATGATCGTCTGTTTGAGCTCCTCGTCGTTGACCTCGTGGCAGTAGGTACGCTTCACGTCCTTGCCCAGCTCCTTCGAAAGTTCGATCTGTACGGCGCAGTGCTTCTTGATCTCCTCGTGCGCGAAAAGAATCGCGTCGAGCATTTCCATTTCCGGTACTTCACTCGCGCCTGCCTCTACCATCATAATCGCTTCCTTGGTGCCGGATACGGTCATGTGGATATCGGATTTTTCCCTCTGCTCGAGACTCGGGTTGATGATCATTCTGCCGTCCACTCTGCCGACCTGCACCGAGCCGGTCGGACCGTCCCAAGGAATGTCCGAAATCGCCAGCGCGACAGAGGAACCGATCATCCCGCAAATCTCCGGTGAACAGTCGAGATCTACGGACATGACAGTCGCAACAACAACCACATCGTTATAATAGCCCTTCGGGAATAACGGTCTGATCGGTCTGTCGATCAGTCTGGAGGTCAGGATCGCGTGCTCGCTCGGTCTGCCCTCTCTCTTAATAAATCCGCCCGGAATCTTTCCCGCGGCGTACATTCTTTCTTCATAATCCACGCTCAGCGGGAAAAAGTCGATGTCCGGCTTCGGTTCTTTGGACGCGCAGACAGTAACATTCACGACCGTATCGCCGTATCTGACCATAACCTGTCCGTTTGCCTGCTCACAAACCTTGCCGATTTCCAGCTGCAGGAGTCTGCCTCCCAGAGCGGTTCTGAATACTCTGTAATCTTCAAATCTTGGCATAATTAACAACTACCTCCTGTTAATTTTCGTCTTTCGCATATATTGATTGTCTTGCACCCCCGAGAAAATCCACAAGCCGCAGGCTTCTTCCCTTCGCGAAGGAATGCTAAAAAATAAGCGGGGTTTTGATTGTGCCCCGCTTAAATCCAC
>ENA-USUJ01003309-USUJ01003309.1-human-gut-metagenome-genome-assembly--contig:-NODE-3309-length-11009-cov-9.263630_pt1 | contig 11009 bp, 12 predicted proteins | sample MGYA00250061_ERZ773398 | MGnify/ENA primary metagenome ERZ773398 (study PRJEB29103, sample SAMN06111992) | human gut metagenome | biome: human gut; feature: ankylosing spondylitis patient; material...
ACACTGGTAGCCGATGCAGGATACAAAACACCAGCGATAGCAAAGTTACTTCTGGATGATGGTATCACACCGCTTCTACCGTATAAACGCCCCATGACCAAAGATGGTTTTTTCAAAAAAGCCGAGTATGTGTATGATGAATATTTTGACTGCTATGTATGCCCGAATGATCAGGTGCTGGCTTATCATACGACGAACCGTTCCGGATACCGGGAATACAAGAGCTGCGGAATCATCTGTGAAGGATGTCCATATCTGAAGCAGTGCACAGAAAGCAGGGATCATGTGAAGGTAGTGACCCGGCATATCTGGGAGCCGTACATGGAAAAGTGTGAGGATATCCGGCATACGATTGGGATGAAGGAAGTGTATGCGCAACGGAAAGAGACCGTAGAGCGCCTCTTCGGAACAGCAAAAGAAAACCACGGATTACGCTATACACAGATGATAGGAAAAGCCCGGATGGAAATGAAAGTCGGGCTTACGTTTGCCTGCATGAATCTGAAAAAACTGGCAAAGATGATAGCCAGGAAGGGAAAAAGGGGAACCCAAAAGTGTTTATTATTGATCAAGTACACACTTTTTGAACCGAAAACAAGAAAAACGCTTCTGGAGTGCTGACCAAAAGCGTTTTGTCTACAGTCTGAGAACCTGCAAAAGCAGGTTCCTTAAATGAGTGAAAATCCTTGTCGAAGAATGGTGTTCCAGTTGCTTTTTTGATAAAGAAAACGTACAATGATTACCACCTTCTTGTCTTCGTCTATGGTATAAAACGCAAGATAATTGTTTACCCTAATAAATCGGATTCCCCACCCAGCCAAAACGGGATCATCCACCAGTTGTAGTTTTTCCGGCATCTGGGTCAGTTCACCGATTTTTTCCGTTGCAACATCCAACAGATGGTCTGCTGCCTGTGGGTTCTTCAAGACAAATTCGATGTAATCTGCTGCTTTCGCAATGTCATGCTCCGCAGTTTTGGTGATGTGTACCTGATAATTCATCTTCTGCGGCGGCTCCGAATATCAGCCATGGCTTCTTGAAACGGTCTGGTATTGCCAGCGGCAATATCATCCATTCCTTCCTTAATCTGGCTATATAGTTCAAAACGGCTGGTTAATTCCTCGTATGCCTCAATGCTCATTACAGCAAGGTCACCTTTTCCATTCTTCGTAATAAAAACAGGTTCCGGGTAGTTATGACAGTAGGTCGATATTTCATTATAGTTGTTCCGCAAGTCAGCACTTGATTTAATCGTCGGCATAAAAGCACCTCCTTCTGTGATAGTAAAATTATACACAAATTTTGTTATGCAGTCAATGGAGTATGCTATTATTCTTTGCGGTATGCTTTTCCTTATTCCTTTGTCAACAATCCTCTCTCGCACACACGGTCTCAATGTCAGCACTCAAAATATCGAAATGGCAGTCCTCACATTGCAGTAAGATGTTCTCCGGGTTGTCTTTCTCACCCTCGAACGTGATTTTTACATTATGCCCCATGTGCTTCTGTAGAGCATTCCATAAGTCCATATCTCGATCCATAATTCTTTACCATTCTGTCTAACGACAGCCTTTCTTTTTCGTATTGCACCCGGTCTGTACAGCAGACCTTCCGTAAAATAGGAAAAGCGGACGCATCAGCGTCCGCCTTATTACTCGCTATTTAATTTCCGAACGACACTTCCGCATCAGGGTTCTGCTCCTGCCACTTCTTCAAGCCGTCTTCCTGCGTGGGCGGGGTCAACGACCAGCCTACGTTAGAACTGGAAACGCTGGTGTTCCCGTCGGCAGTCTTAGGGGCTGCTGTGACGGAGTTGTCCTGTGCAGGAGCGTTGATGGTTACGGAGCTGTTTGCAGTGGTGTTATCCCAGGTGAATACCTGATAAACTACTGTCGCAGGACCACCGAATCCTTCGATAGGGCAAGGTTGTGCATATACGGCTACTGCACTTGATGTGTAGGTTGCGTTCAGGTAGTTGTTATGGTGTCCAGGGCTGTTGTACCATGACTGGTAGATTTCCTGTGCACCACCGTCACCCATCTGACCTTCTGTCCTGTTCTCGCTGGTTCCGTTACGTGCCATACCATGAATGTCACCTGCAGCACCTTCGTAGCACCGCTGTACGGCAATGTTGTACACATCCTCACTCCATGTAAGTGCAGGGATACCGTTTGCCACACGTTCTTCATTGACCAGTGCAAATACCTGTTCCGCTATAGCACGGTCGAAGTAAGGTTCTGAATTTCCTGTTGTAGTTGTCTGTGCAGGTGCAGGTGTTGCAGCGGGTGCTGCGGTATTCTGCTGCGTGGCAGCTGCGGTGTTTCCAGCAGTATTGCTGTTACCAGTTGCCGCTACGTTGCTTACAGGTTTTTCGGATACGATGTACCTGTCACTTACATAACCAGTGGTGTTATTCCAGTCAAAGCGATACCATCCAGTCTGGTCGCATTTACCCGTAACGGTGATTTCCTGGCTGGCTTTCAGGCTGCCAATTTTCTTACCATCGGTGTTTGGCAGGTCTCTGACATTTACTGCGGACTTTGCATACATGGTCTGGGTCATCTCGGTACAGGTGTATCCTGCTTCTGCAGCTGCCCCTGCGGATGCTGCCACCGGCTCCGCAGAAGGCTTTGTATCGGGCTCCGCCGTAACTGCAACCGGTTCAACCGGCTCTGTCGCAGAGCCTTCATCAACCGTTTTCGCAGGTGCCTCTGTAGGTTCTGCAGCAGGCTTTTCTGTCGGGAGCACTTCCGCCGATTCTGTCGTGGTCTCTGTGACAGATGCTGCGATTTCCTCCATAGCGTCTGCTTCTGCGTTTCCACATGCGGTAAGCATACACGCTGCGCAGAGGACTGCCACCACCGTCTTCACGGCATCCTTACGATTCTTATATTTCTTCATTGCTTTCCCTCACTTTCCTTTGCAAAGGAATTATTGGTTCACCGTTGAGATACAGATATATCTGTCATCCCATTGCTGTACTTTGTCTTCATATAATTCATTCAGATGTTCATAGCCAATGAAGTAAACATCCCCTTTCATAAACGCTTCTCCGTGTACCTCTCCTGCATACATACCCCAATTATAATATTTTCCATCCGGCGTAGCAACATCTTCCACATCAACGCTTACGGTACCGTCACTTGCAATCTTAAGATTGCGATATCTTCCGTAATAGTAATAGATCTGTGAATTTCCGGTGCTATCATCTACCGCCGTTATTTCATATATGAAGTAAAGATAATTCGGCGTACTCATCCCTTCATCTCTCGCACAGAGAAAATAATTTCCCAACAGCTTCATCTCTGCCAGCCGCCAGTCCCATGTATTTTCCGCCTCTTCCTGCAATATTCCCTGTACTTTTTCATCCATTTGCTTCAACAGATCCGCCGGAATCTGAGAGAAATCGTAGACATAGCCGTCCAGACCTTCTACTGTGAAATCTTTTGATAAGGCAATAGGGCGTTTTCCCTGCATGGCACAGAATTGCATTATGTCCTGACCATCCGGCGCCGAGATGTTGACCGTAATGGTATCACCGTTTTCCAGTCCTCTGCTGATATGCTCTGCGTCCGCAGACTCTTCTGCCCTGTTGTTAAAATCTGCATCGGAGTTGGTCCAGATAAGTCCCGGTACGTCCGAGCCCGCCGGATGTTCGATATAATCAACACTCACAAAGGGCAGCTTTCCCCTATAGTTTATTTCGGTTCCTTCAAAGGGATCCCAATCCTCCGGCTCTTCCAGACCTTCTACGGTAAATGTCATATCTGAATATACAAACTCTGCCTTTATTTTTTTCGCAAGCTCATCCAGTTCCTTTTCCTGCACGTTCCATTGCAGTGTAACGGCATCCCCATTCTGCAGGCCGCTCATCTTATCCAGTGAATAAGAAACACTCTCCACGAACTGACGTGTATCCTCATTGGCGGCAGCCTGTTCATTTTCATGTTGCTCTTCTGTCAGTCCGAAAGTCTCCCAATGGTCCAGGATAATATCGTTTCTTATCTTTAACTCATTTATTTCCGCTTGTCCCGCGGTATTATATCCCGAAAAATTTACCTCTACATAATCATTCAGATTAATTTTCGTCTTCCCGCATCCTGTCAGGGCAAACATGGTCAACAGCAATGCCCCTGCCAGCACCAGGCCTTTCTTTCCTCTTTTCATGGTAGTTTCATCCTTTCTCATAGTATTATACTTTCTTATTTTTTGATCATTTTCATCAGGTACTCATGAATGATAAATTCTGCATTTTCAACCAATATGGATTTCTTTTTACGACGCTCTTCCATTTCCAGAAATTTCTTGGGAATATAAATTTCAAAAAGCTCAAGTACGGCTAAAAAATAGAATGCCCCATTTATCTCCTTGTCCGGAAAATACATAACCGCCAGTGTGATAAGATACCATACCGCCGGAAATATCTTGGAATAATGTTCGTTTTTTACTTCTGCCCGGTAAGCACAGAAGCACAAACTTACCACGAATAATACCATTAATGCGATTGCTATTATTTTGTACATGGTGCTTATGTACATATACTGCATGAGCAAATCCCAGGCACTCAGCCATGCGAAAAAAGATAAAAACGTAACGACTCCGCGGAGCAGAACACCTAACAGGTTGAATACCTTTTCTCCGTATTGTATTCCTAACATAAAACCAATAAATTCAAACATATGTCTTCCTCCTACCAATATCTTCTGACAAAGTCCTTGATGTTATCCATCTGAATAATCTGATACATTCCGATCATATTGCTGAATCTCAGCTGATTATCGATATTACGATTACTGTCAATGATTTCCTGTGTCATCTGCCGCTGACAGGCATACAGCTTATCCATCTCATATAGATTTGCCAGTTCTTTCATGGTTGTCGCTCTTTTCTTCTCCATGTAATCTATAAAGGTAAGAACAACATTAGGAGACAGATATGCCGACGGGAACCATCCATTTGTCAATTCCTTCAAAGCTTTATCCTGCTTTGCCCCATCAGCCTGTAATTGAACCATTTTCTGCAGATAAGGCTCATTGTATTGCCGCACGTGCTCATTGTACTTGTCTATATAAGAGCGATTGCCCCGTAATCCCATTCTTATGACGAAAATTGTCAGGGGAATCAGTAGTGCCAGAATCAAATAAGCTACCAAGTCCCCTGACATAATCCCCTGCACCAAAATCTGCGCACCTTGTATCACCGTCAACACTAATATGATCAGGAAAACTTTTGCCAATTTTTCATGTGTTTTTCGCATCAGTAAATAAAAACCCGAAAGAAGCACAATCGTAAAAAACGAACTAAAATTCTGGTTAATAAGTCCCAGTAGCAAATAAAACAGGGCAAACAACACAACCACGGAAGTGATGACTTTGCTTGTGGTTCCATTCATTTCCAGATATTCTTTTTTCTCCTTTAATTTTCTCTTTTGATCATGCCACTGCTCCACATCTCTCTGATACTGGTCCATGACATACCAAATAGCACCTAATTTGTCCTGTAATTCCTGTCCTTCCGGTTCCGGCATAATTTTTATCTCCTTTGTATTTTTAATTTTTGTAGTACTTTCTTCTTACGTTATTATACTCAATATATTAAGTATAGTCAATCTACATTTCCCCATCAATTTCTCCTCCTTTTTATTTATAAATCGTTTTATCGTTACCCGCTGTTCTCCATTGTATAAAAAAGCGGAACAGCCATCCTGAACCCGTTCTCTGAACAGATTCTGATGTATGTTCCGTTGTTGTGTGCATCACTTTTGGAATAAAAAAAGCCGAAACATACATCTTGTTTTATTTCTTTTCTTCCCCTTACATCGCGGGCATTTCACCCGGAAATAGGTATAAAAAAAGAAACAAAACATTTACGTATTGTTTCAAGCTACGCAGAATATACCATATTTTTGTCCATTTGTCAATAGTTTTACAGGATTTTGTTAATTTTCCTCTATATTTTTCGCATTATAGTCAATCTATTAGGTATAGTCAAAGAATTAAGTATGATACTCTTTTTATAGTATTGATCAGGAGGCTCGATTCGACAACATGATATCATACAAACCATTCTTTGAAACTTTGCTTCGTAAGAACATAACAGAATACGAACTGATCTTTAAGCATGGTATTTCCGCCAATACCATCCACCGTATGAAGAAAGGCGAGGCCATCACCACGAAGACACTGGATGTACTCTGCTATATCCTGGACTGCCCCGTTTCCGATATTATCGAACACGATAAGACAAAATAACTGCCTGCAGGAATCATAACCACCGGCTGAGCCGGTGGTTTGTTCTGCCCCTATAAGGGGCTGTTACCGGCACTGGGTCTAAAGACCCGTTGAAAGCTCGCCAGCCGCAACATCATTTCTCTGCAGAGCCCTAAAGGGCTCATCTTATTTGCTTTGTTTTACTGGCTCACCCGTAAACGGGTCAATATACTCTTTTAGTGTCATTTGGTCGTATTCCAAATCCTCTTTTAATTGGTTCTGGATATACTCTTGGATCTTTTTCGCATTTTTTCCTACAGTATCTACATAATAACCAAAAATGCCGATTGCCATACTTATACTTCAGGTTTGCATGCCTTTCAAATATCATCAGTGTACTTTTTCCTTTTAGCTAACCTACAAAACTTGCTACACTGATGTTTGGCGGAATCTCTACAAGCATATGCACATGATCCGGACATATCTCTGCTTCCACTATATTGACTCCTTTTCTTTTACACAGCATGCTCAAAATATTTGCTATGTCCTGACGTAACGCTCCATATGCTACTTTTCTTCGGAACTTTGGCGCAAACACAATATGGTACTTACAATTCCATTTACTGTGTGATAAACTATTTACATCCACTTTGGATACCTCCTTTGATTAGTGCGGTTGGCGAACCAACACTATTATATCATTGGAGGTTTTTACTGTAAGCTAAAGCGATTGTTGTCCACCTGCATAGCAGGTGGTTTTTTTAAGGATTGCCTTACAAAAAATAGCGATACTGTACGAGGTGTAATCACCTACCTACAATATCGCTGCTTTCCTGTAGATTCTATCTACAATAACCGTTCTCACAATTACCATTCCCTCTGTGAAACCAAACAGAACATATTCCTGTATACAACAATGTTATACAGGGTGTTCGACTTGTTACGGTTTAGTGGAGTAGACGGGAGTCGAACCCGTGTCCAAAAGCCTATTCCCTGTCCTTCTACGAGTGTAGTTTATTCTTTGACATTCCCTCCGCGCCCCGGGAATAAACACCCTGAGCATTTCAGTAGCTTCATGTTACGCCCATATGCGCAAAGCTTTGCATATGTCGTTTCTCACATGTTTGAAGCCGGGATCCTAAGGTGTGAGTGCCCTAGGGCCGACTGCTGCCATTAGGCAGCGTATGCTAAATTATCGTTAGCGTTTAATTTTAATTTGGCCATTTAACGCATTACCATGCGACTCGCTTCTCCAGCTGCAAAACCCCTGTCGAAACCTTTACTACCCCTTATTCAATTGTCAGACCAAGTATACTTGATGGCACACACACTGTCAAGCACTTGCAGTAAAGCATTGCAGGATCAGAGCCTGTGGATCACAGATTGCGGACCTTGAATTCCTTCTCTGCCTCTCTGCGCTGATCCTTTTTGGCAATGGCTTCTCTCTTGTCATAGAGCTTCTTACCACGTGCCAGCCCGATCTCTACCTTTACCTTACCGTCTTTAAAGTATACCTGCAAAGGGACTAATGTATACCCTTTTTCCTTGATCTTGCCCAGCAGTTTGTTGATCTCGTACTTATGCAGCAGCAGTTTTTTCACACGAAGAGGATCTTTGTTGAAAATATTCCCCTTCTCATAAGGACTTACATGCATTCCGTAGACGAATACTTCTCCGTCTTCAATGCGGACGAACGCCTCCTTGATACTGCACTTGCCCATACGCATGGACTTTACTTCCGTGCCGTGCAAGGCAATGCCGCACTCATAGGTCTCATCAATGAAAAAATCATGATATGCCTTTTTATTGTTTGCGATCAGCTTCTGGGACTCTTTTCCTTTTGCCATGGCTACCTCTTAAAACCTTGTAACTATTCAGAAACCCATTCACAAAGCGCACCTGCGGAGCTTCTTTTTAACGGCTCTGAATAGTTACAGTTTACTATATTTTCCGTATTTGTCAATGAACTAACAGTTCATTTGATTCATAGGTTTATTTATCCACCAGCCGGAAATTGATGGTGCGCATAAAACGGTCGCAGTCTTCCACTTCGATCCGTACCGGCATTCCCAGTTTGAAGCAACGTCCGGTGGCTTCTCCCACCATCTCACAGGCTGCCTCATTGTAGTGATAATAGTCGCCCGGGATCGAGGAAATATGGATCAGCCCTTCCACGGTATTGGGCAGTTCCACATACAGCCCCCAACCGGTGACACCAGAGATCACACCCTCGTATTCCTCTCCGATGTGCTGCTCCATATATTCTACCTTCTTCAGCTTATCCGTCTCCCGCTCTGCCTCATCGGCACGGCGCTCCATCTCGGAAGAATGCTTAGCCACCTCCGGCAGAATATCCCGGTAGTGCTCCACTCTCTCCGCCTTCAGGCGTCCCCGCAGCTGTTCCTTGATAATACGATGGATCTGTAGATCCGGATAACGGCGGATCGGCGAAGTAAAATGACAGTAATACTGACATGCCAGTCCAAAATGTCCGGTACACTCCGTGCTGTATTTTGCCTGTTTCATGCTGCGCAGGGTCAGTCTGGCGATCATAGGCTCTTCGGGAGTTCCCTCAATCTTCTGTAACAGCTTCTGGATCTCCTTGGGATGGATCTCCTCCGTCTGGTATTCCAAAACGCCTATCAGTGTAATATAATCAAATTTTTTTTCAAATTCAATATCATTCAAATTTCCAACGATAATCTCAAGATTTTTCTTTTCACGGCATCGTAGAAGCGTTGCTGTCGCACGTTTTCTTGAGAGTTCCACTGCCGTAACATCCTTACATTCATCGCACAATACATTCGTAATCGCACCCATGCCACAGCCAATTTCCAATACACTGCTATCTGGTTTGAATTTGTACCAATTTAGAATATTTTTTCGCAACGGCGACAAATGATAATATATCGGCCAATTAAATTGCTCATAGACAGCATTGCTGTAGTCTTCCGGTCTATTTTCTGCAATTATCTTAATTATAAAATCTTCTACCTCGCCATCCGAATATAAATCTTCGTTCTTATACCACTGCAGATTAAATTTAGGGCGAGGATTCATTTTTGCAATTAACTCTTCATACATTCTTCTTTCTCCCTTCATCACAGCATAACTTCCAAACACTTTTCGCAAGTATTTTTCACATTTTACTTATAAATGCCTTTACCCGTTTCTGTATACTTTCTCTATTTTCCGCTTCATTCTCTACCCGGTACAGCTCCATCTGCCTTGGAATCATCGCCGCATAGGGAGACTCTCTATAGTCTGCCACCTCCGCCTTTACGGTATCCCGCAGCGTCTCATACATGGAATACGGCACTTCAAATCCGCGCTGCACCGCAAACAGCAGCGTCTCATAGAAATACGTATGCAGAAAATACAGCTTGATCTCCTCATAATACTCCCAGAAAAACGGCGTCTGCTTCATAAAATGCCACACGGCAAGCTGCACATCTGCATGCATCTGCAACGTTGTCATCTGACGCATATCCCGGCGCATGGTTCCCACCTCATTCTGGCGGTAGCAGTAAAAAGCTTCCGCCATGATTTCAAAGCGGTTTCCGTAGAACAACAGCGGATACACAAACAGCGGTTCTTCATAAATGACATGCTCGGCATAACGGACGCCCGCCCGCTCCACAAGCGATCTCCGGTACAGCTTGTTCCAACAGCCGTAGGTGATCTTCTCGCTGATAAGGAAACGCTTCCGCTCCTCCTTTGTCTGAATCTGGATGCTCTCATCCGCGGTCGTCCTTCCCGACGCCACTTTTCCAAGTCTTTCCGTATAGTACACATAATCAAACTGTACGATATCGGCTTCGCTCTCCACCGCACGCCGGTATACCTTCTCAAGGAAATCCTTCTCCACAAAATCATCCGCATCGACAAACGCAAGATACTCCCCCGTCGCATAACCGAGCGCCACGTTCCGGGCGCCTCCCTGACGCAGATTTTCCTCCAGATGGATAATCATGATGCTCTCGGGATACGCGCGCTCAAATTCCTCCAGCAGCGCCCATGTCTCGCCCGCATCGTCCGATGCGTCATCCACAAAAATCAGCTCCAGTCCGTCGATTCCGATCGACTGCTGCACCAGCGACAGAAAGCACTGTGGAAGCCATTTCGCCGCATTGTGGCAGGGTACAATTACACTTACTTTTTTCATTCCGCCTCCCGCTCCCTCTTTGCCCGGAAAACATACTGGTACACCTGAAACAACTGTCTGTCCGCAATATGTGGAATCTGATACAGTGCGTTCATCAATTCTTCCGCTTCGGCATCCAGCTCTTCCGTATCGTAGGTCGCCATCATCTGTGTGACTTCCATTCCGCACCGTTCAAACACCCTCACAATACTGTCCATTGTGAAAAAGCGCAGATGCGTGCGGTCTAAAATTCCTGCGTCCTGGTACTCCAGCTTTCCGCGCAGAAGATCGCTGATTACATGGCGGTTTAAAATATTGGGAACACTGCACAGAATACTGCCGTCCGCCTTCAGATAGCAGAATCCGCTCCGGATCATGCAGGTGCTCCAACACATCCGCCAGTATGATATAGTCAAACGTATCTTTTTCATACGGGATCTGCATGGTCTCAATGTTTCCCTGCCGGATATCCAGATAATTTGCACCGATTTTCGCAATGTCATCCTGGATCTCAATTCCGCTTACCTTCGCGTCCGGCCACTCATACGCAATATGCGCAAGCGTTGCACCGCATCCGCATCCCACTTCCAGCACGCGTATTCTGCTCTCTTTCGGCTCGGAAATCATCGCAATCAGTTCTTTTCTGCTGTAGGTAT
>ENA-USUJ01003316-USUJ01003316.1-human-gut-metagenome-genome-assembly--contig:-NODE-3316-length-10981-cov-4.209281_pt1 | contig 10981 bp, 11 predicted proteins | sample MGYA00250061_ERZ773398 | MGnify/ENA primary metagenome ERZ773398 (study PRJEB29103, sample SAMN06111992) | human gut metagenome | biome: human gut; feature: ankylosing spondylitis patient; material...
AGGTTGTCCTGTTCCGTCATATTCTCATCCCCCATTCCCGCTGTTTTCCGGCTGGCTTGCGGTCTCGGAGGCAGTCTCCGTGGTTTCGCCGCCGAACATCAGCTGATGCAGTCCGTCCCCGACCGCCACGAATCTGCCGTCAAAGACGCCGCGCAGAAAATATCTGCCGTAGTTCACACCGTCCAACACCATATCCTCGCCGTACTCTATATACAGCAGGGAGAAATACAGTGCCGGATATGCCGCAGAGGTAAAGCGGAGCTTATAGGAGTGCTGCGCCTCCAGCCCGAGATACTCAATATTCTCCCCTTCGGTATACGCACGCACGGCATCGGACAGGATATCCGCCCCCGTAACGGTGCGCAGAACATGGATCGACTGCCGATAGGCACAGACCTGCACGGCGTCCGGCTTCATCTCGGTCAGCGTCGGCAGATGGACACCGTCTGCGTACAGAACATACCCTTCCTCCGTAACCAGCCACTCATCCGCAGAAAGCCCCTCGATGGCATACACCGTGCCGGAGCCGCCGCCCGTATCGGTCAGCGTTCCGACCTTCTTTCCGACCTCGACCGCCTCGTAGGTCGTGGAGGCATGGCGGTAGGTTTTCTGTCCGTCCTGCGTTTTGATGACACCGCCCGTTTCCCGGAGCTTCTCGCCGCATCCGGCGAAGCACGTCCCGACAGACAGGATCAGTGCCAGAGCCAGTGCCGCCGTGCGCCGGAGTCCCGTTCTTTTCATTAACGTGTCTCTCCCTTCCCTTTGCCTCAATACCCGAAAACGCCGGTCAGCGAATCGTCGTCCTCGATCCAGTCGCTGACACGGATAACGCGGTATTCCTCCGGCGTATCCCGGATAATGACACGTTCAATGCCTGCGTTGATGATCTGCCGCTTGCACATGGAACAGCTGTTCGTCCCCGCGAACAGCGAACCGTCCGCCGGGTTGACGCAGGTCATGTACAGCGTCGCACCCAGCATCTGGTCACGCGCGGCATTGATGATCGCGTTTGCCTCCGAGTGGACGGATCGGCACAGCTCGTACCGCTCGCCCCGGGGTATATTCAGGTGGGCACGCATACAGAAGCCCATGTCGTCGCAATTCTTGCGCCCGCGCGGCGCACCGTTGTAGCCGGTCGAGATGATTGCATCATTCCGGACAATGATGGCACCGAATTTGCGCCGCAGGCAGGTGCTGCGCTCCGCGACGGTCTGGGCAATGTCAAGGTAGTAATTGTGCTTTGATACGCGCTGTTCCATACTGTTTCCTTTCTTTTCCGTGTGTGATGGCAGACAGAGAACCGGAGCGGTCAGTCTGCGTACAGTTTTTCCAGATTGTAAAATTCCCGCGTGTCCTTGGTGAACACATGTACCAGCACGTGCGCGTAGTCCAGCACCAGCCAGTTGCGGTTGTCGCGTCCCTCCACATGGAGCGGTTCCACGCACCGGCGGCTCATCTGATACTCCACCTCGCCGCCCAGCGTCTGCACGTGGGTGGAGGAAGTACCTGTCGCCAACACCATGTAGTCGCAGATATCGGTCTTGTTCTTCATATTGATGATGCGTATGTCACGCGCCTTCTTGCCGTCCAGAAAATGGGCAATGGCATTGGCAAGCGTGCCGGGATCCGCACCTGTCAGCGGCTCCGGGCGTTCCTCCGCCCCGGTCTGCATATCCATATTCACATTCATGTTATCAGTATTATCCATATTCATTCGTTCCTTTCTTTCCGTTTCCTCGTTTCTCAGCGCTTTCCGTGGCAATGCCGCGCACGCACGGCCAAAGTCCCGGCGGTATCCGTTCCGCCACCATGCGCGGTACTGCCTCTGTTTCCTTCACAGCCCGTTCTGCTCGCAGAGCAGCTCATTGCGGGCGAGGAAAGTGTCCGGACTGACCGGAACGCCGTCCCGGATCAGTCCCGTTATGGTCATGTCGTAGGACACGATCAGCACGGTGCGGAGATGCGCAAGCCGTGCAGGCATCTCCATCTGCTCCGGGTGCGCGTCCCAGAACAGATTCCGCAGCGTCACGCAATCCGGGAAGGTGCGGCTTTCGTCGATGTAGTCCGCCAGATAGATCAGCTTCTCGTCCAGTGTCATGCCGACGCGTCCTGTCGTGTGCCAGCGCACCGCCGACACGATGCGCGGATCCGCAAATGCCGGGTACATCACCGGGATCAGTGCGGCAGCCGTCATGGCATGAAAGCACTTGGGCGCCAGCACATCGCCCCGTGTCCGGGGGATTCCGTAGCGGTCGCACAGTGCGATCTGCTCCTGCGGGGACAGTTCCTTGGTCATGTCGTGCAGCAGTGCCGCCGCCTGCAAAATCTCCGTGTCCTCCGGGCAGTAAAGTTCCGCCAGCCGTGCCGCCATGTCCCGCACCGCCAGGACGTGACGCAGGCGCTTGGGCGACAGCCCCGATGCGGCAACCTCCGCCGCCAGTCCGTCCAGCATCGCCCTGTCGATACCGCCGGACACCGGCCTCTGCCGGTCATTCTCCCCTGTCATTGCCATGCGTCCCGTCCCCTTCCCTGTACAAATTCTTTTCCCGGATGTATGCCGCCACGGCTGGCGGCACCATGTCGTCGATGGATCGTCCGGCGGCAACCGCCTGCCGGATCTCCGTGGAGGACACCTCCAGTGCCGGTGCATCCACGCGGCAGACCGTTTTCCCGTACTCCGCCCGGTAGCGTGCGATCCGCCGGATTATCTCTCCGTCCAACGCCGCGTCCGCTTCCCGGCGGATGTAAACCGGCCAGCATAGCCGGAATATTTCGTCCGGTTCCCGCCAGCTGTCAAAGGACAACAGCATATCCGTTCCCATCAGCAGGAACAGCCGGTCATCCCCGTGCAGGTCGGCGTGCATCTGCCGCAACGTGTCCACGGTGTAGCTTCGCCCGCCCCGGCGGATTTCCATGTCGCTGACGATCACCCCGTCCATACCGGCAAACGCCAGCCGCAGCATCTCCAGCCGGTCAGCGGCAGCGGCATCGCCGTGCAGCTGCTTGTGGGGCGGCAGGGCTGTCGGCATGACGTACAGCACATCCAGCCACATCTTCTCCATAAAGGCGTGCGCCGCCGCGATATGTCCGTTATGTACCGGCGAAAAGGTACCGCCGAAAATACCGATACGCATACCGTCAGTGTACTCTCTCTACGGTCAGATCCCGGAGCGTTTTGTATGTTTCTTCCATGTAGGCTTTCAGCTCCGCCGCCGAAGTCAGGTTCAGTCCCTTGTCATACAGGAGCTTCCCCGATGCCCACACCGCTCCGTCGCGTCCTGTGCGGTACGTGACGATAATGGGCAGTCCCTCCTGAAACACATACAGGTAATGGAAAACCGTGTTCTCGCGGATGCCTTCGCAGGTAAACAGCTCGGTTGCTGTCAGCATAGCAGACAGCGATATCCAGTCACTGTTCGCCCCCGCGTTCAGGGACAGGTAACCGGAAAGCCCCACGGCAGACTGAATCCTGTACAGCTCCTGCAATTCCTCCGACAGACCGTCCGTGGTGCCGTCCGACATCGGCACTGTCGCATCGAGCAAAAATACAGCGTCTGCGGTCTTGTAATGCGCCGCGTCCATCTGCCCGCGGAGAGTCGTGCCGTCCTCCTGCGTCTTATCCAGCATATCCGCCGCTCTCTCTCCGTACAGCAGGCGCAGATAGTCGGAGCTTGCCATGTCACACATGGTATAGACAACGCTCATGCCGCGGCGGTACAGCACCGACTGCGGGTTTGGCTTCGCACATCCGGCAAGCAGACTCAAAGCAAGCAGGGCGGCAAGGCAAAGCGCCGCCGCGCGGACAGATGCCCTCTTACAGCGGAAATTCATACGGTTCCCCTCCCCGGCAGTTCAATGCGCCGATTCTTCGGATTCAGCGGTCGGCGGAACAGGATAATCTTCCTGCCTATGACAGCGACAACAACTGCCCGCAGTTGCTCCGCCAGCGCCTCGGCGGCATCGCGCGCGGTGCAGTCAGCGGTCTCCAGCACGGACAGTTTGATCAGTTCCCGCGCCTCCAGCGCATCGGAAACAGTAGCAATCAGATTCTCTGTCAGACCGCCCTTGCCGATCTGCGTTACCGGGCTCATATCCGCCGCCAGACTGCGCAGGTAGGCGCGTGCGGCAGAGTTCAGGGAAGCCGGGATGGGATAGGATGTGTACAGGTTGGACATATGGATTCCTTTCGTCATATCAATGTTTTCCGAGCGCATCCGCCAGTGCGGCAAGCGCCCGTCCCCGGTGGCTGACGGCGTTCTTGCGCGCGCCGCTCAGCTCCGCGAAGGTCATGCCCGCATCGGGAAGATAAAACAGCGGATCATAGCCGAATCCGTCCTGCCCGCGCGGAGCATCCAGTAGAACGCCGGGGCAGTCGCCCCAGACAGTCAGCTCACGCCCGTCCGGCGTGATGCAGGCGATACAGCAAAGAAAGTGCGCTCCGCGCTCCGCCGCCGGGACGCCGGTCAGCTTTTGCAGGAGCAGGGCGTTGTTGGCGGCATCATCGCCGTGCTGTCCGGCGAAGCGCGCGGAGTACACGCCCGGGGCGCCACCCAGCGCGTCCACGGACAGCCCCGAATCGTCGCCCAGGCAGTACCAGTCAGGATGCCCCGCCCGCAATGCCGCAGCGCGCGCCGCGCGCGCCTTGATCCGTGCGTTCGCGTCAAATGTGGTGCCGTTCTCGTCGATATCCCCGGAAAAGCCTACCTCATCCAGTGAATGGACGGCGACGCCGGAAATATCCGCCGCGAGAATATCCTCCAGTTCCCGGATCTTATGCCAGTTGCGGGAAGCAAGCAAAAAATGCATCGTGCCCTCCGCCATGGCTTATTCTCCGAACAGCGCCCGGACGAAATCCGCCGCGTCAAACTCCTGCATATCGTCGATCTTCTCGCCCACGCCGATGAACTTGACCGGAATGCCCAGCTCCTGTTTGATAGCAATGACGATGCCTCCCTTGGCTGTGCCGTCCAGCTTGTTCAGCGTGATGCCGGTAATATTCGCCGCCTGGCTGAATTCCTTTGCCTGCGAAACAGCATTCTGCCCCGTGGTCGCATCCAGCACCAGCAAGGTCTCCCGGCTGGCACCCGGCAGCTCGCGGTCGATGACGCGGTCGATCTTGGCAAGCTCGTTCATCAGATTCTTCTTGTTTTGCAGGCGTCCGGCGGTGTCAATGATCAGCACGTCGGCGGCACGCTTTCTGGCGACCGCAATGGCATCAAACACGACGGCGGCAGGGTCACTGCCCTCGCTCTGCTTCACCATTTCCACACCGGCACGCTCGCACCAGATCGCCAGCTGGTCAATCGCCGCCGCGCGGAAGGTATCCGCCGCCGCCACGACCACGCGTTTGCCCTGCAGCTTCAGGCGCTTGGAAATTTTGCCGATGGAGGTTGTTTTTCCGGCGCCGTTGACCCCGATGACCAGGATTACGCTGGGGCTTGTTTCCAGCCGCAACGGCTGGCTTTCCCCGATCATGCCGGTCATGATCTCGCGCAGTGCGTCCATGACCTGCTCCTTCTCCTTGAGCCGCCCGTCGCGGATGCGGTCACGGAGCTGATCCAGTATCTCCTCGGTCGCGGTCATGCCCACGTCGGCGCTGATCAGGATCTCCTCCAGTTCCTCCAGAAGATCCTCGTCCACCTTGGTGAAATTCCGGAGCAGGCTGTCCACCGGCGCGAACAGTGCATTGCGCGTTTTGGTCAACCCTGCCCGGAGCCGTCCCCAAAACGATTTCTTGGTAGTCGTATCTTCGGCGGCTACTGCTTCGGCAGGCGCATCCGCCGGTTCGGATTCCGTTGGTTCTTCCGCTGGTTCTTCCGCAGGTTCTGCCATGTCCTCGGCATTCCCGGCGCTCCCCGTGCTATCTGCGCTCTCCGCTTCCTCGGCAGCTTCCCGCTCCTGTTGCTCCTGCTCCAGTCTCAGTTCCTCGTCCAGGATGTCTTCCCCGGCAATCTCCGGATGCTCCGCAAAGAACGCCTGCTCCGCCGCCTCGGCGGCGGCTTCCTCCTCGGCAGTCAGGGCACCTTCCCCATCGGGATCCTCGCCCGCCTCTGCCGGCAGTTCCTCCGCCGGTATATCCTCGTTCCTGTTCTTCTTGCCGAACAGCTTAGTTAAAAAGCCCATTCCAGCTTCCCTCCTTGTTCTTGGAAATATCCGCCACATCCAGCGTCAGCACCTTGGAAATACCGTGTTCCGGCATGGTGACGCCGTACAGGCGTGTTGCCGCCGCCATGGTACCGCGGCGGTGCGTAATCATGATGAACTGCGTCTCGTCCGCATAACGCCGTATGTACTGCGCCAGCCGCTCCACGTTTACCTCGTCCAATGCCGCCTCAATTTCGTCCAGAATGCAGAACGGCGTCGGGTTTACCTTGAGGATGGCGAAAAAGAGTGCCACACCGACAAATGCCTGCTCGCCGCCGGACAGTTGCATCAGGCTCTTGATGATCTTCCCGGGCGGTGCCGCCTTGATCTCGATCCCGCTCTCCAGGATATTGTCGGGGTCTGTCAGAGATACCTCGGCAGAGCCGCCGCCGAACAGCTCGGCAAAGGTCTTTCCGAAATTCTCATTGATAGCATCAAATGCCGTTGCAAAGGCGACCTTCATCTCGTCCTCCAGCCTGGCGATGATGCCGGTCAGCTCGGCACGGGACTTTTCCAGATCGGCAATCTGCGTGCGCATGGCTTCACAGCGCTCGTAGACCTCCTTATACTTCTCCACTGCGTCCGGGTCAAAATGCCCCAGCGCCCGCAAGCGGTTGCGGCAGTCGGTCTGAGTCGCCAGCACCTCGCGGCGATTCTCCGGCGTGACCGGCTCCCAATGCATCGCCTCCGCCATGGTCTGCGCCTCCGGCAACGTCATGTCGTAGTCCTCGTGCAGTTTGGCATCCAGCTTTTCCTTCTCGGCTCTGAGTCCGGTCAGTTTGGTATCTGCCGTCGTGAACGCGCGGAACAGCGTCTCCTTATCCTCATACTTGCGGTTGATCTGCTCCCGGAGGGCTGTCAGGCGCAATTCGTACTGCGCACTGTCCGCATCCGCACGGCTCTTGTCCGCCGACAGTGCCGCCAGCCGCTGCTCGCCGTCCGCATACAGGCGGCGGTTCTCCTCCTGCTCGCGCCGGTAGCCGGTGCGGCTCTCGGTCAGCGCGGCAATCCGCTCCTGCGCCGCAGCCGCATCCGCCTCCGCTTTACCCGCCTGCTCCGCGCAGGAGTCCGCAAAGGTCGCCTGCGTATCGGCATCCTTGCGCGCCTCGCTCAAGGCGATATACAGCCCGGTCTGTTTTTCGGTACGACTGTTCAGCGCGTCCTCGGCATCGCCGCGGTCGGCATCCGCCTGCTGCCGCACGGCACGCACCTCGCCGATGGCGGCGGTCAACGCCGCTTCCTCGGCACGCAGGCTCTCCATATCCTGCTCGTACTGCCTGCTTTCGGCAAGGATGCGGTCGCTGTCGTCACGCAGCTTATCCAGAAGTGTCCTGTTTGCGTCCTGCTTCGCCTTTGCCTGATTCAGTGCCGCCGTCTCATTCCCAAGAACGGCACGGAGCAGATCGCGCCTGTCCTGCTTGGCATCGCGTTGCTCCTCCGCCTCCCGGACAGCGTCCCGCAGGCGGATCAGCTCCTGCTCCGCCTCGCTGACCTGCCCGTCCAGCCGCTTCTGCTCCTCCGTAAGGGCACGCACCTCCGCCGCACGGCTCAGGGCACCGCCCCGCTGGGAGGTCGAACCGCCGGTAAAGGAACCGCCCACGTTGATCTGCTGTCCGTCCAGCGTGACCACGCGGACGCGGTACCGCAGCGCCTTCGCCATGGCTGTGGCATGATCGATGGTGTCGAACACCAGCGTGCGCCCCAACAGCGAGGACAGCACCGACCGGAAGCGGTCATCACAGGTCAGCAGCGCATCCGCCACGGCGACATAGCCGGGGTAACCAGCCGCCTGCGTCATCTCCGGCGTCGGACTCTGCCCGCGCATGGAGGTGAGCGGGAAGAAGGTAGCCCTGCCGGCGTTCTCGCGTTTGAGCGCGTACATCGCCGCCTTGGCGGTCGCCTCGTTCTCCACCACAATGTGCTGGAGATTGGCGCCCAGCGCCGTTTCCACCGCCGTGACATAGGCTTTTTCCACCTGGACAAGCTGTGAGAGCGGACCGTACACAGTCCCGCACGGTTCCCCGCCGAAGCCGGACAACCGCCCGGCGGCGTAACGGCTCATTACGAACCGAACCGCCCCCGTATAGCCCTCATAATGCTCCTCCATGGAGCGGAAGGTCTGGATGCGCTGGGCAACCGAATCCCGCCGCAGTTTGGCGGTATTCAGCGCCTCATGCGCCTGCCCGTACTGCTCATTGCAAGCGGTCAGGGCATTCTCCGCCGCGCGCAGGGCAGCGTCATTTTCGTTCAGCGATGCGGTATACCCGTCCACGCCCTTCTGGCGTCTGGCAACATCCGCTGCCAGCGACGCAGCCGTTTCCTCATAGCGCTCCATGTCCGAAAGAATCCCGCTCCCGCGGTCACTCCCGCTGTTTCGCGCGTTCTCCAGCACGGACAGGCGCACCCGCACATCCACCGCCTGCGCCTCACGCGCGCGGATGTCCGCCCCTGTCACATCAATGCGTTCGGAAAGCTCGTCGATGCGCCGTCTGAGCGTCTCCTGCTCCGCCGTCCCGGCGGCATACTCCGCCTCCATCTCGGTCAGTCTGCGGCGCAGGGATGCTTCCTTCTCCCGGTGATCGCGTTCCCGGGCGCGTGCGTCGTCCCGGGCGGCATACGCCGCGCGGATCGCCTCCTCCGCCGCCCCGATGCTCTCGCCCGCGTGCAGAATATGGCTCTCGCGCACCCGGTACTCGCTGTCCAGCCGGTGCAGTTCCTCGGATACAGCGGTAATCTCCCCTGTCAGCTGTCCTGCCGTTTCCCGGCTCCCCCGGTTCATCTCGGTCAGGCGCTGGTTCTGTACCTCCAGCGATTGCAGGGCATCCTGCGCCTGCGACAGGTCAAACTCCGCGTGGGAACGCGTCGTAGCCGCCGCATCGATCTCGCCCAGCAAACGTCCGGAATCATACAGCCACAGGCTGATGTCCGCCTGCCTGCGTGCCTCCAGCAGGACAATGCCCTTTTTGGCTTTTTCCGCCTCGCGCGCCAGCGGGCCGACCTGCGCCTCGACTTCGGAAAAGACATCCCGGATGCGCACCATGTTCGCCTCGGTCGTATCCAGCCGCCGCTGTGCCTCGGTCTTTCGCACGCGGTAACGCGCGATGCCGGACGCGTCCTCAAAAACGCTCCGGCGTTCCTCGCTCTTGCGGGAAATCATCTCGGCGATGCGTCCCTGCCCGATGATGGAGTAGCCGTCCCGCCCGATGCCGGTATTCAGGAACAGCTCGTAGATATCCCGGAGGCGCACCGGCTTGCGGTTGATGAGGTATTCCGACTCTCCGCTCCGGAAATAGCGCCGCGTGACGGTCACGCGGTCATAGGGGCAGTCCAGCCGGCAGAAATCCGATGTATTGTCGAAGGTCACGGACACCTCGGCATAGCCCATCGGGCGGCGGCTGTCCGCACCGCCGAAAATGACATCCTCCATCTTGCTCCCGCGCAAGGTCTTGGAGGATATCTCCCCCAGCACCCAGCGCATGGCATCCGCGATGTTTGATTTGCCGCTCCCGTTGGGACCGACGATGACGGTCACACCTCTGCCGTCCGTTCCGACGCCCGTGCCCGGCTCAAAATCCAGCTTTGTCCGGTCCGGGAAGGACTTGAAGCCCTGCAACTCTATTGATTGTAGGTACACGCGCGGTCTCCTTTTACTTTACTCCGAACAGATTCAGCGCATCACGCGCCGCCGCCTGTTCCGCCTTACGCTTGGAGCGCCCCACTCCGCGTCCGATAACGTTGGAGTTCAGCCTTGCCTCCACCTCGAAGGTCTTCATATGGTCGGGGCCCTCCTCGCGGATCAGGACGTACTCCAGCACATCCCCCTCGGTCTGCTGAATCAACTGCTGCAGGGGGGTCTTGTAGTCCCCGTCCCCGCCCCGGCTCTCCAGTTCCTGCAGATCGCGCCGCACGAAGGGCAGAAGGAACGCGGCTATGACGTCCTTGGCGTCTCCGCCGCGCCCCGCGTCCTCAAACATGGCGGCAAGCAATGCCTCAAAGGCGTCCGCCAGAATGTTTACCTTGTCCCTGCCCCCGGTTTTCTCCTCCCCGATACCCAGCAGCAGGCAGTCGCCAAGGCCGATCTGCCTCCGGCAGCTCCCGATAGGTCGTGAACAGGAACTCACTGACCACCAGCGACAGCACCGAATCGCCCAGAAACTCCAGCCGCTCGTTGCACAGAAGGTGATGGTTGCGCTGTCCCGTCTCATTGGAGTAGGAGGAGTGCGTCAGCGCCCTGCACAGCAGTGCCCGGTCGCGGAACCGGTAGCCGATGCGGCTCTCCAATGCTGCAAGACAGTCTGTATCTATCGGTAATGTACGTTCCCGTTCATGCCCCATGGCTCATCCCGTTCCTTTCCTTTTCTTTCCCGTCCGCGGCGTACCCGACGGGTCAGCCTTCCCCGCCCGTTCCGGCGCCGGCGGCAATCTCTGCCTCCAGTCCATCCAGCACGCCGGACTCGCAAAGGCGGGTCGCCTGCCGGATGGCATTGGCAAAGGCGCGCGCATCACTGGAGCCGTGCGCTTTGATGACCGGCTTGCACAGTCCCAGAATGGGGCTTCCGCCGTATTCGGCGGTATCGACCTTCTTGCGGAACCGCGCCAGCGGCTTTTTTACACCCAGCGCGGACAGCTTGGTCAGTGCGCTGGTCATGAAAATATCCTTCAGCCCGCGCAGGATGAATTTGCTCACGCCCTCATACGCTTTCAGGCAGATATTGCCCGTAAAGCCGTCCGTGACCGCGACATCACACACGTCAAACGGCAGGGCATTCGGCTCGACATTCCCGACAAACCGGATACCGGGCATCCCGGACAGCAGGCGGTACGCCTCCGTCTGCAT
>ENA-USUJ01003318-USUJ01003318.1-human-gut-metagenome-genome-assembly--contig:-NODE-3318-length-10979-cov-12.071638_pt1 | contig 10979 bp, 8 predicted proteins | sample MGYA00250061_ERZ773398 | MGnify/ENA primary metagenome ERZ773398 (study PRJEB29103, sample SAMN06111992) | human gut metagenome | biome: human gut; feature: ankylosing spondylitis patient; material...
CTGAAAGGGGAAATGATTAATGGATCTTATATATATCGTGAAGGTGAATCTTTATATCAGTTCTATTTGACGAAATATGCAGGTGTAGACCATGAAAGTGGTGAGGCGCAGTATTGGGCTAAAGATACTGACGGAGCAGAATATAAAACCAGTGACTGGTCGGCTGCTTATAACACAAACCGCCAGGCCAGCGGTGATCTTCTCCCCACTATTTATGGAGGTATCGGCACTACATTGGATTTTTACGGTTTCGATTTTTCTATCCAGTGTGCTTATCAGTTAGGTGGAAAGATATATGATAGTGGTTATCAGGCGTTGATGCATGGTGGTGGCTCACATGACCTTGGTTATAACTGGCACAAAGATATACTGAATGCCTGGACACCCGAAAACGCGAATTCTGATATACCGCGTATAGATGCAATTGACAAATATACCAATTCTAGTTCAGATCGTTGGTTAACAAGTTCTGACTATTTCGCTATCAATAACATTACATTAGGTTACACACTGCCCCAAAGATGGTTGAGAAATTTGGGTATCGGCAGCTTGCGTGTTTATGGTGCAGCCGATAATGTAGCTCTTTTCTCTGCCCGCAGAGGACTTGATCCACGTATGAGCTATACGACTGCCTCAACAGACCGCTACACTCCTATACGTACCATTTCTGGTGGCCTGAAAGTAACATTCTGATAAATGGTTGAATTTTATAAAAAAGAAAGAATATGAAAAGAATATATAAGATAACGCAAGTTGCTCTATTCGGTGCATTCATAGTCGGATGTACTGACTTGGATACTGCCCCACTAAGTTCTACTATTACAGCCGACCAAAAAGAGGATGTGGTTGCTGCTGACCCTTCTAAAATTGAAGCCAGCGTAACTGCTATTACAGCTAACTTTACACAATATGCTAAAATTTATACCGAAGATGATAACGTACATAGTGATATAGGTTATCCTACTATTATGTTAGCTACTGATTCAAGAACTACGGATTTTGTAGCTGATATAACAGGCTACAATTGGTATTCTAATTCAGCCGATTATAGCGATTGCTTAAGTACGAGTACGGCTACCATCGAATTTTGGGGTACGCTTTACAACCAAATTTATACAGCCAACGCTGTTATTGGTACTGTATGCCTGATTTTACCGATGGTGGCAGACTCCGCCGGAATTATCCCGAACTTGGCCGCAGGGTGCGCCGCAAAGATTATGATGAGGTTGTCGATTACGCGATAGACCTCGGCGTAACCAATGCTTTTATCCAGGAGGGCGATGTCGCCAAAGACAGCTTTATTCCTGATTTTGATTCTTACGAAGGAGTTTGATTATAATGAAATATACATGTCAATATGATTCACGCTGTGGCGGCTGCGATATGCTTGCCTTTGATTATGAGAAGCAGCTTGCGAAGAAAAAACAATATCTGTCCCGTCTCCTTGCACCTTACGGCAGAGTCGACGCCGTGCTTGGTATGTCAAAGCCGCTCCATTACCGTAACAAGGTGCATGCTGTTTTCACATCGGACCGCAAGGGAAATATCTCAAGCGGCATCTATGAGGCCGGAACCCATAATGTAATTCCGGTTAAAAACTGTCTCATAGAGAATGAAACTGCGCAGGCGATCATTGCGACTGTCACGGACTTAATCAAATCTTTCCGTCTCACAGTCTATGATGAAGACCGCAAAACCGGTCTGTTCCGTCATATTCTTGTCCGCACGGCGCATGTCACCGGTCAGGTTATGGTCACACTTGTGCTTTCAAGCACAATGTTTCCGTCCAAAAATAATTTCATCAAGGCTTTAAGGGAGGCGCATCCCGAAATAACCACTATAGTGATGAACATTAACAACCGCAGGACTTCAATGGTACTCGGTGACCGCGAAGATGTAATTTTTGGCAGAGGTTATATTGAGGATGAACTTTGCGGCTGCAGATTTTGCATTTCATCCAAGTCTTTTTATCAGGTCAATTCCGCCCAGACGGAGATTCTTTACAACAAAGCCATGGAATTTGCGAATCTTAAGGATGGGGACACAGTCATAGATGCTTACTGCGGTATCGGAACAATCGGCATCACCGCGGCAATGAATGCCCGCAAAGCAGGCCGCAGCTGCCGAATCACCGGCGTTGAGCTCAATGCTTCCGCGGTAAAAGACGCCATCGGCAATGCCGCTTTAAATAAACTTGACAACATCCGTTTCACCTGCGCCGACGCAGGCGATTTTATGACAGAGCTTGCCGCCCGCCGCGAACGCGCCGACGTTGTATTCATGGATCCGCCGCGTACAGGAAGCGACACCCGTTTCTTAAGCTGCCTCACCCGCCTTGCACCGAGCCGCATCGTCTATATCTCATGCGGCCCCGATACTCTTGCCCGGGATCTGAAGTACCTGACGCGCAAGGGATATGTTGTGGAACGCATGACAGGGGTAGATCTGTTCCCGATGACGAAACATGTGGAGACAATAGTTGCACTACATCGGACCGATATGTAAAACTTCTCGACTTCCGGCACTTTGAGAGGTTTTTCAGGTTTGACCAGAGTGACCGAAAAACATACAAAAAAGCAATTTCAGATGGTGTGAATGTTTCAGTCGTATTGGACTGCGGCTTCGGAAACACATCAAAGAGAAAATAACATCATCATCATTCAACTAAATAACAGAAGCGTGAAAGACCGTTCGTTTTCAAGAAAAATTGAAAGTGAGCGGTCTTTCTTTGTATCTGAAAGTCATCGTGTCAGATGGATTTCAGAATAGATGAATTCGATGTATTTGAGAAAGGCGATTTTATGGAGACGATACGGAATGTGGAGATAAATCAGTTGCATGATTTTAAGAATCATCCGTTTAAGGTGGAGGTTAATACAGAATTATGCGAGCTGATGAAGAGTATTGAGAAAGAAGGAGTGCTTGTGCCACTTCTTGTAAGGACGAATACCTATGGAGATGGGTATGAGGTAATATCCGGTCACAGGCGAAAGGAAGCTGCTGTATGGGCAGGATAGATGAAGGTTCCGGTTGTGATAAGAGAACTGGATGATGATCAGGCAGTTGTGGCAATGGTCGATTCTAACCTGCATAGGGAAAATCCCAAATATATAATAAAAAGTTTTTCAGGGCATTTCAGGCACTTTATAACCCTTTCGTCTGAAAATCACATCCTCTTTGCCGCTCTTGTCTCCACTGTTTTCAAGTGTTTCGGAAATGACTGTGGGATGAAATGTGGTCGTAAAAATACTCCCCGAACAAGAAATTTTGTTCGGGGAGTTTGCTGTCGGTCGTATGTTAACTCTGAAACGGCAAAAAGTCAAGTCCTTTCTACCGTCAATTTTTGAGCCGCAGTAGACAAAGAAAAGGCTCTGTCACATACGAAAATCATTCCTGCACAACCGAACTGCGCAAAGTATTCAAGAAGTCATAAAGCTCCGTGAGTAATGGAAGAAGGCAGCGTTTACGAAAATGTCACAATTCAACGCAGAAAAACCTCAAATACCACTTGCTTTTTTATTCTCGAGATGATATTATTAGTATGTATACCAATACTTTTATAGAGAGGTGATATATTTGCGTAGAGACAGCAGTGAAACAAAGAGGAAAATACTGACCGTGTGCGTCCGTCTCTTTCTGGAACAGGGGTATAAAAACACCTCTGTCAGTCAGATCGTGGACGAGGCAGGCGTGGCAAGGGGAAGCTATTTGAATCTGTTTCCGACCAAGGACAGAGTTTTGCTGGAATTGACCGAAACGATGTTCGGCGGACAGTTTGACGTGGCAAGAAGCATTGCAGACAGCAAGCTGCCGCCGGTTTACGCCTATGCGGTGGAAACGGCGATCCAACTGACACTGACTGAACTGAATGAGAACCTGCGGGAAATCTACATCGAAGCCTACTCCCTGCCCGAAACATCGGAGTATATCTACCTGCATACCACGGCAGAGCTGAAGCAGATCTTCGGCGCAAATTTCCCGGATTACAGCGACAGCGACTTTTACGAGATGGAAATTGGCACGGCAGGACTGATGCGCAGCTATATGGCGAGAAAATGCGATATTCATTTTCCGCTGGAACGCAAGCTCAGCCGTTTTCTGACGGCGGCGATGCGGGTGTATCGGGTGCCGGAGGCGGAGCAGGCAAAGGTGCTTGCCTTTATCCAATCACTGGATATCAAGGCAATTGCCACAGAGGTTATGTATAAGCTGTTTGCAATGCTGGAAATGAAATATGACTTTAAGCTGTCGAAAGGCAGCGAAACGGAGGAAACCACATGAAAAAACGACTGTTCGCCATTTTGCTGACGCTCTGCCTGCTCGCGCAGCTCTTCCCGCTCACGGCAAGCGCGGTTCGCCTTGATTGGCCGCATCCGTCGGCGCATTGCGTCTGCGGAGGAGGAATCAGCAATCATAAAGCCATGAACGGACATACGACCTATGAAGGGGTCTACTTCACCAAGGACGGGAAGGAAAATACCTCCGGCGATATTTCAAAAATGAACGTGATCCGATCGGAAGCAGACCTTCTGGAGATCAACCATAAAGCAGCGAACAACAAGGGAAAAACGTTCTACTATTACCTTGCCAATGATGTCACCCTCACGAAACGAATCCATGTTTGGGAGGGCTGCACGTTTGTGATTTGTTTGCATGGCCATACCCTTACCTGCAATGTACCAGATGCACAAAGCGCCTTCTTTGTGATGAATAACGCGCGTCTGGTATTTACGGATTGCCAGCTCTCCGGCGACCGCGGCCTCATCACCGGCGACAGCTGCGCCGCTGTTTCTGTTGACGGAACTGCCACCTTTGAGCTTTACGGCGTGAGCATCTGCATGACCAGCTCGGAAACGGACGGCATCCGCGATGTTTACAACGACCCGGTTTGCGGCGTTTATAACTGCGGTACGTTCAATATGTACGGCGGCTGCTACTATCAAAAAAGCGCCGACTATCCCACGGATCGCCCGGTCATCAGCAACATCCGCAACACCAAGTACGGCCCCGGTGTAATTAACAGAGGAACCTTCAACATGTATGACGGCATCATCTCCGGCAATGAGCGGAACGGCGTGATGTCCACCATCACCCGTTCAGATGATACCATCAATCTCTACGGCGGCACCATCACCGGCAATACCGGCGCGGGTATTTCGGCCACCCACTGGCCCATGCCCGCCATCGCGACAAGCGACTATTATACCAATGTCAACCTCTACGGCGGTACGATCTCGGAAAATACCGGTGCGGGCATCGACGCGGCCTACGGCAGAGTGACGATGGCGCAGCAGAGCAGCGCCATTCCCGCCGAGATCAAGAACAACAAGGGCGGCGCGATCTCACTGACGCGGGACGGCTCGACCGCCAACCTCGGCACAGGACTGATTACCGGCAACTCCGGCGGCAAGGGCGCGGTCGCGCTGAGTGCAGGCTCCCTGACCCTTACCGGCGACGTGAAGATCACCGGAAACACCGGCGCAAATCTCTATCTTGCCAGCGGAAAAACCGCCACGCTCGACAAGCTCGGCAGCGGTGCGCAGATCGGCGTTACTACGGAGGACACGGCAGTTCCTGTGGTGTTCGCCGCAGCCAACGGCACGGATTACGCCAGCCGCTTTACCCCGGACAGCGCGGGCTACAGCATCGGCTATAACGCCGCGCAGCAGCTCCAGCTGCAAACCATGACCTATCCCGTGACCTACGCCCCCGGCGCAAACGGCACGGGCTACAGCAAGACGGTGAACAAGGAGTACAACAACGCGTTGGAGCTGCACGGTGCGCTCTTTACCCGCCTTGGCTACACGCAGGTCGGCTGGTCGAAGCACGACGGCGGCGAGAGGGACTATTCCCTGAACGCGATTTATGAGCAAAACGAGGCGCTTACGCTCTACCCCGTCTGGGAGGAGCGCAACGACTATACAGTCCATATCGTCAACCGCGACGGCTCGACGGTCACGGAATTGAAGAACGTCAAATGGACGGATGAAATTTGGAAGCTCCTGACGCCGACACCGACAAGAGAAAATGGTGAGCTCCTGAAAAGACTGCTGCTCGGCACAAGCATAGTTTACGGCGGAGATACCTACGGCAAATTTGCCACGGGCGGCGAGGACAGCCTTACCTTCATTGCTGTTTGGGATGATGCCTTTGCGAGCCGCAGCACCATTTCTGTAGGCGATTCCCAGTGGACCGGCTATCGTGCGGATGCTTCGGAGCGATTCTTCCGCGATGACCAGACGGTGACGCTCACGGTGTCGCATCCGGAAGAACTGTTGTATTTCCAGTACGCGGTCAGCGACCAGCTTTTTGAAAATGGCAGTGTTGCGGCAAGAAAGCTGAGCTTTGTGGATTATACAGGGACGTTCAGCACCGCCTCGCTGAATCTGGAGGAGGGGAAGCCCTATGTGATCTATGGCTTCCTATTCACTGAGTTCAAAAGTGAAATTGTGATCAATACGGATAAGATCATCATCGACAAGACCGCCCCGACGATCACCGGCGCGAAGAATGGCGACGTTTTCTGCGGCGAGGGCGACAAGACCCTCACCGTGACCGATCGGTATCTGGACACCGTGACGGTCAATGGCGCGCCCGTGACCCCCAACGAGCAGGGTCAGATCACCCTCACCGACGCGAGAACCCCGCAGACCGTCGTCGCCACGGACAAGGCGGGCAATTCCACGACGCTCACCGTGACCGTCCATTCGTCCCATTCCTACAAATGGCAGACAGGAAACGGCCAGTATTGGGGCGAATGCGAATTCTGCGGCGACAAGGTCGAAAAGACGAATGTTCCATCCCTGACCATCACCGCGCCGGATGCCGTCTGCCGCACGCAGGATTTCGAGTTCTCCTTCCCTCTGCCGGAGGGCTGCACGGATCCCGCCTACAGCTATGCGTTCACCTTCTCGGGTGACGGCGAACCCATCACCCCGGTCGACGGACTCTGCGCGGGAACGATCCCGGCCAATTCCTACATGGCAGAGGAAAACAGCTTCCGCTTTATCGCCTCTGTCACGACGGCGGAGGGCTACCGCTTCAGCGTTTCCAAGGATATCACCATCCGCGAGCACTCCGGCGGCACGGCGACCTGCACGGAGCAAGCCGTGTGCGACCACTGCGGTCAGCCCTACGGCGCGCTGAAGGCGCATAGCTTCACGGCGGAAACCGTGGGGGAAGACTATCTGAAATCCGCTGCTACCTGCACGGCGAAAGCGGTGTATTACAAATCCTGCGCCGTCTGCGGAGCCAGCTCCAAGGGAACCGCCGACGAAGCGACCTTTGTGTCCGGCAACGTGCTCGGCCATGACTGGGGCGCGTGGACACCCGACGGCGACGGCACGCACAAGCGCGTCTGCGCCCGTGATGCCGGCCATGTCGAAACGGCCGACTGCACCTACGGCGACTGGAACACGAACCAAGACAGTCACTGGAAAACCTGCACCGTCTGCGGCGGAGAGACTGAGCGGCTCGACCACGCCGATCCGGACTGCGACCACCTCTGCGACACCTGCTGCATCAAAATGACCGAGCACGACTTCACGGGAGAGCTCCCGATCACGGCGCTTCTGTACAAGGAGGCAAACTGCATTTCTCCCGCGCTCTACTACAAGTCCTGCAAGATCTGCATGCTGTCATCCAAGGGCACGGACAGCGAGGCGACCTTTGCAAGCGGGGACAAGAATCCGAACCGGCACGCCGAATATCCGGGCGACTGGCAGCATGACGCCGACAGCCACTGGAGATTCTACACCTGCTGCCATCTGGAGGTCGATCGCGGCGCGCATCAGGGCGGCACGGCGACCTGCACCGAAAAGGCAATTTGTGAGGGCTGCGGCACAGCCTACGGCGAATTGAAGCCACATACCTTCACGGCAGAAACCGCCGAGGAGCAGTATCTGAAATCCGCTGCGACCTGCACGGAAAAGGCGGTCTACTACAAGTCCTGCGCAGTCTGCGGTCTGAGCTCCGAGGGCACGGCGGATGAGGCGACCTTCTTCTCCGGCAATGCGCTGGACCACAACTGGGGCGCTTGGATATCCAACGAAGACGGCACCCATACCCGCACCTGCACCGTTGACGGATGCTCTGCAGGCACGCAAACGAAGAATTGCATCGATGCAAACAAAGACCATAAATGTGATATCTGCGATTATATAATCAGCGAGTGTGCAGACGATAACAAAGACCACAAGTGTGATTATTGCGGCAAGAAGCTGACTGAGCACACCGGCGGGAAAGCGACCTGTAAGGACAAGGCAAAGTGCGAAGTCTGCGGTGCGGAATACGGTGAGCTTGATCCGAAGAACCACACCAACTTAAAGTACTTCCCGGCAAAGGCGGCGACCAAGACCACCGAGGGCAATATCGAATACTGGTATTGCTCCGGTTGCAAGAAGTATTACAAGGACACTGCGGCAACACAGGAAATCAAGCAGGCCGATATCGTAACGGCAAAGCTGCCCGGCGGCACCGTCAAGCCCGGCGCCGACAAGTCTCCGCAGACAGGAGATAACTCCAATCTTTTGTTGTGGATTGCTCTGCTGTTTATCAGCGGCGGTGCGGTAACGGCAACAACCGTTTACGGCAGAAAGAAAAAGCGTAGCGTAAGATAAAATTAAACATAGCGTCTGATTGACACAAACACATCCCTCCTGTCGGGCAGAACATCTTCGACAGGAGGGTTTTCTATGTTAAAAAAGTTCTTCATCGACAGTAGCCAAACAAATATTATTTCCGAAAAACACTTCGCGTATTCAAAACCTTGACAAAATTTTCTCGGTATGTTATCTTGACTTTTGCAGTTGAATTCAAATAAAAGAGCTCGCAAGCCTAGTGTTTATGCTAGGTTACGAGCTTTCTTTTCCGTCAGATTTTCATGGTTATATTTTACTTTTTTGTATCTGCTAAAACATTTTTTATTTCTCCAAGACTACGGATTCGTTTGCTGAAATCAATTCCCATTGCTTTACCGATATCTTTTAAAACTTCATCATAGTAATCAAAAAGATAGTAGTTCTGCTGAACTAGACTGCATTCGGATTTTGATAGAGACTCTAATAGACGTCCTAGGCTATATTTTCCATTAGTTTTTAATTCAAGGATTCTTGCCATGGTAAGCGCAATAAAACAAGTGAGAAAGTGCGCTTCGATGTGCTCTCTTGTCCAAACATAAACAGGTCTTGCTTCTAATTCACTTTTAGTGACTTTAAATGATTCTTCTATTTTCCACAATCCACGATACATATCTATTATCTTGTCGTCGGATTCATCCATTTCACTTGTAAGAAGTACGTAGTATCCATCAAGTTTTTCTTCTTCTTGAATTAAGGCTTCGTCAATTTCGAGAACAGAAGATGCAGTTAGGATTTCACCGGTATCCTTGTCAAAATCTAATTTTTTGACATATTTAGCTGCCCCGTAAGATGTAAGCTCTTGTATAACTGCCAGGATGAAGCGCTAGGTCATGTGCTTTCGCAAGAGCAGCTTCACGCTCGGCTTTTGCTCTTTTGGCATATTGTTCACTCCAGAATACGACCTGCTTTTCATCAACAGTTTTCTTTAACTTCTTTCCAGTATTAGATGTCACCTGAATTGTTCTGGGATAACGTCTTGATTTGCGTTTGTATTCTTCACCAAGCCAAGGAACAGGTGATAGTGTGAAAAATAAGATTTTTCACACGCAAGATTTGTGCTTCGCACAAACTTGAGATGCGCAAAAAGCTGCGCTGGAAAGGAGTTATTATGAGCAATGATAAAAAATCTTTATATGAGCAGATGAGCGGTACTTACACAGAGATAGATGGGATATTTTATCCGAATATAACACTTGGAGACGAGATAGCAGAGCAGAATGATTTCTGTGGTAAGTATGGAGATATGTGGAAGAAGCATATGCATGACAATCGAAATGCAGGTTACAGGCATTACCTGTTTACAGGGAAGCTGAATGAAAAGGCGAAGGAGATAAATGAGCAGGCATATGAAATGATGGATGTGATTATGAATCAGTATATGAATAATCACAAGCCAGACAATCCAGAGTCAACGATAGAGATGTGGAAACTAAGAGAACAGGCAAAGATGCAGGCAGAGGAGGTTATATTGCATGACATTATTTTCAGATAAAAAGATAAATAACAACACAATCGGTAGAAGAGCCAAAGAAAGAGAGGATTTTAATATGACAGAGAAGATTAGAGAGTATAAGATGAATGGAAGTCTGATTATAGGCGTAGATGCAGGATATGGTAATTATAAAACAGCAAGAAGGGTATTTCCGACAGCTGTAAGTGTGAGTGATAAAGCTCCGGTATTTGCAAATGACTATATTGAGTTGAATGGCAGATATTATATTATCGGGGAAGGACACAAAGGATTTGTCGCAGATAAAGTGACGGATGATGACAACTATGTTCTTACGATGGCGGCAGTTGTGAAAGAACTTGAGGCAAGAGGTTATACTGATAAGAAAAATGCAGTCCGTATTCATCTTGCCGTAGGACTCCCGCTGAAATGAGTGCAGGCACAGAGAGATACTTTCAGAGATTATATGATGAAAGAGCGGTTTGTAAAGGTTATCTATAAGGATAAAATCTATGAACTGGAGTTTACAGGCTGTACAGTAATGCCGCAGTGTTATTCGGCGGTAGCTGTAAATCTTAGGGATTTCAAGAGGATAAATCTTCTTGTGGATATTGGAAATGGTACGATGAACCTGATGTATCTGAACAATGGCAGGGCAATGGAAAGCAAGTCATGGACAGAGAAACTGGGAGTGTATCAGTGTGAGAAAGCCATTCTTAATAAGGTTCGTGATAATACAGGAACAGAGCTGATGCACGAGGTAATTGAGAACTTCCTTCGTACAGGTGTGACAGATATTTCAGAACCTTATGCCAGCCTTATGAAAGAAACTGCAAGAGAATATGCGAGCCAGATTTTTCAGAAATTGCATGATTATGAGTATAATGAAC
>ENA-USUJ01003325-USUJ01003325.1-human-gut-metagenome-genome-assembly--contig:-NODE-3325-length-10965-cov-13.809699_pt1 | contig 10965 bp, 9 predicted proteins | sample MGYA00250061_ERZ773398 | MGnify/ENA primary metagenome ERZ773398 (study PRJEB29103, sample SAMN06111992) | human gut metagenome | biome: human gut; feature: ankylosing spondylitis patient; material...
ACAAATCGGACATTTTATCCAATATTTTTTAAGCATTATATTTCACTCGTCCTTTTTACACAAAAAAATGCAGGTCAATCCTCAACATGAGCATTGACCTGCATTTATAATGCACAGAGCAGTACAACAAAACTAAGGCATAGCTTGCACTATGTCTATACTATATCTATACGTCGTTAGTTTTTTGTATAGCATCCGCAAAATAAGCATGACAAAAAAGCCCATGTTGAAAATGGGAAAATCCTTTTTTTCAATGCTTATCTAATACGCATGCTATGCAACATAAACGCCGCCTCCTTTTACATAAATTTTATTTTATCAGAAAATCAGTCTACTGTCAATACACAACAGGAAGTATTTAACCTAATGATATGAATTGTGTGGACATATCCAAAAAGAAAGGTGAACTGTAAAATGTAACAGGGTGAATGAAAATGGCAAAAAGACCCGTACCATTGTACGACTTTAAGGCTTTCGGGGCAGCTATAAAAGCCGCGAGAAATGAATACGGCGAGAGCCGCAAAAAGGTAAGCGACGAGTTATATATTTCCCCGCGCTACCTTGCGAATATCGAGAACAAGGGACAACAGCCGAGTTTACAGGTATTCTATGACCTTGTAACCCGGTATCATATTTCGGTAGATCAATTTTTCTTCCCGAACAGCAATGCGGAGAAATCCACCGGGCGGCGGCAGCTTGACGCGCTGCTGGACGGTATGAGCGATAAAGGCATACGGATTGTAACCGCAACAGCAAGGGAGATAACGGAAGTCGAAAAAGCAGAGGATTAACCTCACAATATGAGAAATCGGGAGATTGCAGCGCATGGCGGCTGCAATCTTTTTTTGCGTCCAAAATCAAAGGAACGCGCAACAAATACCGCCTTTCGGTGGGGGTATGGAGTAGATAGCAAGCACAGCAAACGAGTACCCGTTTGCGGAAAATGCTTGTTGGGATAATCCCAAACCCTTATACCGAAAGGCGGTGCGGAAATGGAAAACCGAAAGAGAAATATACAGATGAAGTTTTACGTTACGGAAGAAGAAAAGCGGCTGATCGACGAGAAGATGAAGCAGCTTCCCATAAAGCAGTATGGGGCATACTTCCGTAAAATGGCGATAGACGGGTATATTCTTGTCGTTGACCGAAGCGACACAAAAGCATATATCCGGGAACTGCAAGCGGTGAGCCGGAACATCAACCAAATTGCAAAACGCGCCAATGCGACGGGGACGGTTTACAGGCAGGATATAGAGGACATTAAAAAGGCGGTGGACGAGATATGGCGGTTACAAAGACGCACCCTATTAAATCAACCTTAAAGGCTGCGATAGACTATATCTTAAATCCCGAAAAGACAGACGGGAAGCTGCTTGCGTCCTCTTTCGGCTGCGGGCTGGAAACCGCCGATATTGAGTTTGCATGGACGCGGGAAGCTGCCGGAGATCGCGGCACACATTTAGGGCGGCACTTGATACAATCCTTTGCGGTGGGAGAAACCACACCGGAAGAAGCGCACAAAATCGGCATGGAACTTGCCGGGGCGGTATTAGGCGGCAAGTATGAGTTTGTTTTGACAACTCACGTCGATAAAGACCATCTGCATAATCACTTGATTTTTAACTCGGTCAGCTTCGTTGACTACAAAAAGTACCATTCCAACAAACAAAGCTATTACCATATCCGGCGCACCAGCGACAGGATATGTAAAGAGCATGGGCTATCCGTCGTCGTGCCGGGACAGGACAGAGGGAAAAGCTATGCGGAATATACCGCCGAAAAGCAAGGTACAAGCTATAAAGCCAAGCTGAAAACGGCGATAGATAACCTCATTCCCCGAGTGAAAGATTTTGACGAACTGCTGCGCCGCTTGCAGGAAATGGGGTATGAAATCAAACAGGGCAAATACATTTCCTTTCGCGCTGCCGGACAGGAACGGTTTACCCGCACAAAGACGCTCGGCGCGGCCTATACGGAAGAAGCGATAAAGGAGCGTATCAAGGGCGTGTATGTTGCCAAAACAAAAACGCTGCGGGAAGATAAAAAAATCCGGCTTGTCGTTGATCTTGAAAACAGTATCAAAGCCCAACAGTCGGCGGGCTATGAACGGTGGGCGAAAATCCATAATCTGAAACAGGCTGCTAAAAGCATGAACTTCCTAACCGAAAACAAGATTGAGTATTATAGCGAACTTGAAAGCAAGATAGCCGATATTATGACCGCTCATGACGCGGCGGCAAAGGCGGTTAAGGAAGTGGAACAGCGTATGTCTGATTTGTCGCTGCTTATCAAGCACACCACCACATACCGACAGTTAAAACCGATTTACGATGAATACCGAAAATCGCCGGACAAGGAAAAGTATCTGCGGGGACATGAAAGCGAAATTATCCTGTTTGAAGCTGCGGCAAGGGCATTAAAGGAAATGCAGATAAAGAAGCTGCCCGATCTCGCCGCGCTGCGCAAGGAGTATAGAAGCTTAAACGACAGGAAAACCAAATTGTATGAAGATTATCGGCAAGCCAAGAAGCAAATGCAGGAATACGGCGTTGTCAAAAAGAACGTCGATAGTATTCTTTACCCGTCCCAAAGCAGGGCGCGGGAGCAGGAGCGATAAGGCGCAAAACATGGGGTGGCAAGTGGAATGTTAAGGGCTGAAAACGCCTGTGTTTCTGCGGCTTCCAGCGCATGAAAACGACATAGACGATAAAGTATATTCAAACCCGCAAAAACGGCTTTCTAATTGTCCACGCAAGGACAAAAAAAGAACAGGGGCGCGGTGCCGGAAATCGGCAACCGCGCCCCTGTTCTCTATGGGCTATTCCTCGTCGGTCAAGATAAACTCCCTTTCGGAAAACTCGCTGTCCGTCATGGCTTGCAGCTTGTTCACCGCTGCGGCGGCAAGCTGGCGCATATCCTCGTCCATGTAGGGCATGGCGGCAAGGATATTTTCAAGCGTTGTTTCCCGGCTGTCCTCGGCGTAGATCGCAACAATGTTTTCTTCCTCAATGGTAAAGCGGGTATTCATGCTATCAAACCTCCAAATCCTTTTTATGCTCTTTCTGTTTATCTTTCGGCTGCTGCGCCGCCTGTTTCTTGTATTCGTCCAGCTTCTTCAAAATGGACGGTTTTTTCTGCGGCTGTTCCCGTTTCTCGGCTTTTACCGCTTTTGCAAGGTCGGTAACGGAAATCGCTTCCCCCGCCTTTGCCCGCTGCTCAAAATCCGCGACGGTGGGCGTTTGCGGCGTATTATTGATAAGCCCGTCAAAATTGTTGTCGTTCTGCTCTATGGTGTCCTCGACGTGCTTTAAGGGATTATCCCGCTGCGGCTGCTCGGCGGCTATGGCATAAGCCTGTGTGCCATTCCCCATAATGAGATACTTCCCGTCCTCCGACGCATGGTGAAAACCAAATCCCGCCGCTTCGATCTGTTCACGGCTCATATCGGTAATATGAAAATTGCCCCTCGGCGTTCTAACGGTTTCACCCGTCAAAAGGCTGTCGGGGGTCGCTTCCGGCTGCTGCTTTTCAAGCTGCCCGTCCTTGTAGGAATATCCTTGCGCCGCGATTGCTTCAAGGGTCTTGCCCGTAACGTCGCCATAAATCCGCTTGTCTGCGTCAACCAGCATTTGCAAAGTGTCTTGTACGGTGTCGGACAAGGCTTGCTGCTGTTCGGGCGGCAGCTTGTCAAATACGGGGGTCTGCTGCTCCTGCAAAAACTCCGGCACTTGCTGAAAACCGATACTGTCTACATAGTGGGCGGTGTCCTCGTCGTTCTGATGAAGCACAACAATGTCGGAAACGGAAAGGCTATGCCCCTTAAAGTCGGCGGGGTGGTCGATATTAAACCTTTCCCAAATGTCGCCCAGCGTCATATCCTTTGTAAGCGGTGCAGTATAGACGAGTTCATAATTTACCCGGTCAATGGTAAGTCCAGCCGCTTGCAGACGGTCATAAGGCTCAAAGCGCAAGTCCCTTGTTTCGTCCCCGCGCTTTAACTGATAAATGGAAAAGGTATCGCCCTGCTCCTGCTCGGCTTGCCGCTGCTGCTGCAACTCGGTAAAATGCCCCTCAATCTCGGTAATGAGTTCCTTTGCGGTGGTCTGTATTGTTTCAAGGGACGCTTTTAACTCGGTCATTTCCTTGCCGCTGCTCCAACCAGCCACATAGCCGAAAGAGTAATCGGAAGTATCAAGGCCGAAATGCTGGCAAACCGTATAAGCGACGCTTTCCGCTTCTACCTCGCAGGTATGGCGGTCAACGCGGTTTTGCTGCTCCGGCGGGGCGTTTAAGTCTACGTCGTGCAGCTTCGCATGGGCGATTTCGTGAATGGCGGTCTTTACCGCCTGTAATTCACTCACGCCCTCTTTGATTGCAATACGCTTGTCGGTCAAACTGAAATACCCATTTGCGCCGTTTGTGATCTGCTCAAATGCAATCGGGACGGGGGACGCTTTTTCAAGGGCGGCGAAAAAATCCTCGTACTGCTCCACATCGGCAAGCAGCGGTTTAACGGAAAGGTCGGGAAACTCCTTGCCCTCGGTCTGCGAAATATCAAAGACGGTTATAACCTTAAAGGCGGGGACGGTGATTTCCTTTTCTTCCTTTACCACTTTTCCCTCGCGGTCAAGCATGGGCTTTCTCGTTTCGGGGTCGATTTTATCAACCAGCTTTTTCACCTTGTAGGGCGCGGGGGCAAAGATTTTAATGCCTTTCTCGCCTTTCTTTACATGGCGGTCAAACTCCTTTTCCCATTGACGGAAGCCCATTACCAAATTGCCGCCCTGCATAGCAATTAGGATAGTGTTATTCAAACTATAATCATGGAACTTTGACATAGCGGTTAGAAACTCTTTGTAGCGGTCGCTGTCAAAAATCGCCTGTACGCCCTGTTCCAAACGCGCGGTGATCTCCTTTACCTTTTCGGCGGGCTTTTCGGAAGTAAGGATAATGGGGACGACGGGGCGGGGCTGCTGCGGCTCTGCGGCCTGTGCGTCTGCTTGCTGCGTTTCGGCTGCGTCCATATAGGCTTTGTCCTGTTCGCCGCGCTCCGGCTGCGGGTAACTCATAATGCGGTATTCTTCCGGCACTTCGCGCCCCTCAAACTGCCGTTCCCACTCGTCGCCGCTTTCCACGATATAGCCGTACTCGGTAAACGCGCCTTTTTCCTGCGCGGCAGCGTTCCTGCCAAAAGTAGAAAGGTCAATGCCGCCTTTCCATTCTTCGGGCATTTGTACCATGCCGGATTGATTTAAGTAATAGTCGCCCAAATCGTGGTAGTTATGTACTTCGGGGATATGGACGTAAAAATCCACGTTGTAGGTGAAGTCAATTACCTGTCCAATATTTGCAAGCCCGTTTTTCTGCTGCAAAGCTGCGTTCAGCTTGCCAACCTCGGCGGGGTCAAGCTGTTCGAGCCGCGCCGCAAGAAAATTGAGTTCGTCCACGTCGGCGGCGCATACCATTTCATAAGGCAAGGCAATATGTTTCTCCGGGTCGTCGGAATAGCCGCGAATGGAAAAATCCTGCGGGTTGTCGGCGGTAATGCCGACGTTCCGCATAGCTTCGTGCAACTGCTCCTTTGTGGCGGGCATATCCAACCAATAGCCGCCGGGGTCGCCCGCGTCAAAGCGGCTGCGGTTGCCTATCATAATAGAAAACTGTTCGCTCATGTGTTCACGCTCCTTTTCCTGCCCGGTATTTTCGGGGATAGCTGCCGCCTGTTGCTGCTGCGGGGGTTCTTCGCCCTCTATGGTGTAGTCCGGCATGAGCATACCGTTTACTTTGAAATAGTCGGCGTACTCCTGCGGGATAGGCGGGGAGATTTCCGTAAACAAGCGGTCATACGCTTTGATACGCCCATTCAGATACTTTTCCATAGCTGCCTTGTCGGTGAAAACCTTTCTATCTTGTCCGGCAATCTTCGCTTGCCCGTTCCTGTTCGGGCTGTTGGTATAAACGCCCCATGTGAGAGAATAGGAGTAAGGGACGCTTTGCTGCTTCTCCCTGTCGTAACGGGTGTTTTCGTAAATGTGGTAATTCATCTGATATACCCGGTTGCTGCGAATATGGCGGTTATGCTCGGTGGTCTGCCACTCGTTAGCGGTGTGCTGGACGTGCGGCGTTCTCACATATTCAAGTGTTTTATCCAGCAAAAGCGTTCTTCCCGCCTGTTCTTCCCATGCGGCGGCGCGTTCTTTAAGGTCGTCAAAAATCGCCTGTTCTGCCGCCGCGCTTTCGCTGCGCATGGAAAGTAGCTGCGCAATCGGCAAGGAAGCATAAGGGGCAATCTCCCTGTCCTTTGCTTCAAAATATATCCGGCGTTCTATCCGCATGGTTTCGGCGGCTTCTAATTTGTCATGGTCGTATGAGGAATACGGCATATTCTTTCATCACGTCCTTTCTCGGTCATATAAGGGTTTGGGACTATCCCAACAAGCAAAATGCCCGCGCTCTCTATGGGAAGCGCGGGCATTTCTCGCAAACGGGTACTCGTTTGCTGTGCTTGCTATGTAGTTGTTTTTATCCGTAAACGCCTGTTTCTCTCGCTTTGGGCTTTCTGTCTGCGGCGTATCTTTGCCGCGCAATCGGGGCAGTATTTCGCCCGGTTGCTGCCCGCCGCAAACGTGCTGCCGCATACCGCGCAACGCTTCAAATCGGTTTCCCCGCTGCGGGTGATCTGTTCGCAAAGCTGCCTGTCGGCGGGTAATACCGCTTCGCGGAAATAGCGGCATAGCAGCGAATAGCTGATACTCTGCACACAAACGCAAGTTTCCCCGTCGTCCAGCAGCAGACAATTCCCGCAATCGTTGTTTGCACAAGCGGCGCGGGTCATTTTCTTTACGGCGCGGTATTGCTTTTCATCAAGCCTTATCATTTTCGGTTCTGCTCGACGCGGAAGTTTACATACTTGCCGCCTGTGTCGGCAAGCAGCACAACTCCGTCAAAGGTCTTTCCCGTCTTGGTCGAGTACATACCTTTGATTTTTACCTTTCCGTCTTTCAAAAGGGCGGCGGCAATCGCCTTTGTGAAAGCCTTTTTGCGCTGCTCAAAAAAGCGGTCATTCTTCCACATCACAAAGCTGCAAGCCCTGTCGGAGCAGTAAAAGTTTTTCTTGCCCTCGTAAACCGCCGCGCCGCAACGGGGGCAAGTGCCGATTGCTTCCCGCTGCGGGGTAAACAGCTTCGCTTTATCCTCGGAAATCGCGGAATAGGTCTTGACAAGCCCCGCTGTCATTTCCTCAATCCCGCGCATGAAGTCGGCGGGGCTGTCGCTGCCCTTTGCAATCCCGGTAAGGCGCGTTTCCCATTCTGCCGTAAGCTGCGGGGACGTAAGGCTGTCGGGCAGAATAGCGACAAGGTTATACCCGTCCTTTGTGGGGATTAGCTTTTTGCCCTTGCGCTCGGCAAAGCCCGCGCTAATGAGTTTTTCAATGATACCCGCCCGCGTCGCGGTGGTGCCTAACCCTTTGCGCTCCGCGTCCTCCGGCGTGTCCTCCTTTCCCGCACTCTCCATAGCCGAAAGTAACGTATCTTCGGTAAATGCCTTTGGGGGCTGCGTGTAACGTTCGGAGATCTCCGCTGCCGGATTGTCAAAGGTCTGCCCCTCGGCAAGCGGGGGTAAAACCGCTTCCGGCTCTGCGTCCTCGTCCTGTTCCCCGGACGCGGCGCGGGATAGTCTTTCAATCTCGCGCCAACCCTCGCAAAGCGTCGTCCTGCCCTTTGCGGTAAAGGTATAGCCGCCGCAAGTGAAAACCGCCGTAACCGCTTCATACTCATAGGGCGCGGCAACGGCGCAAAGCAGTTTTGCGCACACAAGGGTCATTAGCTTTTTCTCACTTTCGGCAAGGGAAGAAAAGCCCGTTTTCACAAACTCCGCTGTCGGCAAAATGGCGTGATGGTCGGTTACTTTGCTGTTGTCGCAAATCCTCGCAAGGTCGGCTTGCAGCTTCACGCCCTGCATAAAGGGGAGAGCAGCGCAAAGGCCGGTGATAAGTTCCTTTGTGCTGCCCTCCATATCGGAAGTGATATATTTGCTGTCGGTGCGGGGATAGGTCAAAAGCCGTTTTTCATAAAGGGCTTGCGCATAGTCAAGGGTCTGTTTCGCCGTAAACCCATACAAACGGTTTGCTTCCCGCTGCAAGGCGGTGAGGTCAAACAGTTTCGGCGGGGCTGCGGTCTTTTTCTCTTTTTTAAGGGAAGTACAAACGGCCTGCGATTTCTCGCAAGCCGCTTTCATCTGCCGCGCCGCCGCTTCGTCGTCCTGCCTTTCGGAAAGGGCGGCAACGCCGCCAACGTCCAGCCGGACGACATGATATTTCTCTTTCTTAAAGCTGCTGATTGCATAGTCGCGGTTTACCAGCATAGCAAGGGTGGGCGTTTGCACTCTGCCGACATTCAATGTTTTATGGTAGAGGATAGAGAAAAGGCGGGTCGCGTTAATGCCAATGAGCCAATCGGCCTTTGCTCTGCAAAGCGCGGATTGATAGAGGTTGTCATAGCCGCGCCCGTCTTTGAGATTTGAAAAGCCCTCGCGGATTGCACTTGCTTCCATGCTGCTAATCCAAAGGCGGGAAAAGGGCTTTTTGCAATTCGCCTGTTCATAGACAAAGCGGAAAATGAGTTCCCCCTCGCGCCCGCTGTCGCAAGCATTGATAATCTCGGTAACGTCGCTGCGGTGCATAAGGTCTTTGAGAATGGAAAACTGCTGCTCCTTGCCGCTGGCAACAATAAACTGCCACTCCTGCGGGACAATGGGAAGATCGTCGTACTTCCATTTACGGAATTGTTCATTGTAGGTCGCCGCGTCTGCAAGGCTAATCAAATGCCCGATACACCACGACACAAGGTAGCCGCCGCCCTCAAAATATCCGCTGCGCTTTTCATTCGCGCCCATAACGGCGGCAATCGCCGCCCCGACGCTCGGTTTTTCTGCAATTACAAGTTTCATAGATTATCGTCCTCCTGCTCGGTCTGTTCGGTTTCGACTACTTCCGTTTCCTCGTCGTCCTCGTCAAAATCAAGGTCGTCAAGGCTGCTGCTGCCTTTCGCCGCGTCCTTTTTGGGCTTCAAAATCTTAAAGTAGTAGAACGCGCCGCCGCCCGCTGCGGCAACAAGCAGCACGACAAGCAGAATACCCATGCCGCCGCCTTTTTCTTCTTCCGGCGGCTGCTCGGTTTCTTCCGGCTCCGGCTCGGCTTCCTTGCCCGCGCACTCGCTCATGTTGACGCTGCAAACGGGACAATCGGTGTTGACGCTTCCGGCAACGCATTTTTCAGTACAGCTACAAACGGGGGCTTCGGTCTGCCCGTCCTCCATAAGGGCGGTTAAATCCGCTTCGTCCACTTGGTTAAGGAAATGGACGGTATTTTCCCCGTCCTCGGCGCGGTCAATGATGATGTAAAAATAGTTTCCGTTTTTCGTAACGACGGTAATAAACTGCTTATCGCCGGACGCTTCGCCCGTTATGTCGTCCACAAGGCTCATGTTGCCCTCCGGCGTTAAGGGCTGCGGCTCATAGCCGCCCGTCGTTTCTTCCGGCTCGGTTTCGGTTACGGGGGTAGGCGGCTCGTCGCTCACATCACCGCCGCCCGCAAAAGCGGTAACAGAAAAGCCGCCCATGAGTACAAGGGCGGCAAGCAAAGCGGTAACGCTGCGGAACAGTTTTTTATGCTTCATCTTCGGTTTCCTCCTGTTCGTCGGTGTAGTCTGCGTCCGGCTGTGGCAAGGCAATTTCGCCGCTGGCGTAAGCGGAGAGGAACGCGGCAAGCTGCGCCCCGTCAAGGTGTACCGGCCTACCGCCCGCAGGATATGGAAGAGCTCGCACAGATCTGCGATCATATTATTTTCAATTCAGAAAAGCAGCTCCGAACGTACCTCCCCGTACTTAAGGCTTCCGGAACCGCAAAAGCCGGACTTCGCATCAACCCGGAATGCTCCACGCAGGAAGGCCATGCGATTTATGATCCCTGTGCGCCCGGCTCCCGCATGGGCATCCGCGCCTGCGATTTTACAGACGAACTGGCCGATCTTGTGGACGGTCTTCATTTTCATACCCTCTGTGAACAGAATTCGGATGATCTGGAAACCACACTGCGCGCCGTGGAAGAAAAATTCGGCAAGTGGCTTTTTAAAATGAACTGGCTTAACATGGGAGGCGGACATCATATCACCCGTGAGGATTACGATATCGAACGCCTGATTTCCTGTATCAACCATATGAAAGAAACGTATGGTCTTCAGATTTACCTGGAGCCCGGGGAAGCAGTTGCCTTAAACGCAGGCTACAATGTCACGGAAGTTCTCGATATTGTTGAAAATAACGGAAAAATTTTAATTCTTGACACTTCCGCTGCCTGCCATATGCCGGATGTGCTTGAGATGCCGTACCGCCCTCCGCTCAAAGGCAGCGGACTGCCCGGAGAAAAGCCTTATACCTACCGCCTTTCCTGCAATACCTGCCTGGCGGGCGACGTAATCGGCGAATATTCCTTCGATTCCCAAATCCGGATCGGTGACAGACTGTATTTTGAAGATATGGCGATTTATTCGATGGTAAAAACCAATACCTTTAACGGAATCCCACTCCCTTCCATCGCGGTGATGGACAAAGCTGGAAACTGCCGAATGATAAAGGAGTTTGGATATGAAGATTTCAAAAACCGATTGTCTTAGAACCCCAAAAGCCGATGGCTTTTACATGCCGGGCGAATTTGAGCCCCACGAAGGCACACTGATGATCTGGCCGTGGCGCCCCGGTTCCTGGAATTACGGGGCAAAAGCGGCAAGAACGGCATTTGCAGAAATTGCAGAAGCAATTGCCGCTTATGAACAGGTTTATCTTTTCGTCCGGCCACAGGATAAAGCATCGGCACAGGAACTGCTTTCCTCCGACCGGATTCATCTGATCGAAGCCCAAACAGAGGATGCCTGGGCAAGAGATACCGGTGCTACGTTTGTGGTCAAC
>ENA-USUJ01003332-USUJ01003332.1-human-gut-metagenome-genome-assembly--contig:-NODE-3332-length-10950-cov-4.472179_pt1 | contig 10950 bp, 8 predicted proteins | sample MGYA00250061_ERZ773398 | MGnify/ENA primary metagenome ERZ773398 (study PRJEB29103, sample SAMN06111992) | human gut metagenome | biome: human gut; feature: ankylosing spondylitis patient; material...
TGAACGATCGGGTACAACTGCGCGCCTTTGATAAGCGGCAGATTCAGCACTTGATTCGTCGAACCCTCGACAAATTCAAGATTGGCGATGTCGAGCTGCGCCCGGTTTCCGATCCACGCGGTACGCTCGACGCCTCGCGCGATCGGTTCCGCGCAGTTCTTTTCGATTTTCGCCTTGATGAAGCTATCGCAATTCATAGTGTAATCGAGTTTTGAGGGTTAGAAACCTACCTGCACGAGGTTATCGTCGGCGATCAGCGTTCCGATCTTGTCTTTCGACAGAATTTTGTTCATCTGCTCGTCCTTGTTGAACCATACCTGAATGTCGGCGACTTCGCTTTCGCTCTCCATACCGACGAGCAGGTCGTCTTTGATCGTGTAGAGCGCGCGATAAGGCTTGTTCCTTGCCGCCGCTGACGGTTTCGCAGCCTTTGATGATCTCGTCGAGGAACGGGATGGCAAGCATTTGCACACCGTTGTAGTTCGTCTCCGTGATGCCATCGAACAGCGCCGTCCACTGCAATTCTGAACCTTTGTTGTTTCGTTTGAGGTCGGCGTCCAGCGCGTCTTTCAGCGCCTGCGTGATGTAGATGAGCTGACCGTTGGCCTGCCGCAGAACCGTTGAGGCGTCGGAGATCAGCGCGTCGAGGAAATCGACGGCGGCATAGTTCTGACGCATGGCGGCTTTCTGCTCGGCGAACGTTGTGGCGGCGTTGGCTGCGCATGTGGTGCGACGGTCGGGCGTTGCGGCGGCCAGCGTAAACAGACGCTTCCAGAAACCGTCGACGAGGGTAAAATACGCCGGGTCGATGGAATCGAGCAGGTTGCCGCCGTCTGTGACCGTATCGGCTGCCTTGTCGCCGAACCATGCGTAACGCATCAGCATCTTGCGGATGGCGAGTTCGAGCCGGGGCGCGAGGATATAGTCGGTATATTCCGTGCCCGTGAGGTCGGCGATGTTCGTCTTGGTACGCATGGCGACCTGTGCGACCGTGCCCTCCAAATCCTTGTAGCAGATTTTTTCGGCGACCTCCCATTCGTGGATGTCCCACTCTTTTTCGCTCGTCGCAATGACGCTGGTTCCGAACGTCGGATTACAGCCCTGTGAGGCTTTGCCGACCATGCCGAATTCGCCGATGAAACCGACCTTTTCGCCGTGCTTCTGTTTCGGCAGGAAATTGAAAATCTTTCCGAGCGATTCGGGGTCGGTGACCGCAAGGAAGATCAGACGTTTGAGGTCTTTGATGGCCCCGTCGTCGGGGGTCAGATTCGCAAAGTTAAGTCCTGTACTTGCCATAATTGATTGGTGTTGTTTGTGATTTACTCCGTTTTCTGATGTGCTGCTTCGAGTTCGGCGATGCGTTGCTGAACGCGCGACTGCGGTTTCGCGGCGTTCTTCTTGCCTTCTCCTGCGGCTGTGGTCGTGGTTTGACGTGCAGCGGGCTTGTAGTCGGACTTGGCCTTGACAAGCCACGCTTCGCCGCCCGCGATGGCGACGAGATTCAAGATGCGTTTCTCGTCGGTCGTTTTTGCGTTCTTGCGGGCGTCCGCAAGTTCGGTTTCGAGTTCGGCGATACGTGCGTTAGCCGCCGCCAGCGCATCGGAATCGGGGTCGTTTCCGCTGCCGTCGCCACCATCGCCCCCTCCGTCGCCCTCGTCTTCGGCGTCGCGGATTTCCGTGATTTTACCGTCTTCGATGACGATTGTCTTGCCGTCGGGCATCTTGTGCTCTCCGTCCGGCGATGCGCTGTCGCCGACGGCTGGGTCTTCGCCGTCCGGCTTGTCAATCGTGATCGTGTCGCCCGATTCGGTGTTCAGCTCGTAATTGACGGGCTGCGGGGCTTCCAGTCCCAGCGCAACGGCCAGCGCTGCGAGGGCTTTGCGAAGCACGCTTTTGTCTTCGCTTTTCGTGGTTTTTGTTGCCATAGAATTTTGATTGTTGGTTATTGAATTTTGCTGCTTCCACGCAGCCGATTTCGCGCTGTTCGGGCCGCCTGCCGATGCCGACGCTGCGGGAATGATCGTCTGGATGAATCCGAGTTCCTTTGCTCGCTCCATCCCGATAAACTTGTCTTCGTTCATAAGCGCTTCGAGTTCCGCGCGATCTGCTCCGGTTCGCTCGACGTAGAAATCGAGCATTTTCTGTTCGTCGTCCCGTAACGAGGCGGCCAGCGATTCGAGATCATCGGCACGGTACGCGTCGGCCAGCGTGTATTCGGGATAGTAGGGCTTGTGAATGAGCAACGAGGCGTGCGGGTATGCTCGGCGTTCGGAAGCGGCCAGCAAAACGACGGTAGCCATCGACGCGCAATTCCCCTCGATGGTCGCGGTTATCTTCTTGCCCGTGCTCCGCAGCTTGTCGACGATGGCCCAGCCCTCGCTTACCTCGCCGCCGTCGCAGTGCAATAGTAATTCGATATTATCGTCGCCTGCCGGGATGCCGTTGATGAATTCGTCCACGTCCTTGAAACTCGTTCCGGCCTCGTCGCAGAACCAGTAGCATTCTTTTGTCGCTTCGGAAAGAATCGGATTGTAGAGTTTGAGAGTTGCCATAGATTTGATTTTACGAAACAAAGCTAAATAAAAAGCGTGTAATAAATACACGCTTTGAGGCACAATCAACTGACACGCCGTGTCAGCGGCTCGTATTGACGTCGCGGCCGAATCGTCGGATAATGCGATAGACGGTGCGTTCGCTGACCTCGTAGGTGTCGCACAGGTACGCGACGATATACGCTACTTTGAACCCGTCACGGCGAAGCCGTTCGTAGTCGTTCCACAAGGGGATATAGCGGACATCCTCGATAGCCGCGCCTGCGCGAGCGAGCGCCCGGAGCAGATCGGTGTTCTGTTGCAAAATTTCGTGTACTTTCATAACTACAAATCGCCTAATGATTCGACTACTTTCACCCGGTCAGATACGCGGGTTATTTCATCCACTCCGACGCGCATGTCGAGTTGCGAAACTCCCTTTGCGAATGCGCGGGCAAGCATATCTTCGCCTGCTATCTGATTGCTCGACTGTGCGGCGACTATCGGCGCACCGCCTCCGAGCTGGTTCAGCGCCGAGTAGATCGGGGCAAACATAGACGTCGGCAAGGCTGCGTTTACCGATTCGCCGTCCGACAGCATGGCGGGTATACTGTCGCTTGTCGACGTTCCCGGCCCGGACACATAACCTCCAGTCGAGAATTTTGCCGATTTGACAGTCTTAATCGCCGACGTGATATTCGCCATGATCGTTGCAACAGTCGTAGCGATTGCGATAAGGTTGCCGGGGAATGGGACGCTTTGAGCCTGCGCCGTACCCGCTGCGATAGCCTTTCCGGTGTTGATGGCGATCTCGGCCAATGCAAGTGTTTTGCTCAAAACGGCAAAAGCCTTATTATCTTCACCTAGTTCTTCGAGTAAACCAGACAAACCGTTCGTAACTGCGGCGAGTGCTTCCAACTTTGCTTGTTCGATTTGTATCTCGTAGTCGTTGACGGCTCGTTTTGCGTCGACGTATGCCTGTTGCGCGGCGAGCTGTCGGGCCTTGAATGCGGCGTCGCTTTCGCCCTCCATCTGTTGCAAGGCGTCGAGTTCCGCTTGCCGCATCTGCAACTGTAATTGCAGGGTGTTTTGCCCCTGTACGGCGGCGGCGTTGATTCGGTTCTCCCATTCGAGCCGTAGAGCGTCGTTCTGTTTTTGCAGGTTGGCGTTTATCCATTGGTTCGAAAGGTCGTCCAGTTGCTTGTTGTATTTCTCCCGGATGAGAACCTTTTGCTGCTCGGTCAGTTCGATGTTGGCAAGTTCGGCTTCCTGCTGTTTCCGTAACTGTTCGACTTTCAGCGTATATTCAGCGTCGGTTCCTTGTTTGACGGCGGCCAGCCGCAGGGCGATATTCTGCTGCTCTTGCCGGATTTTCTTGTCGAGGCCCGCGCGGTTGATCTTCTCGACGTTCAAGACGTGCTGCTGTTCGGCCAGCTCGATTTGCTGCTGAATTGCTGCCTTTGCCTTTTTCGTCAACCCCTTTTCGGTTTCGAGGCGTTTTTTCAGATCGGCGACCCGACGGCGGTATGCGACCTCTTCCTGCGTCAACTGCTTGCTGATGCCCTCTTTCATCAAGGCGACTTTGGCGTCGGTCGCTGCGCGCACGGCGGCAAGTTCGGTCGCAAGGGCCTGTTTCTGCTTTTCTGCGGCTTCTTTGTAGGCTTCCTTTATTGTCTTGTCGCGTGCGGCTTCGAGGCTCGCAAGAATATCTTTCGCTTCGCTGCTGGCTACCTTACCTGCATACACCAATTCGACGAGTAGTTTGCGCTGATTCTTGAATTCCTCGTTGGCTTGTTGCGTCGCGTATTTGACCGCACCCAGTTTCTTTTTTAACGCCGCGTCGTTATAGGCGGATGCGAGGCTGCGCAGGTGGTTCGCTGTATCGTTCAGCGCTGATCGGTAGTCTTCGTCCGCTTTTTTCTTGGCGTCTTGTGATGCTTTGTATTCCTCGCTGTCCTTTTTATAGAGCTGCTGCGCCGCTTTGAAATGTTCGGCGCGCTTGTTGGCAAGGTCTTTCAGTAGGGCAAGGCGCGTCAGCGTTATTTCCTCGTCGGTTTTGCCGAGGGCTTTCATCTTCTCGATGTGCTCGTCGTATTTCTTATTGAGCTTGTCGAGTTCTTCGCCTTGTTTTTTCAGATTCTCTTTCGCTTTTTCGGTCGACGAATTGAACCAACTAAACGCCTTGACGAGGGCATAAACGGCCGCGATTGCCGCGATAATTGCCGCGACGATAACCCCGATTGGGTTTGCAAAAAGCGCCGCAGTGAATTTCCATACTGCGGCGGTTCCGGCGTTTGTGGCAACCGTCCCGGCGGCCATCGCCGACGTCCGGGCGGTTTCCGCTTTCGTCTGTGCCCATGTTGCAACCGCTTGTGCTTTTTGCATGACGATAGACTGTTTCTGCAACATGTTCTGCACGGATTGGATGGCCACGAGTTCGCCGAGCGTCTGCGTTATAATGCCGATAGCTTTGTCGAGGTCTTTATTTTCGACCCCTAACTGCTTTGAAAGTATCGACCATTGTGCCCATAGCTGCAAAAGATTTTGCGTCCCCTTGATGAGCACGTCGAGTTGCGCCGTGTCGGATGCCCCGGCATTGATGCCAGCCTCGACGTCAGCAAGGGCGTCTTTCATATTTGCGGCGACGCCCAGCAGGTCTTGATACTCTTGCGTCGTTTCTTTGCCCTCGTATTTCATCTGCGCGAGTTGCTGACGAATTACACCTAATTGCGTTTCGAGCGGCTTGATGTCGGGATAGTTACCCACGTTCCGGTAAAACCTTTGCGTACCCTCTTCCGATTCGAGCAGCGCATCGGTTATTTCGTTGATCTGTTTTTTGAGTGCCTCGCCCTCTGCGCTTTTCTGCATGGCTGCACTCATTGAATCGTACTGTTTTGTGAGGTTCGACAGTTCGGCGCGCAGTTTTCGGTTCGACCCCTCTTCCTCGCGGGCCGCCTTGATGTTGTTCTGCACCTCCTTTTCAACCTCGCGCAACTCGCGCTTGTAGGCGGTCTGTTCGGCGCGTAGCTTCGCCAGTTCCTCGCGGTCGGCGGCGGTGGCTTCTCCCTTTTTCTTGATCGCCTCGCGCAGGGCCTTTTCCTTTGCCGTCGATTCCTCGATCTTGGCGTTGTAGTCGGCTATCAACTTGATAGCTTCCGCGTTGTCGACTTGCACCTCGACGACGCGGGTTGTTGTGTTTTCTGCCATTTGTTATGCGTTTTTCGTGGTTTGTTCTGCGATGATGTAGCTATACGTGTCGTCATATTCCGGGGTGATGGAGTTTATTTCGATTCCGCCGACTATTCGCGTAATCGTCGGGCCGATCACTTTCATTTGCCCGGCAGGAAAGATGATCGTTTGCTGTACGAGGGCAACACCGTCGTACGTGTAGGGGGTTATCACGACATCGAGGTCTGACGCAGGCGCAGCGCTGGCTGTTATGTAAATAGCGACGTCTTCCCATTGCCAGCCGATAGATACCGCCTGCGATGGGCGTTCCGGTTCTTGGACAACCGTTTCCGGCAACTGCACGGCCTTGACCTCGCAGGCTTTATTCGCTGTCGACTGGATGCTGACGATGCCGTAGAATTTCCCATATTGGCGCAGGTAGAACGGGATTGAATAGTCCAGCGATTTCAAATCGTATTCGTCCAACATGATCTGCTCCGTAATGGTTATTGCGCTGTTGAGCAGACGCGATAGGGTGGAATAGTATTTCGATAGCAAGGTCGTGAAATCGAGGTCGTCGAATGCAAGCATAGCCAGCCCGGAACCGTCGCTGATAAGGCGCATAATCCGGTCTTTGACTTGTACGGTGTCGACGGCTGTTCCGTCATCGTTCAGTTCGTAGTGCCGTATCGTCGAGCCGTCCGATGGAGCGAAAGGCAATGTTATAACGGTCTTTTCGGCGTCTAAAATCTCGCTGTCGATTTTCAGATTGCCGTCGGCATTCGTGAAAACCGTATCGTCTTCTTTGTACTTGAAATAGTTGTTGCGGCAGTAGTCGTTGATTTTGTATTCCGTGGTCTTCGGCTCGTCGTCATTGCTTCGGACGAATTTATCCGACCAATCGCACGCCTGCGCTTTGTTCTCCTGTAAGGTGTCGAGCGATACGAATTTCAGATTATTGACGTTTGTGGGGTCGGGTACGGCAAAGATGCCGAACATTCCGCAGATCGCCTTGATGAAGTCGATTTGCGAGATTTCGGGCAGGTTTTGAGGTATCGGAAATAAACTCGGATAGATGATATTTTCGAAGTCTTCCGTAATCGTAAGTTTGGTATTTCCCAATCTCGAACCGGAAATTACCGATGTCCCGTTATGTGGAAACAGGCGCAGGTAGTCATATTCTCCCCACGTGATTTCCTCTTCAATGTCGGCGAAATAATACGTTTTTTGATACGCATACGTTCCTGTTGACGACGATACCGACGATGACCCGATACTGACGGCTATTTGCGTCGTTGTTTCGTCGCGGTCGCTGTATCGTGTCGCTCGGATATATACGCGGCTGGGGAATCCGTTGGAGCTATTGGAATATAGAACCATTCCCAACTGTGCCCCCGATCGGTTTACAATGGATATAATCACCTTTGTTGCGTTGTCGACCTTACGGATTTTGGTATTATCATCCGGGTCGAAAACACCGTGTCTATCTGTCCCGTTATTGCCCGCGATAGAATATCCCCAAAAGCCGTTGCTGTACGTTATGAATGGATATATAGATACCGTGGCCTCCGCCTCATTGCTTGCGTCTGATGCGTTTCGACTCAAGCATGGAATCGCTATCGCTCGCAATGCGCTGGCGTACTTGCTCGGCATTTCGAACGTGAATCCGGCCTGCTTGGTTATCTTGTCGAGAATCCACCACGTGGTAGCGCTGGGGTGGAAATTGGCAAGACTGGCATTCGACACGCCGCAGTCGTATTTCGCAAATCCGTATCCGGTGGATTTCATTTGCGACAGGGTCGTCGCTGTGGTATTTGCATTCCACGTCAGCGCTTCGGTTCCGGTCAACTCGTTCAACTTGGCCGCTTTGTCGACCCACGTTTGAAAGTTTGCCATCACGCCCCAATAAAGCGCGATTTCGTAGGTTTCAGACGAAGATAGCAGCACGGCATATCCGACGCGGACGACCTCGATTCCATTCCGAACAAGGCGGGCCGAATATCGGTTGTATCGCTTATCGGATACATAGGCGGGCGCCCCCGGATTGTCGAATATCTTTCGGTTGCGTGTTGTCTTCGGGCATTGAATCGTCTGCGAATTCGACGACGTAATTTTCGATATGTCGCCGAGCAGGTTAGACTTGTAGTTGAGGGTCGTCGCCGCATCCGGTTTAAGGTCGACGGCCTCGCCGTTGATATATAATTCCTCCGTCATGGTTACAGCATTTGTGCGCTCTGCGCAGGCTCCTCGATTGAGAAAATAAAATCTTGGTAATGCTTCGTCGTCTTCTCGTAGCTGCCAGCAACGATATTGACGCGGTGCCACAGCGGCGCGTCGTTGGCGTCGTATCCGTCGAAAACATCCACGACGACCGACTGCGCGAGTGTGAGCAGGAAATCATACGTTTCGGAATCGACCAACTTTGCTCCCAGCGAACGGGTCTTTTTCCGGGATAGGCTTTGCCGGACTGACGTTTCGATATTCACGCCGTCTATGTAAGCGGTCGGGACATTCATATCGTCACGCTCCCATGTCGAGGATGTCGAAACGGTCGACGCGCTGCCGATCTCCTTGAACAGGTAGTAACAATAGCGCCCCTGTTGGTCTATCCAGCGCAGATAGACACCGTTTGCGCTCCGGTCTATGTCGAGTGTATAGCCAACCATGCCGACAGCCTCCTCGTCGTTTTTCAGCACGAGGCTATGCGGTACGGCGATATGCACCGAACGGGCGACGGTCGAGGGGTCGATCACTCTTGCCGGATTCAGCAGGTAGCGGTGGTATGGGGTCGCACCTTCCGCGTCCTCGTTGTGGTTGTAAAACATGATGTCGGACTGTTTACCGTCGATCAGCACGTCGAACGATGTTCCGTTCTTGGCGAAGACATCAACCGTAAACGGATAGCGGACGAACCATTTGCGACGCATGATGCCGCCGGATGATTCGCGGGCGGATATTGTGCCCCAAATAGCGTCTATCCCAAACGTGCCGAGATAGAATTGACTGCCGTTGCGATACCAGTATATCGTAGCGTAGATATTCTTTTTCAGCGGGGAATCGACGAACGCCTTGCTGTAATCAATCACTCCCTGCGCAACGTTATTGAACAACAGTTGCAGATACCGCCGTACATCGAAATATGCGGCCCCATTGAACGGCTCGCGCTCTTCGCTGTACGATTGCTGCGCTTGGCGGTCGGTTAAGACCATTTCTAATTTGTCATACGTTGTGGGAATTTTCGTGATTTTGAAAATCGCCGGGACGAATGCGAAATGCGTTGCATTGGGATATTCGACTACTGTTCCCGTGCTGCTGTGTGTAAATGTTCTGCTCATGGTCTATTGTCTTAAAATTGATTCGACGATCTGTGCATCGAAAAGCCCCGCCAGCCTATCGGCGATGCGGTCGGATAGGGCCGCTATTTCGGGCGTGAAGATGTCTTCGCGGCCGCCGTTACGGAATAGGGCCGACCCCTCCGTCATTATTTTGGTCGCTGCTCCCCACGCTGAAATATCTACACCCTTTGCTGCGGCCCAGTCCGCGATGATGTCGATAAACCATTTCGGGGCGGACGGATAGACCGACCCGTCGCGGCGTCGGCGAAAATGCTGTGACAGCCACGGTTGCGTGCCGGTTTCGAGTGCTGCAAAATATGGGCGGGCGTCCATCGTTCCCGTGGTTACGCCGCCATTGGTCGTTACGGCTATTGTGATGCTGTCGGCGGTTGTGCCCGTCGTCCGTTGTCCCGCGGCGACGTGGTACTCGATAATTTTCTGCCGTGCCCGGTCGAGTTCTTCGGCGACGATTCGGTCGGCTTCGAGTTCTATTCTTTGTACGTCCATAGCTACAAGCCGTAATCGAAGCAGACGCCCGCCTGTTCTTGGAGTGTCAGCGACAGCGTTACGATACATAGGTTTGCGTCCATCTTGTCGAACGCGACGCGGTAATTGATTTGCCCGGCGACCGGAACGAAAAAGCCGCTTTCGTTTACGGCGACGATGAATCGCACGGCAAGACCTTTCAGCCGCTCGGCGATCTCCTGCGCCTCGGCTCCTTTGTAGTCGAGCGGCATAGCGTCGGCAAAGGAGATAAGGCAGGACGGAGCGTCGCGCACGAAGCCCTGCGACGTGAAATTCAGAAAACCCGCCACGGGTTGCACGTAGAGGCAGGCGGGCAGCGTGAGGCCGTCGGGGTGCGTAACCTCGCGGCGATCTCCTTGACGCCGGAATCGGTCGAACGCTTGATTGGCGCGGAACCACGATTCGCACAGATAGGTAAGGCCCATCGCCTCGGCGATCTCCTTGACTTTGTTTTCGACTGTCGGTTTTTCCATAGGTCTATTTGTTTTTGTTGGCCATTATTTCGCGCAGTCGCCGTTCAAAGGCGATCCGCTCGTTGTCGATTCGCATACACTCGCAGACGCGCACCCATGCCACCTTTGCGGCGTCGTCTTGGTCTTGGTAGCCCTGTCGGTGGGCGTACCAGTCGATGATGCCGAACGGCCCGAAATCAAGGTCGTTTATTCCGGCTTTGATCTCTTCGGGCGTCGGCTGGTTGCTTGTGCTTGCGAACAACGCTGCGATGCGCTCCAATTCTCGCCCGACCCAAAAGACGAAACCGAGCATTTTGTCTGCCCGTTCGTTGTAGCAGCGCCGGGGATGTACTTTCAGAATGACGGACGCGATTTGCTCTATAAGAGCGTGCACCCCGTCTGCCTGCAAGCTGAACAGGTCGCCGATAGTTAGATCGTTGAGGTTTAGAGGCGTGCGCACGCCGCATACTTTGTTTGGCTTCGGCAGGGTTTGCAATGCTGTACGCGATTCGGGCGTCAGCACTCGTTCGATAGCGAGCACCTGCCGGGTCGTCCGTTTCTTGATTGTTATTTTCATCAGTTTTCCTGTTTAATCCACTTTTGCCGCCGGGGCGGTAGTTTATTCGTCTTTCAAATTTTACCAGCAGAAACAGCCCGAAAACAGCTTTTCACGAAAGCCGCCCGACGCGGGCGCGCATACCTTTCGGCTGCGGGACGATTTCGTAGTACATGCGCATCATCAGCGGGTCGAAATAGTCGGGCGACCGACCGAGTACGGCTTTCATCTCTCGTTTGTCGATGATCCGTTTCTTGCTCGTGTCGGCGTCGACGTCGCGGGCGACAAGGCAGGCTTCCAGCTCTTCGGCAATGGTCGATTGCAGTTCTTCCGGGCAGTCGATGCAGAGCAGCCCCGCATTGATAACCTCCGCCAGTTTGAAC